>Ga0074193_1003696_pt1 | contig 10758 bp, 9 predicted proteins | sample EPASupsiteHSE605_FD_64523 | JGI IMG/M metagenome (GOLD analysis project Ga0074193, IMG submission 64523) | Bioremediated contaminated groundwater from EPA Superfund site, New Mexico - Sample HSE6-05 | ecosystem: Environmental > Aquatic > Deep subsurface > Groundwater > Contaminated ...
TCAACAGGTTGTAACCTTTACTGCGGATTACTGGACCTTGGAATATGATTTGGCGTTTGCAGGGCTAAGCCATACTGAAATGAAAAACGCATTAATAGAGTCACTGGTTAAAGTAAGCTATGTTGATCAAAAATTGGAATACAAAAACAATAGAAATAAATAAAACCATTGCGGCTTTGCCTACTACCGAGGAAAAGTCATCATATTTATTATGGTCAAACGAAACTAATTTGAATATTAATATTGATGAACAGGAAAGGACTATACAAGTATTACCAAATCATTATATTTATTGCGATAAGAAAACTGAAAGGTATGTCAATTTAGAATTTGGTAGCATCCATTCAGTTAAAGGGCGGACACATTTGGCAACTCTTGTTTTGGAAACATATTCAAAGGCCCATAATATGCAAGCAATCCTTAAATACCTAAGTAACAAGCCACCTAAATCAATGGGCTCAAATCAAAATCGTTTAAAGTGTCAGTATGTGGCTATGACACGAGCAAAGGCATTGCTGTGCCTTGCAATTCCAGTAGAATTTGTTGATGAAAAGGCGCAAAAATCACTGCGAGACATAGGGTGGAGTTTAAAATTTGTAAACTAATGCTGTTAAGAATCACCCCAATTAAGGGTTTTTTGTTGGCAACATTCACTCACAGCGAATTTTGTCTCTTATGGCAATTACCGAAGGAGTGGTTGTAGCCTTTAAGTGAGCGTTGGGTGCCATTTTGGTACCCTTCTCGATTGGGTATTTTGAACAATGTATAACGTCAAGCACATATGTGGCAAATGGGGGGACTCCCTCGTCTACGGGTAAGCAAATTTCTTCGTTTCTGAAAGAATCACCGAAGGGGCAGAGAACAGTAGCCACCTAATTGGTTAACTGCTGTTCTCCTTATCTTTTGTGGGCATAGGATGTAATCTGAGTTATAATCTAATAGTAAGTTTTATTTCTTTTCTGCGGGACGTTTGAGTGACGTCCTTTTTCTTTTTATACATCCTTACGATAATAAATATGAGCAACAAAATGGTTATCACGAGAAAAATATTCGGCGCTTGGCAGAGTAGATACAGTAAATTCAATATAGTTGTTAATTGGTTCGTTTATATTTTTACCTTCCTCTTTCAAGGTAGGATGGTATCTGTACATCCCCCAATACCCGCATGCCACAGCATTTTTAATTTCGAGTTGGCTGTTACCCATGCCTTGTCTCAAGCCATGGCTGATACAAGGAGCATACGCAATAATCAAGGATGGTCCTGGATAAGCTTCTGCTTCGGCAATTGCTTTTAAGGTCTGATTGTGATCAGCACCCATAGCAATTTGCGCTACATATACATAACCATAGCTCATAGCCATCATACCAAGGTCTTTTTTCTTAGTAGTCTTACCGCTAGCAGCAAATTGAGCAATAGCTGCAGCTGGTGTTGATTTAGAAGCCTGCCCACCAGTATTAGAGTATATCTCAGTATCCATGACCAAGACATTAATATCTTGACCTGATGCAAGTACATGATCTAGACCGCCGTAGCCAATATCATAAGCCCAGCCATCGCCACCAAAGATCCATTGTGATCTCTTAACCAAGAAATCTTTATTCTTGTAGATTTCATTCAATACAGCATCTTCGCCTTTTTCTGCTTCAAGAAGTGCAATTACTAGATCAGCTCTTGTACGAGTTCCCTCGCCATTATCAATATTTTCTGCCCAGTCAGCTAAAGCAGCTTTAAGTTCAGCACTGATATTAAGTTTAAGAGCTTCTTGAGCATCACTAGCAACCTTTGCTTGTACGGCTTTTACGCCTAACTGCATACCAAGACCAAATTCAGCATTATCTTCGAATAAGGAATTAGCCCATGCTGGACCGTGTCCAAGATGATTTGTTGTATATGGAATAGATGGAGCACTTCCACCCCAGATGGAGGAACAGCCAGTTGCATTCGCAACCATCATTCTATCACCAAATAATTGAGTAACAAGTTTAGCATAAGGAGTTTCGCCACAACCTGCGCAAGCTCCAGAGAACTCAAGCAGTGGTTGCTCAAATTGGCTGCCTTTAACAGTGTTTTTATTTACAGGATTAGCTTTAGGGGAAATATTAGCAACATGATCCCACAGTGGAGATTGATCCATTTGGGTATCAAGAGGCTTCATGATTAATGCTTTCTCTTTAGCAGGGCAAACTTGAGCACAGTTACCGCAGCCTGTGCAATCAAGAGGAGAAATAGCCAATCTAAAATGTAAACCTTTGGCACCAACAGCTGGCTTAGCAGTAAAACCGTCTGGTGCATTGCTGATTTCTTCTTCTGTTGCAAGTACAGGTCTGATTACAGCATGAGGACATACATAAGAACACTGATTACACTGAATACATTTATCGATTTGCCATTCTGGAACATTTGTAGCAATACCGCGTTTTTCATAAGCCGCAGTACCAAGTGGGAACGTACCATCTACCATGATACCAGTAAAGGTACTGACTGGTAGGGAATCGCCCTCTTGTCTGTTCATTGGTATAAGAACATTAGTAATAAACTCAGGAATCTCTTTCTTGGTCGCAGTATCACTGCATGCGCAAGCAAAAGTTTCTTTATGTTCTACTGAATCAGCAACAGTTTTCCAGCTTTCTGGAACAGTAACTTTTACAATTTTATTAACGCCAACATCAATAGCCGCATTATTCATATCAAGAACTTTTTGGCCTTTGTTGCCATAAGAATCTACAACTGCATCTTTCAAATATTTGATAGCATCTGCCAATGGAATAATGTTAGCAATTTTAAAGAATGCGGATTGCATGATCATGTTAATTCTGCCGCCCAGACCAATTTCCTGAGCTATTTTAATAGCATCTAATGTATAGAAGTTAACATTATTATTAGCAATATAACGTTTCATGGCACCTGGTAATTTTTCTTCTAAATCTTCTGCGTCCCAAATACAATTCAAGAGGAAGTTACCATTTGGTTTCAAACCAGCCAAGACATCATATTTATTAACATAGGATTGATTGTGACAAGCCACAAAATCAGCTTTGTTAATTAGATATGGTGATTTAATTGGTTTTTTACCAAATCTAAGGTGAGAAACAGTGATACCGCCAGATTTTTTGGAATCATAAGCGAAATATGCTTGTGCATACATATCTGTTTTATCGCCGATAATCTTAATCGCACTTTTGTTTGCGCCAACAGTACCATCTGAGCCAAGACCCCAGAACTTACAAGCTGTAGTTCCTTCTGGAGTAGGATCAAAATCTGCACCAGATGGCAAAGATTTGTTTGTTACATCATCAACAATACCAATCGTAAAGCCATCTTTAGGTTGATCGGCTTTCAAGTTATCATAAACAGCAACAATGTGAGCAGGCAGAACATCTTTTGAACCCAGTCCATATCTTCCGCCAACAATCATTGGATGAGATGCTTGATTATAGAACGCTGTTTTTACATCAAGATATAATGGTTCAGCCAAACAGCCAGGCTCTTTTGTTCTATCAAGAACAGCAATTTTAGTTACTGTCTTAGGAATATATTTGAAGAAATGGTCAATAGAGAATGGTCTGTATAAATGAACAACAAGCAGTCCGACCTTTTCACCATTTTCATTCAAATGCTCTACAGTTTCTTGAATGGCTTCACAGGCTGAACCCATAGCAATGATCATTCTATCAGCGTCTGGCGCACCATAATAGTTAAACAGGTGATATTCTCTGCCTGTCAATTCAGTAATTTGAGCCATATAACCTTCTACGATTTCTGGCAAAGCCTCATAATATTTATTAGAAACTTCTCTTTCTTGGAAGTAAATATCAGGATTTTGTGCAGTACCGCGAAGTACAGGATGATCAGGATTTAATGCATTTCTTCTGAAAGCATCAACATCATTCATATCTAACATTTTTGCTAGTTCAGCATATTCGATTGTTTCAATTTTTTGTATTTCATGGGAAGTTCTAAAACCATCAAAGAAATTGATGAAAGGAACTTTCCCTTTAATTGCTGCCAAATGGGCTACAGCGCTTAAGTCCATAACTTCTTGTACACTACTTTCTGCAAGCAGCGCACAGCCTGTTTGTCTAGCAGCCATAACGTCTTGATGATCACCAAAGATATTAAGAGAATTAGCAGCAAGCGCTCTAGCGCTTACATGGAAAACTGCTGGTAAAAGTTCTCCAGCGACTTTATACATATTAGGAACCATCAATAAGAGACCTTGTGATGCAGTATATGTTGTTGTTAATGCACCGGCTTGCAGAGAACCATGAACTGCACCTGCAGCGCCTGCTTCTGACTGCATTTCCATTACTTTTACAGTTTGTCCGAAAAGATTTTTCTTACCTTGGGCAGACCATTCATCAACAGATTCTGCCATTGGTGATGATGGGGTAATTGGGAAGATAGCTGCTACATCAGTAAATGCATAAGAAATATATGCTGCTGCAGTGTTACCATCCATAGTCTTCATTTTTCTCATAAGTCTCTCCTTCTCTCTCTTTATGTTACTAAATGCCACCGTTAATTATTGTTTATAGTATTTGTTTTAGTCATATTTCCTAATCATAATGTACAATTAGAATTTTATCACTAAAAAAATTACTACCAAATTGGTATTCGACAAAAAAAATGAAAATCCTACATAATAAAAAAATTTTTTTAGGAAATTTTGTAAGTTTTTACACAATTTTCTGACAACTATCAAATTCAAGCGCAGATCAAAGATTTTTTTTACTTTATCTGCATTTCATTGGGGCATTATATGATGTTAGCTATTCCTATCTATAATTCCTGCTTATAAGAACAAGTTAATTAAATAACTTAGTCCTATAGCTTTTTGTATTCCTTACGTTCAGCACGCTCAGGTAATCCAGGTGAATCCTTTCCTCTTAAACTAACTTCCTCAAGAGGAATATTAAGCTGTCGAGCAATAACTTCTTGCACCCGTTTACGACAAAAGCCTCCTTGGCAGTAACCCATCCCTGCCCTAGTCCGCCTCTTAATTCCATCAATGGATTGTACAGGTATACAGCGCTGCAAGGCATCAATAATCTCAGCTTCTGTTACCTGCTCACACCGACAGATTATTTTTTCTTCAGCAATTGTCCCATTAATATCCCCTTTAAAAGTTCTATCTTTAACTCTGATGATTGGCGGACGATATGGCTTAAAATCAGGCTTGGGAGATAGAGCAGCACCACATTGCCTAAGTATTTCCAGCACTCGTAAGGCAATTGCTGGTGAAGATGTCAGTCCTGGTGAATCAATTCCCACCAAGTTAATAAATCCCGGCACTCGACTTTCCTCAATGACCCAATCCTTCTGATTGGCAAAAGGACGATTTCCTGAAAAAGAAGTAATGGCTTTTTTCATATTGAAATCAGGTACAGATTTTCGAGCTGCAAGTACAATTTGCTCCAAGACCTCTTCCGTTGTACTCACATCGTCTTTATTGCCAATATCTTCAGCATTCGGACCAATCATTAAATTCCCATGATATGTCGTAGTCACCAAAATCCCTTTACCGAGTTCTGTCGGCACTTGGAAAATAACAGTCTTCACCAAATAATTTTGTTCTTTATCCAGTAAAACATACTGTCCACGACGAGGAGTAATCTGAAAATCATTAATACCTGCCATATTGGAGATTTTATCACTATAGATACCAGCTGCATTGATAATATAGCGTCCTTGTATTTCCCCTCTGTTCGTCGTCAAGTTAAAATAATTATCTTTTTTTTCAATCCCAATCACTGCCGTGTTTAACTTCAAATCCACACCATTAGTGATTGCATTTTCGGTTAAAGCAATCACAAATTCATAAGGGGAAGTTACACCTGCATTAGCACAGTAGAGAGCTGCTTTTACATCTTTACTTAAATAAGGTTCCATTATTCTTGCTTGTTCACCATCGATGATCTTGAGACCGCCAACTTCATTTTCCATGCCATATTGGTAGAGTTTTTGAAGTGTGATAATATCCTCATCCCGAAAGGCTAACACTAATGATCCTGTTTCCCGATAGCCAAAGTTTAATTCTTTATTGAACCCTTCATACATACGATTACCTTGAACACATAGCTTCGCCTTTAAACTGCCAGGTTTATCAGAATAGCCTCCATGCACAATGCCACTATTGGCTTTTGAAGCACCGCAGCTTACATCTTCTTCTTTTTCAATAAGACATACTTTCACTTTATATTTAGCCAGTTCTCGCGCAATATTAGCACCAATGACTCCCGCACCAATAATACAAATATCATACATATTGTAACCCCCATCCATCTACTTTCTCTGCGCTATGAGTGTTAACTATTAAATTAATTCCATACTATCAAAGGATCTCTGCATATGCAAGATTCATTTTCGCCACACCATTTATTCATCTCTTGCGCTGATAAGAAAAGACTTGGCTTCGACCAAGTCCTCAGACGCAGGTAGAAGCCTTAGTCGTTCTTACTTGGAATCAAGAAATGTTATACTTTCTGATTCCGTTAAATAGAAATGACCTGCCCTATTTCTAAACAGGCCAGGCCAGTTCTATTATTTATAGATGCTTTCCATTTTCATAATAATTATTACGCTCCAGAATGATGAAAAATATTTCAACTTCTTTATAGCCCGCATTTTTAATATGCTGGGTTATGGCCGCTGCGGTCTGATCCTGCACTTGCTGGCCGCGATCAAACCAATTTACTTGAATGAAAGGATCTTTTAAGATAATATCCCCATCGCTAACAAAGTTACTCTCTACTACTTCTATTGAAAAATATTCCCGTGGACAAGCTGTAATCATTGCAAGATCATCAACCATTTGTTTACTAATTTTTTTTACATCTGTTATGTTCATACCTTTTATAATAATATTTGGCATGCAATTTCCCCCTTCATTTTTTCCTTGAACCCCTACTTGCTGACTTCAGCAACAACTTCTATATATTCTTGATTAGGTTCCTGCACAAACAAGGTTAGTATAAAACCAACTACTGGCAGGCATGCTAAAGTAAACTTTGCTTTAAAAAAGGCAGTGCTACAAATAATGCGCCTGCTGATAAATCTGTAACTCCGTGGGCAAAAAATATAATCCATAATGCCTTAGAAATCTTTCTAACCATATTTAGCATGCGATCACTCCTATCTCTAGACATTATGCCACAAAGTGACAAAGAAAACTAGGCATACCTTAAAGCCAGTTACCATTTGTTGTCATAAAGTAATTTATCTTAAATTCAGGGGGCTTAAATATATGGAATTCAGTGACCTTTTACGAGATGTTTGGCAGACAACCTTTATTTTTCTTAGCTTGCTTCTTTTTACCCGTATTCTTGGCAAAACACAAATCGGTCAGTTAACTTTTCATGAATATATCACAGGTATCACCATGGGTTCCATTGCTGGCAGTATGGCCTCCTCTGAAGCTGATAAATTCTGGAGCAACTACTTTGATCTGTTCCTCTTTTTCATCCTCACCTATCTGCTGTCCTATATTACTGTCAAAAACCGGCCCTTGCGTAAGCTAATTGAAGACTCTCCTACTATTATCATTGAAAATGGCTGTATCATTAAAAAGAATATGACTGCTATGCGATTTGATTTAGATGAACTGAACTCCCAATTGCGGGAAAAAGATGTTTTCGATATTAGTGAAGTACAATATGCGATTATTGAACCAACAGGACAACTAAGTGTTATATTAAAACCCGATTTTCAACCTTTGACGAAAAGTGATATGAATATTCACCTGCCGAATGCTACTTTCCCTGTAGAAATAATTATGGATGGGCAAATTATTGAAGAGAATTTAACTAAAAAAAACCTCACTCATTCCTGGTTGAAAGAACAATTAACCCTGCGAAATATCACAAGCCACTCTAATGTCATGTATGCAGTGATAGATTCCAAAGGACAATTATTCATCAGTGCTAAGGGTAGTAAGCTCTAGCTCAATAACACTCTCTCCAATATGGATTACTGCCACTTCAATTGATAGAGGAGAGCAATTGCCATACCAACAGCCGCCGCAACTTTAAAAATCATTCCAACTATCTGCCCTTTCAGTACACCTATTGCGACACGCCTGGCCTGCTCCTTATTTTTCGTCTTAGTATATTCCGCCACTGCAGTGATAACAAATGCCCCGCATAAGGCCCCTAGAATTGAGCCGATGAGAGGTAAAATAGCAGTTCCCCATATTCCTCCCAGTACTGTGCCAAGGAAAGCCGCCAGCATCGCCCGTTTGGAGGCTTTTTCTTTTTTAGCACCTAACAGTCCTGACCAAAATTCAACAAGCTCACCCAAAATAAATACCCCGATAATTATAGCCAAAACCCTATAATCCACATGCTCAAAATGATCATAATATCCATAAATTAACCCACCAAGTACAATCAGAACATTGCCTGGTAAACCCACCATGGTTAAGATCACACCTGCCAAAATAATTATACTGAATAAGACATTGGTGAGCATTTCCGTATATTCCATAGTCCACACCCTCTTTATTTCTTTACTCGATATTATCATATAAGACTATATATCCGACTGCCAGCAGTAAGGAAATCGCCTTACTTTAACTGAATAAATTCAGTTCATAGCCAACACCCTCTGTTGTCTACGATTGAATTTTTTGTATAAATTTGCAATTTTCTGTTTATTTATCATCATACATATGATATGCTTATTCTATATATGGTGATTATAAGTGGAGGTGTTACCCATGCTAGAAAAAATCTTAGTTCCTATTGACGGTTCTGAAGCAGCTTGGCACGCCCTAGAATATGCATGTGCATTAGGTGAGAAGTTTGATAGCACCATCAATATTGTTCATGTTATTCAACCTCATTATACCCTGCCATCCTTAGCCCTCCATGGCGAAATTCCTTATGTATCTGTGAATATCGAAGAAGTTGAAATAACAGGGTATCAGATCATTGAATTAGCGAAACAGAAAATGAATCATTATCCCAAAGTGGAAGCATTCTTAGAGTTTGGGAATCCAGCAGAACGCATATTATCTTTAGCAAAGGTTGATAGCTATGATCTTATTGTCATTGGCTCACGTGGTCTAAGCGGCATTAGTGAATTTTTCCTAGGCAGTATCAGCACTAAGGTCTCTCAATACTCCACCATTCCAGTCATGATTATAAAATAAATTTTAATAACATCCGTAAAAAGCCGCGAAATCTTTGAGTGATTTCGCGGCTTTTTTACGGAATCAGAAATTATAACAATTTCCGATTCCAAGTAAGGGCAACTAAGGCTTGGCGCAAGCCAAGTTTTCTTTACGGAATCAGAAAGTATAACATTTCTTGATTCCAAGTAAGAACGACTAAGGCTTCTACCTGCGTCTGAGGACTTGGTCGAAGCCAAGTCTTTTCTTATATCTTCTGCAGATAGACTTTTTCCCTCTGGCGTAATTACTCCTTGCCTATGGAAAAACAGCGCATTGACATAGAAGCATTTTGAAAACCTTCATAAGAAAATTTAACTTGTTCATCAGCATCCTGCAAAGCCAGAGAATATAACATCGGCAAGTAATGTTCACTTGTTGGTATCGACAAGAAAGCATCACTGCCCAGTTTTTGATATTCGATTAAAATATCGTGTTTTTGTTCCAATACACATTTTTTTACTATATTATCAAAGTTAACTGCCCATTTGTAAGGCTCGGCATCTATATTCCAGTCTACAATACGCAAATTATGTACAATGTTGCCACTGCCAATAATCAGCACGCCTTGCTCACGCAAAGGAGCAAGTTTTTTCGCAAAGTTATAATGTTCTTGTGGACTTTTTCCAACATCAAGGCTTAATTCCATCGTCGGAATATTAGCATCAGGATACATATGTTTAAGAACCGCCCATGCTGCATGATCTAAACCACGTTTATGGTCATATCCTACACCAGCATTTTCGAACACAGTCGCGAATTTTTCGATCTGTTCCCTAGCTCCAGGGCAGGGATAGCGAATAGCATATAACTCAGGGGGAAAGCCATAAAAATCATAGATAATTTCCGGCACTTTGACTGCAGTAACAAAAGTGCCTTTCGTTTGCCAATGGGCTGATACAACCAAAATCCCTTTGGGCCGAGGAATAGAACGCCCCAATTGTACCAAACTATTGGTAAATGGATTTTCAAGAACAATATTCATCGGTGAACCATGACCTAAAAACAGCACAGGTGCCTTTCCCATATCATTAGCCTCCCTACCAGTATTCGATATCCTTTTAACTATTGTTCTATAATCTTTTATATAAATTTTCCGACCAATTGAGGATCAAACTGTGTACCCGCACAGCGCTTCAACTCTGCAACAGCGTCTTCATGATTCATCGCCTTACGATAAGGACGATCACTTGTCATGGCATCATATGCATCCGCAATTGCTAAGATTCTGCACTCAAGGGGGATGTTCTCGCCTGCCAAGCCTAGTGGATAACCTTTGCCATTCCACCATTCATGATGTTTTAATATCAAATCAGCTATCGGAAAAAGGTCAGCAGATGATCGAGCGATACGATGCCCTATTTCAGCATGACACCGTATTTCTTCCATTTCTTCTGCTGTCAACATTTCTGTTTTAAACAGAACATGACTCACAACTCCAACTTTTCCAATATCATGAAATTGAGCCAAAAGACGTAAATTATCTATTTTTTCAGGGGCTAACCCAGATTTTTCAGCTAAATCGACGACAATGTTTTCCATTCTATCCGCATGGCCTTCTGTAATAAAATCCAATTCCTCCAGAAGTTTC
>Ga0074193_1003697_pt1 | contig 10748 bp, 8 predicted proteins | sample EPASupsiteHSE605_FD_64523 | JGI IMG/M metagenome (GOLD analysis project Ga0074193, IMG submission 64523) | Bioremediated contaminated groundwater from EPA Superfund site, New Mexico - Sample HSE6-05 | ecosystem: Environmental > Aquatic > Deep subsurface > Groundwater > Contaminated ...
GGTTGTCACCTCATTAGGGTTTTTCTTGGCATAAAAATAGAGTAAGATATTTCGATCCGGCAACCATTGATACGTTAAAACTCCCAGTGTCTTATCCGTGGTCGACTAAATGTTCATCAGCACCGAGTTGAATAGCTTCTAATTTTTCAGAGGCATTGTACTTTGATGATACAACTAAAATTGGCATTGGTTTCATATCACGCATAAGTTTCAGGTGTGGCAGGTATTCTATGTTGCCAGCAACAATTACAACAAGAAGAAAGTCAATCTTCGTTAGCAGCTTCAGCGCTTCTGGCATAGAACTTTACCATTTTTATAAACATATGATATTTTAGCCATTCTTTCTGTGCTACTTCAAAATTGGTGGAGCAATTATCTACCACTAATATCCCGTTTTCTATAGGAATGCTTCCTTTCTGAAATAATGAAGACCTGCCCCAAAATAATAGGGCAGGTTTCGGACACATAGTCACTTTTACAACCAGGCTATCATAGTACGGCTTTAGCACTTTAGACCCAATGGCTTTGCATCCCTGTCTTTAGACAGGTTTACCCTTAAATGTTTAATTTTTAAGCTACTAACAAATACCCTTCACCAAATTTAGAAGGCATAATGGTCAGTAACATTTCTCAAGCTATTTTGCGCAAAAATTGACTATTATAAATCTCAGCATAGACACCGCTCTTAGCAAGTAGCTCCTTATGGCTTCCGGTTTCCACAATATCGCCTTCATCCATGACCAAAATGCGGTCTGCGTCATAAATCGTGGAAAGCCTGTGGGCAACAACAAAGCTGGTACGGCCTTTAAGCAATTGCTTCATGGCGCTTTGAATAACCATTTCCGTGCGGCTATCCACGTTAGACGTAGCTTCATCAAGGATCAGTATTTCAGGATTTGCAACAAACGCTCTCGCAATGGTGATGAGCTGGCGCTGGCCTTGCGAAATATTATCGGCATCCTCGTTCAGCACCGTGTTATAACCATCCGACAGTTTCTGAACAAAATCCTCGACGTAGGCAGCTTTTGCAGCAGCGTAAATTTGTTCATCGGTTGCACTTTCATTTCCATATTTGATGTTATCGAAAATTGTACCTGAGAATAGCCATGTATCCTGTAAAACCATACCTATTTGACGACGTATCGTGCTGCGTTCCTCATTCCGAATGTCAGTACCGTCAATACGAATTCCACCACCTTGTATCTCATAGAACCTTTGCAGCAGGTTGATTAGCGTAGTTTTTCCTGCACCAGTATGGCCTACAATCGCTACCATCTGCCCACTCTGTACTTCCATACAAAAATCTTTCATCAAGGGTTTATCTGTATATCCGAATTTCACATGGTCAAAGACAACCTTAGCAGTATCTGAATAGTTATTCGGGAAGTCTTTTTTGTACTCCACCATTTCTTCGGCGTCTAGCATATCGAATACACGCTCTGCGGATGCCAGCATTGCAAGAAAGTTACCCCAACCCTGAGCAACCCTCATAATTGGCATTGTATATTGCCCGGAATACTGGAGAAAAGCCTGAATATCTCCAATTAGAAGTGTACCCGACACGACTCTTATCGCCCCCATAATGGCAATAAGAAGATAAATAACCTTTTGCACAAGGCCCGTGCAAGGGAACGTCAGACCGCCATAGAACCGGACCTTCCCCCCCTTTGTAACCATTTCCTCGTTTATGCTCTCAAATTTGGCGATTGCCGCATTCTCACCATTGAAGGTTTTTACAACCGCAAATCCCTGATAGGTTTCCTCAATCTGAGTGTTCAACTCACCCAGCGCCCCATAGTACGCCTTGTTATACTTCTTAGTTTTCGGCGTTATCAACAGCATAATTGCCGAAGCAAAGGGAACAAACAATAAGGCAATTCCAGTCAAAAGCGGACTGATACTTATCATCATCCAGAAGAAACCTACAAAAAGAACGACACCGGATAAGAGCGTAGTCAGGGTTTCCTGCAAATTAGATACGATGTTATCAACGTCATTGGAAGCAACCGACATAAGGTTTCCATTTGCGTTTTTGTCAAAGTAAGAAACAGGCACCTTGTTCATCTTATTTTTTAATTCGTTTCTCAGTGAATAGGTAGCCTTTTGAGCCACAATCACCATAAGCCGTTGCTGCAAAAAGTTTGCAATGAATATAGCTGCCATCATCCCGGCTACAGTCAGTAAGATGGTCAAAACCGAGCTAAAATCAATTCCTGTGCCGCTGGTAATTCCCTTAAAAATCAGGGTAGTGGCAGAGCCAAGCTTTTTTGGAGTATACACCTGCATCACTGTACCCACGATTGTGATGACGAGTGCCAATACTATGAGCCAGTTGCTCTTTTTCATAACCCCAATTAACCGCTTGCTTGTAGCCCACATATTTTGGGGCTTTTTCGTTACTGCTCCAACCGCGGACTTTTGTTGTGTTACTGTTTTTTGCTGTTTCTTGCTCATGCCGTCGCCTCCTTTTTGTAAAATTGGGAATCAATTATTTCTTTATAAACAGGGCAACTCACCTTGAGCTTTTCATGCGTATCAAGCCCTGCCAGTTTGCCATCATCCAATACTGCAATCATATCAGCGTCCATAACAGTGCTTACACGCTGGGCAACAATGATGGTAACTGCGTCTTTTAGTTTTTGACCCATAGCACGACGTACTTCGCTGTCAGTCTTGAAATCAAGCGCTGAGAAAGAATCGTCAAAGATATAAATCGCAGCATTTTTAAGAAGCGCCCTTGCAATGCAAAGCCGTTGCTTCTGTCCTCCAGAGAAGTTCCCGCCGCCTTTTTCCACCACACTGTCAAGTCCATCTGGTAATGTGCGGACGAACTCCGTGGCATGGGCTATTTCTAATGCCTCCCATATTTCTTCATCTGTGGCATCCGGCTTGCCCATCAACATATTGGAACGTACAGTGCCAAAGAACAGGGTGGATTTTTGCGGTGAGAAGCTAACTAAACTATGCAAAGTTTTTTGTTCAAGCTTCCGTATATCTATGCCTCCAATTTTTACACAGCCTTTTTCTACATCATATAACCGTAGTATCAGGTTGACGAGAGAGGATTTGCCGTCGCCCGTGCTGCCGATAATTGCCAGCGTTTGCCCTTTATTTACTGTGAGGCTGATATTTTCAAGGGTTTTTCGCTCTGCACCCTGGTATCTAAAATCTACATTTTCAAATGCAAGATCAGATTTTTTGACCTTTAAGGCCTCCGTTGGGTCAGTTATGCTTATGGACATATCAAGCACTTCATTGATTCTCCCTGCGGAAATCTGACCGCGCGGAATGCTTAAAATCACGCTGATCAACATTTCAAAACCCATCAAGATTTGGGTAGCATAACTAACTGAACTCATTATCGCACCGATTTGGATGGTTCCTGCTGTAGCTCCTTTGCCGCCAACCCACACAATGATAACAGTGGCAAGGCTAACAAGCATTGTTACAAGGGGAACAGCAAGGCTCATAATGGTTGCGGCTGTAATAGAAGACTTAGTGTATTTGCGGTTTTCGGCTCTGTATTTCTCGTACTCTTCACTTTCTTTTCCAAACGCACGAATTACCTTGACGCCGGTAAGCCCTTCTCTGAAAAACTGGTTCATCTTATCGAGCAGACGTTGCATTTTACTGTACAGTGGGCTGGCAAAACGGTAAATTACAAAGTACGAAACAGCTATGAACGGTACCGTACAAAGGAAAATAAGTGCCAGTGTTGGACTGAGCAGGCTGGTCATAATAATTCCGCCAATAAGCAGTGCAGGGGCTTGAAGCAATAGTTTCAACGCGTTCTCTACCAATGTTTGTACCTGTGTCACGTCGATTGTGTTTCGAGTAATCAAAGATGATGTACCGAACTTATCAAATTCATGCTTTGAAAATCGAAGTACCTTACGATAAATATCCGAGCGCAGTTCGCCACCTAACTTGTAGGATATTTTAGAGAACAGAAAAGTGTTGCATATCCCCCCAACCATAGCGGCTACCGCCAGTACAATCATTAAAGTGCTTTTTGACATGATATAATTAACATCAGCATTTTTTATACCAACGTCAACGATGTCCGCTGTCACATAAGGCAGCCACAGCGAAGTGACAACCTGTACCATCAAGAATGCAATAGCGATTAGGGATAATGCAATGGGTAATCTCTTAACGATTTTTAACATCAATATTTCCTCCTTTTTGCAATAGTGCTATGATGCTTTGCACAACATATGATTTGTCTAAACCATTTGCATCTGTCGCTGACAGACTGCGGCTTATACTTTGATTGTTCTAAATCATACACCCGCTTTCCTTAACAGTGTTAATCTACTTTTATAATTTAACGATGTTAAGGAAGTTTGTCAAGTGTTTTTCAAAAACTATTTAACAATGTTAAATAGATGTGTTATGTGATATGATAAATAAAACTTTTGTGAGGTGAGAACATGAGAGATGATTTGGAGCTAAGTGCAAAGCAACAAGAAATAATTGATGCCGCATTGGAATTATTAAATGAAAAAGGTTATAACGAACTATCTTTGCGCGATATTGCCCAAAAGCTCGGTGTAAAAGCTCCGGCTATTTATTGGCATTTTAAAAACAAAGCTGTGCTTGTGGATTACATGGCTGAACATATTTTAAACAAAAAGATGGGGAATTTTGTTCCAAGAAAGAGCGAAGAATCTTGGCAGGATTGGCTGATTCATCATATTGCTTTATTCCGTAAGGCTATGCTTTCCTACCCCGATGGTGGTCGTGTGGTGGCTGGCGCGCGGCCTTTTCCGGATGGAACTCTCGTGAAATTTTTGGAAGATTCTTTCGCCTCTCTTTGTAGTGCCGGTATGGATATACGGACAGCGAGAAATATTATACTGACCGCTATTCGTTTTACCTTTGGTTGCCTGATTGATGAGCAGGCAGATGAGCACAACTGGGAAACACTACCCGAGCACCCTATGAATAGCGGAAATTTAACGCACATTATGGAGGCTATTAGTGTTGGCGGTACGGATGACGAGAATTTTATGTTGGGACTTAGATTAATTGTTGTAGGTGGGTGCGAAGCGATGGCGTCAGACAATGTCCACTTTGATGATGCAACTAAAGCATAAATATGCCGTTCTGCGGTATAGCAAAACGGCAAGAGGGCAAGTGTGAAATATTGTAACCTATGGCTCCTTTTGAGTAGGTCTTACACCAATTCCTTTGCAAGTGTTACTGATGGCTTCTTTTTGAACAAATGCTTAAAATCGTCCAATAAGGAATAAACAACAGGAACAATAAACAGAGTAAGTACTGTAGAGGTGATTAATCCCCCAATTATCGCGTCTGCCATTGGTACATACATCTCAGTACCGGTTCCTGTTGCCAATGCAGAAGGCATCATTCCGAATATCATAGCCAAAGATGTCATAAGTATGGGACGAAGCCTAACCAGCCCAGCATCTATCAATGCTTTATTTTTCTCGGTCCCTTCTGATCGCTTCTGCTTTGCATAGTCAATAAGCAGAATGGCATTCTTTGCAACAAGTCCCATAAGCATAATGACACCTATCATAGACATGATGCTTATTTCGTTGCCTGTCACGAACAGCCCAAGTATTGCTCCTATAATAGCCATAGGAAGAGCAAACATAATCGATACAGGGTCAATATAGCTTTCAAACTGTGCTGCCATAACCAGGAATATACAAAGGATTCCCAGCCCCAATGCAATGACAAGATCAGTAAAACCTTCTCCCAAATCATCGCTATTATCAATTGATACTCTCTTTGGCAGCCGTACTTCATTTTTTAACTTATCAAGATATAAACTGGTAAAGTCGTCTGAAGAAATTCCTACAACATTTGCAGATATTTCAATTACCGCTCTCCTATCATTCCTTTGAAGAGTTGATGCTGTGGTAGCAAAAACCTTATTCGTCACCTGGTTCAATGCGACCATCCGATCATTTGAACCCGGTAAATATATATTTCTAAGGCTCTCCAATTCCTTACGCTGTTCATCCTTCATTGATACTCTTACATCGTAGCGATCTTTTCCTTCATTGAACTGGCTCACAACTGTACCATCAAACAAAGTATTCAATGTAGCTGCTGCAATTGCAGCATTGACTCCCAGGTCTGCTGCTTTGTCACGGTTAACCTCCAACTTTGTTTCAAGCTTTCCTGCCTTATAGCTGATACTTACATCCCTGGCATGGGGATCCTGGTTCATCATATGTTTTGCGTCCAGTGCAACAGCTTGCAGTTCTTCATAATTATCGCCCTTGATTTTCAGAGTGACATCCTTACCTGCACCTACCATAGCAGTTGAATTAATGGCAAGCTCTATTCCGTATACTTTTCTAAGGTCTGTTCTCATTTTCTCAACGATGTCCTTAACATTGTCTTTTCGTTCTTTTTTATCTGAAAGCTTTATTAAAAGAGATACTTTATCCTTTTCTACTGAAGTGTAAATACTTCTTACTTCAGGATACCTATATGCGATACTCTCAAGTTCTTTTGCTTTTTGCGCCGCAGCTTCAAGTGATAAGCCCGAGTCCAGCTCCGTATCTACATTGATTTCCCCCAGGTCCGTAGAAGGTACAAGGTTAAATCCAATTAATGGAACCAAGCAGATACTTCCACTAAAAATTACTAAAGACAGCACCAGCGTTACCAGCCTGTGTCTCAGGACTACACCCAGAAATTTCGAATAGTTTTGAGCAAGTGCATCAAACCATCGATTAAACCACCCCATAAACTTTTCATAAAATGATTTTTCTGATTTATTTCCGGACTTAAGCATTTTTGATGACATCATAGGTACAAGGGTGAAAGAAACAAATAATGAAACCATCATGCTAAAAACAACTGTAAGTCCGAATTCGATAAACATCTTCCCTATATACCCGCTTACCAACGCAACAGGCAAAAACACTGCCACGACTGACATTGTTGTTGCCAGAACAGCAAGACCGATTTCAGAAGTAGCCTCCTTAGCTGCTTGAAGGGGATGTTTTCCCATATGTATGTGCCGCACAATATTTTCTATTACAACAATTGCATCATCAATAAGAAGTCCTACTGAAAGCGATAGTGCCATCAGTGACATGGTATTGAGCGAAAAATTCATTAATTTCATTGCAATAAAAGTTGTGATAATAGATATAGGGAGAGAAACAGCACTGATCAAGGTACTTTCCCAGTTATTCAAAAAGATTAATACAATTAAAATGGCAAGTAAACATCCATCAATAATAGTTTTCATTACGCCGTCTACTGAATCCCTGATAGACTTGGAATTATCACGGACTATGTCAACCTTTACTCCTTCCGGCAGAAGTTCTTTGATATCCTGAATCTCTTTTTTGACTTCATCTGCCACCCCAACTGTATTTGCACCTGATTGTTTTATAATATCCATACCGATAGCATTTTTGCCTTGATAGAAGCAGAGACTGTCTTTGTCCTTTATACCATCACTGACTTCTGCTATATCGTGCAGCCGGATTTCAGATCCGGACCGTTTGGCGATCAGAATATTATTAAAATCTTCAACTTTCATAATATTGCTGTTTGTACTAAGAGAGATTTCTCTATTTCCGCTGGAAACCATGCCGGCCTGCATGTCTATATTATCACTTTGCAGGCTGTTTATTACTTCCGCTGTAGTTAATCCATAGGCTGCAAGCTTTTGCTTATCCAGCTTGATATGTATTTCACGTTCCTCATTGCCATATATATTTACAGCTCCAACACCATTTATAGTATATAAGCCTTTTTTCACAACATCATTCACCAGTTGAGACAGTTCTTTAGTATCTATGGGCCCTGAAACAGCCAGAGAAATAATAGCTTCAGCATTAACATCCAATTTTGAAATAACCGGCTCATCAATATCTTGAGGCAGCTGGCCTCTGACAGCTCCAACTTTGTCTCTCACATCTTGTGCCGCTGAATCTGGCAATTTATCCATAGAAAACTCAACAACGGTATTTGAAACACCTTCTGAAATAGTTGAGCTTATATGCTTTACACCGGAAATCTGTCCGACTGCCTCCTCTATTACCTTGGTCACATTTGTCTCCAGCTGATCCGGAGATGCTCCTCTTTGCGCAACTGTAACTGTAATATTAGGCATATCAGCTTGAGGCATATCATTGATTGTCAATCCCCTATAACAGATAATTCCAATAACAAGCAATACAACGAAAATAACTGTAATAAAAACAGGGCGCTTTATACTAACGTCTGCTAAAATCATTCTTTATCCCTCCTATTCCGAAACTACCGATATTGCTTCACCATCCTGCAAAGTGTTCACATTGCTGCAAATTACACTTTCGCCTTTTTGGATACCATTTTTGATTTCTACGACATTTTTATCTGTTTCACCAATTGTTACGTTGCGTTTGCGGGCAATTCCATTGTCATTTATATAAACATGGTAGCTGCCTTGATTCCCGATTAATGCTTCTATGGGTATAGCAGTTATTTCAACCTTCTCGTTGCCTGAGATTTCAACCAAGGCAAAAATTCCGGGCTTTAATTCCTGATTTTTATTGTCCAACTGGATCTTGCATTTGGAAACCCTTGAAGAAGAGTCGGCAGATACATCAACACTTTTAACTGTTCCCTCATATACCTTTAGATTATTTTCTCCAACCTTGACCTGAGCCTTCTGCCCCACTTTGATATACTCCAAGTTGTTTTGTTCTACCTCAATGACAGCATCAATTGGGTCAGTAGTTTTGACCTTTGCCAGCATTGTTCCGGGATTTACGTATTCACCTAGATGTACATTCTTTTCATCCATAATTCCGCTTATGGGAGCTTTGATGATAGCATTCGATATGGAATCTTTAAGATTTTCCACGTTTACCCTGGATGTTTGAATTCCGGCTTTTACCAACTCAAGATTTGCCTGTGCTATCCTTAAAGCAGCTTCCGCATTTTCAAGGTCAACTTTTGAAATAGCATTACTATCATAAAGTACTTTCTTCCTGTTAAAATCATTCTGAGCTAACTGCAAATTTACTTCAGCTCCCGTCAAACTTGTTTGTGCTGCAGACAACTGACTTTCAGCTGCCTTAAGATTATTTCTTGCATCCTGGTCATCAAGCTTAACCAGTGCTTCACCCTGAGAAACATATTTACCTGATTCAAACAGAATTTGAACAACAGTTCCTCCAACTTTACAGCTAGCAACACCCTCATCGGATGCTTCCAAAGAGGCTTTGAATTCAATTCCTGATGATTTCGGGATCAAATTTACTTTTTGAACCTTAACAGAAACCATATTGTTCACAGTTTCAATTGCAGTTTTCTTTTTATCCGTGTTGCCCAATATCATGACACTAACTGCTATAACAACCATAATAGCTATAGGAATAATTGCTTTTTTCTTTGTTATCAAAATGTGTAAAAAATCATTAGTATACTGATAAACTTTTTCCCATGCTTCTTTGCTGAGTTTTGTGTTATTCATGTTTTAATCCCCCTTATACTAATACTTATTTAACTGTCTTAAATTTAATTTAACATCGTTAAATATTATTTATATTCTAAACTCTCCTGTGGTATAATGTCAACTATGAGAAAGAAAATTAAACCATCTTAAAAGAAAAGGAATAGGTATAGATCAACTATGAAAAAGAAAAAAGAACCTCGTATAACGCCAGAATCTGCTATAAAAGCTGCCTTGGATATATTAGAAGAAGATGGACTTGAAAGTGTCTCATTACGACGGATTGCTGCAAAGCTGAATGTTCAAGCACCGGCTCTTTATTGGCATTTTCAGAATAAACAGGATATTATCAATGATATGGCTCAGTTTATTTTAGCGGACAATATTAAAAATCTATGTAAGCCTTCCGAACCTCAAAAATTGGCCGAATGGCTGGTTGAGATGGCTCATACTCTGCGAAATGCATTACTTTCCCATCGTGAAGGCGCACGCATTGTAGCTGGAGCTGGCTTAGATCGTGCACGGGCACTGGCTGAGCTGTCTGAACTCATGACTGGAGTAATGCGGGAAGCTGGCTTTGATGAGTGTTCTTCCGGGATTGCAACAACTACGATCATAGATTATACTTTCGGTTATGTGATTGAGGAACAAGCGGGTTATCCTGCAGAACCTGAAAATGTTGAAGATTTATATATTCAGTTCCCTCACTTGGCGGCGGCATACAGGGCAAAAGAGTCACTCTCTGCTGCAGAGCTTTTCGACAAGGGATTAAATTTAATCATCCAGGGAATTGGTTCAAGCAAGTAATTATTTATAACAACTGGTGCAACTCTACGCTCTTTGAATACTCTTTGTTCTTCAATTCTTCTGTATTCATCTGTTTTTCCACCTTTCTTAATCAAATTTGCCTATAAACTGTTAACTTTTATATGATTTTTTTACCTTACAGGGTATAAGGAAGTATCCATTAATTTGAAATGAGATGTACGCCCATAGATTTTCCTTTGTCGTTCCTGCTCCTTTAGTATCTTGACAATCAATTCGTCAACCTTGCGGTTCTGCGCCATAAACGCTTCATCCTGATTGCCAAGATAGTAGAAACACAGTCCTGACACTTATTCGTGGAGATAGGATTAATAAACTTTTCTATTTTGCACAAAGAACGTTGATCAATTAGTAGGCGAACTAATCGCCGGAAATGGCAATATAGTGATACAAGGTGCCTTGAACCTCTAACATCTTAAATGCAATTCAAGCGCTCTCCTAATAAATGTATCGACGTATCTTCAAGCACACTTGCTATAATTTC
>Ga0074193_1003698_pt1 | contig 10747 bp, 11 predicted proteins | sample EPASupsiteHSE605_FD_64523 | JGI IMG/M metagenome (GOLD analysis project Ga0074193, IMG submission 64523) | Bioremediated contaminated groundwater from EPA Superfund site, New Mexico - Sample HSE6-05 | ecosystem: Environmental > Aquatic > Deep subsurface > Groundwater > Contaminated ...
CCAATGTATTCGACTACATGTGAGAGGTTAATAGACTTTGGGATGACTGGCAAGGCTCATTTTTTTGTGCCTTGTCTTATGTACTTTTAGGCTGCCATTCTATGTACTTCTATTTTGCCATATACAACAGTGGCTGCCATATGCGCATGATCTGCTTTTGATACGATTGGGACGATGTTATCCTCTTTACATTTGGCAAATTCTGAGGCTGAATAATATCCTTTATCGGCAATGGCCGTAATGCTATTAACACCTAATTCGGCCTTCGCTTTAGACGTAATATTATGTAACTGCTGTTTATCTACGGCTTCACTCGTCACATCAACTGCGACTACAAGATGGGCTTTATCATCAACGGCTATCTGAACGTTATGGCATATATCACCGCCGTTATTATTGGTTCGCATCATCCTTGAATCCGGGTCGTTTCTGTATATTGGCCCGTTTTCTTTCACCTGCTTTTCTAGTGATTCCAGCTCTGATAAATGTTCCTGGATACCCCTGACTTTTGCTTCTATTTCTGCCTTGCTAAGGGTTGTAGTTTGCGTACCACTTTCATCGCTGTCATATCTATCAAGTAATGTTATGTATTTGTCAGCAGCTTGGGTATAGTATTCAATGGTCTTCTGGAGTTTCTTTTCGGTATGATAGGCCTTACGACCGTTATTGGCTCGAAACTTGCTCCCATCAACAGCAATAATCTCTTTCCCTATTAAGCCCAGTTCATCACAGATCATGCTGAATTTACTGAAGGCGAACTTAATTTGCTTTTTATTATCCTTTCTGAAATCGGCTATGGTCTTAAAATCAGGCTTAAGCTCACTGATGAGCCACATAGCCTCAATATTGCGGTGACATTCCTTTTCTATTTTTCTCGAGGAACGTATCCCGTTAAAATAGCTGTAGGTATATAGCTTAAATAAAGCAACCGGACTGTAAGGCTTCCTTCCGGTTTCCTTCGTTTCACTGTGAGTGAACCCCATTGAAGATATGTCCATGTTATTGACAATTGCGTCTATCGCTCTGACTACGTTATCCCCGGCAATCATATCGTCAAGGCACATAGGAAATATGTTTAGTTGATCTCTGCTTTCACCAGTTATATATCTACTCATACCTCCAACCCCCATCAGGTTTTCTCACCTTAATTTTACCATTTGCGGATTGTTTTCTATAGGTAATAGCGCGTTTTCGCCTTATTCAAGGTTCCAGATTCTTTCACTGTTAGACTTATTTTTCAAGTAGATACTTCTGATTGACGTACTATTACCTTTGATTCTTATATCATATTGACCATCTCTATCGAAAAAACCAAATAGCAAATTATACTTCAATCCAATATACATTTTGTCGCCATCAATTTTATGAATATACCCAACAAATGCTGGAGCACTAGCTAGGGTATCACCCTGGATTGTAATTATATCAGTCTTGACATCAATATTAGTAGTTATAATAGAATCCGGACTTATGCAATAATTAAACCCAAACAACTGCCATCCATATCGTGCTCCCAAAAAAACAATAGCAAATAATATGATAAATGAAGTTATTCCAATAGAAGAAACTTTTATAACCTTTTTCATCTTCTTACTAGCCTACACTTTTACTAAATTTACGTTTTCACACAATCTGATGGATAACGGGAAGTTTATTCTTTTTTAGAAATATAATACAAGTTCTTCTTCACCTATTTTAATAATTCTTTTCCTACCAATTAAATTTCCAATAATAACATTATTACTTGCATAATGAAACATTCGATGATGATTTGCACAGAGGATAATCACATTATTTGGGGTTTGAGAGCCATCTTCTGACAACATTTTAATATGGTGTGCTTCACAATAATTATTACCGTTATCCATATGAAAAGAAAACCCACACACTTGACACTTATAGCCATATTTTTGTTTTAACATATTTACAATTTTTTGATATCTTTTTACCCTTTGATAGTATGCTATTTCTGATTCATTCTCTGACACATCTACATCATCAAGAAAGTCTTGTTCAATTTGTTTGTCTATACTTTCTTTAGGATCAATAACTACATCAGAGTCACCATATTGTTTATTTAAAAGATGTGATATACCGTTATTATTTATATATAAATCTAATATTTCTTCAAGCTTATATACTTCAAATACTGTGTTTTCCATATTCACCTCTACAGTTCTTACAAGCTAAATATTTTGTATCATTAGTTTTATATTGTACTAATACTAATTCATCACTTATTGCTTTTACTTCTTTACCACAAATTGGGCAATTTATATATGCTTTTTTCTTTACCACTATTTTTTTATTAGAATGTGTATCCTCATTAAAGAATAGATTTAATTTATTAATAACATCATCTTCTTTGTTATTGCTATTTTGCAACTCGATACACTTTTTTTCAGACTTTTCTGATATTCGAATAATAGTAGAAATATCAATTCCATGGTCAACCATATCTAAAATTCTTCGATTAGCAAATAATTCAGCAGATTCCGTATTTATTTTATCTTTCATTATTCTGAAGAACGGTGCATAAGCAGGCACATTCTTTCTATCTGATGTATTTTTAATATATGGTTCTCCATTATTTTTAATAAATAATTTGGTCTCTTGTTTTGAATATAATTTTAAAATATATTCCCTAACCCTTAAGTATTGTTTGAAAAGCTCTATCAAGTCTTTATCTAGGGGTAGTTGTAAGCCATTTATTAAAAGAGTATTTTTTTCCATATATAAATCAGAACAATCTAATGAAATTACCCTTAAATTACTAAGAGCAAATTTGATAATTAATTTTATTGGTATTATTGAGACAAATCGATGGTAAAGTTTAGTATGTTTATTACTATCCTTACATTTAATAATTTCATCATATAAATCATTTATATTAAAATTATTTAAGAAATCTTCAATACCACTAACTAAATCTTCGTATTGTTCATCACTTGCACTGTCTTTGCTTACAGTCTTTCTTAATTTTGAAATTATCTCTTTAGATTTAGCAATTAGTTGATTATTCTGGTCAATATTGACAAACATATCATTTTCTATATTATATTTCTCTGACAACATTCTAAAAAAACTCGTTATATAATGAATATAATTACTTGCTGTTATTTGTGCAGTAACTTTATTTTTATCAATATAATATTCTAAGCTTTGAATTAAATCATTATCATTGAATAATGAAAAATATATATTATCAAAATCTTCGCTATCATTAGAAATTCCGAATCTTTCATATAGAAACTCAATAAATATTTTTATCTTTGTATTTGTGTTTTCTTTTTTATATTCACTTAATTTAAAGCTATACATATCAGCCCCCCATTTCGTTTTAGCTCATGTTTCTGCCACCCATTATAGACAATCTCTACTTTAGCCTAATGAGTATATGAATAATCGAATTTCTTCTACGGTGACGACAACCCCGTCCCCTTGTCACTCTTCAGCGTTAGTACAATCGCTATAAGTCCGAACTTAATTACGCGCATAAAAAACCTCCACCTAGAATGGGAACTAACTGCAACTGCCGTTATTTTGGAATCCAGTTAATAACATTGTAAAATCAACCAACAATCATCAAATTTGCAGTTTTTTAAATCTTCTTTGGTTATATAAAAATATATTCTCCCGCAATCTCCAAACATTAGTTCAAAATCATTGGTTGTAACGGTGTCTAACTGGAATAATAATTGCCATTGATTACAGTTTTCATTAAATTCTTTAAGCTTTTCTGGGGCAATCTCAGTTACATTTCCACAGTAAATTCCATTGGTAACTTTCTCACATTCAAGCAGCATATCATTCTGAATAATATTAGCATAGCCCAATAATTTACTAATGACCTCTTCTTCCTCATAACCTTTTAAGGTTCTGATTTCATCGTATTCATCCCAATTATCGTAATCATATATTTCAGTGAACTCCTCATAACAAGGTAAATGGTATTTTTTACAAAAACCAAGTTGTATTTCAGGCAACTTAAATTCCTCTTGCATATCATCAGGAAAATTTGCTCTGCTTAATTCTGTTATATCGCCATCAAAATAAAATACTTTGGCACTTCCTTTGTCCCGTGGGTCAAACCCCCAAGTCATAGTCGAAAGTTCATAGAAGAAATAAATAATGCCTTTATTGGGAAGCAGACCATCTTCATCATACTTCTTTAATTCCTCACAATTTATTTGTGCCAAAAAACTCAATGGACGGTTCCGGGTTTCACCATTAAAGTCTTCACCTTCATAATAAAACCATTTGAAGTCTTTAGGGACATCTGGATTCCCTCCGAATTTTGTTGTTCCAATAGGCAAATTGTCATGGCTATCAGTTTTAAAATCACACTTTATGGCATTCTTTTTTATCTCATCAAATACTTTATTTAAATCCATTTTATTTCTCCTTTTTTATATTTGATAGAAATCTATTGTTTCCATGTATTTCTATATATAGCCACAAGTTTCCTTTTTAATCCAAAAAATATAGAGAGTAATCGCAATCGTACCCTCTATCATATTTACTTTATTAAATTGAAATTCTATAGAGCTACCTTAGCTTTACAAATCAATTAAAGTTGAACATAGGCCAAGGGGGGATGTCAGGCTGAATGTAGATCTGCAGGGAGGATATCTTATGGATTCTCAATTACTTTAATGTTTTATAATTGCAATTTTAACACCGTTATTATTTTCTATATCCCTGCAAAATTCTGCTTCATCACGGATAATTCCAATATCATATACAATAAACAACAAGTTTTCATACTCTTTACTGTATGCTGTTATATCGGCATTGATTTCTTCAATTATTTTTGATGTTCTTGAAGCATCTTTTAACAATTTAACCTCTATACACATTCTGAGCTTTGGCAAAATGAAATCTGGTATATATTCTCGTCCCGAATAATTGAATTTTCCCGTTTCCCTATCATAATCAATTCCTTTGCCATAACCTTTTCCAACAAATAGGGTTTCAATTCCATTTTGAATTTCCTTTTCTTTTGTTGGTAAGTCAAAAAGAACACTGCGTAATTTTATTTTTATAAAATTTTCAACATTTTCAATTTCTTCTCCAACAAAATCAATGTTGCTTTCTAGTGTCGTAATCAGTATGCGAGTACTAACTAAAACCAATTCAAGAGTACTCTTTGATATTGGCCAAAGTGTATCCCCCCATGATTTCATTTCATCAGTATTCATTGTGTAAAATTGCCCAAATTCCATCAATTTCTTTGCTCTATTTGCTAAATCATTGTATATTAATGCCATATTTTTAAATGAAGCATATTTACCGTGTTCTGGCTCATCGCTATTCAATATATCTACAACTGTTTTCTCTAATCCTTTAGCTTGGGAAATTAAAGTTTTGATATCTTTGATTGCCTTCATTGATAAACCACTCATTATTGCTGCTCCTCAAGCCCTGTCCAACGATTTGTTATCTTTTGTAGTTTATCATAACTTTGGAGAGCATTTACCCAGCCTTCAACAAATGAAATATCTGATGAATCGGGTAACTGGTCTTTTTCTAGCTCACGTATTTTAATTCTACTTGGTAATGCAGCAGCTTCACCAACAAAAACAGCCTCCCGTCGTGTTAATGAAGATAGAATTCTTGTAAGTCCTGATAAGCTATCTGGCAAAAATCTTGCAACATGCTCTTGATCTTTTGAGTTTGTTAGTCGCAATACAATCCATGAATTACATTGCGATAAAACAGTACTTTCAACATCGGACGGTCTCTGCGAAATAAGCATAAGACCAATTCCATATTTACGTCCTTCTTTTGCAATTCTTCTAATCGATTCCTGTGCTTCTTTATATTGCGCTTCACCTTGGTTGGGCACGTACCTATGAGCTTCTTCACATCCTATTAAAATAGGATCCGTTTTTCTTTCCTCTGATGTTTGCCAAAGTTTATACTGAAAAAGCAACCGGGCTATAAGAGCTGTAAGTGGTCCAGAAATTTCATTGGGAAGCCCAGATATATCAATAATACGGATATTTTTATTTTCAAAACCTACTATTTGCCCAATAAACTGAGCTAGTATTTTATCTATTGAAAGTGAATCAGGTGAATATTCCTCCATGAGGAATTTTAACTGCGGATTAGCTCGGAGAACACGTATTTTTTTTAATACAGAATCGACTTTTTGCCTTGTAGAATCGGAAGCTGCTCTTGGTTCCTTTTTATCAGTTTTCCTGCCCTGAACCTTTTCAATATGTTTAATAAACTCTTCTATTTTAAAAGGAATTGGTTTGTCCCTGTCAAAATTAGATCTATCCTCTTCTGTTTTTCCTTCAACTAAATCTGGAATTTGATCGCCACTTGGGTCATCCAATGATTTCACAATTCCAGCCTGTACCATACGAGCGTAAGTAAGCGCTTCATATACTATGTTATTTTGCGATGTTGCTTCTTGCTCTGTTTTTCCGATTACTAAAGAGCGAAATTCATCTCCTGACATTAACCAATAAGGTAACTTTAATTCTATCGCACTATCTCCACCAGCTGATGATTGAGAATATGCACGATAAACTATCGCATTAGTTGAAAACGCCTTTGCATATTCGTTATGAGGATCTATAAGTATTATCCTCGGAGAAAGCAATTTATCATTATCATATTTATACTCTATTACAGCACGAAGAATAGCTGCAACCGTAGCTGATTTACCTGATCCCGTTGAACCTAAAATGGCACAATGATTTCCGAATAACTTGTCCATATTTGCTCTGCAAATAGCTGAATTTGCCCCAACATAAGTCCCTACGGATATCATCGGATTGTGGGTGGTATCTGATAATTTCTCCGCAGCTTGATATATTTTTTCCAATTCATCTTTTGTTGTCAGATAAGCATACTGCAGTGGCAAAGGGTACGTTTCGACACCTCTATTGAAAACTAATTCACCCGTCGATTCCCTCCAGAAAGCTTCACCAAATAGATCTGCTTCAAGTATTCGAGAATCATCTGAAGGAGATATCTTTTTCCCATCAATTAAATCGATATCCGAACTCATTCTGAGCATTTTCACATATCCAAATATGATTTTTCTACCAAAGTGAATTTTTATAACACTTGCCATTTGGCCAATAGAATAAACTCTACCATCAATTGTTCTGCTTAGATTCCCGAGTTTGTTGTCCAGTTCCACTTTTATTGAATTCCCATTAACTTCAACAATTCTACCTATTTTCAAATCACTATGTTCCTTAAATAAAATCATAATGCTTCACCATCCTTAAGGAACCTAACTAAATTGTTAAATTTCCACCAGTTCAATGTGTTCATTCCACTTTTACAGATAAGATTATCAGAGCCATGATAAATACCTTTACCTGTTAAGACAAATATTTTTTCCATAATTCTTTTATCTCGTAACCAGGTAGATAATACATCGTTAATATCATCAATAAATACTATTAAAGTTGTTTTATTCCCGGGCAATTTGAGAGCAATATCTACTTCGGAATTTATATGGTAATCTCCAAAACTATAGCCTGCACAAATGGTTACATTCTCTAAAGGGGAATTTAATCGTTCTCTAAATTTTGTAAAGAGTGTCGCAAATGGATCTTTTTGTGTCTCTACGTATTTTGTTGCTTGAGGATAAATTAAAACATCTGAAGAATTATCTAAATAGTTTACTCCATACCGGTTACGAATCAATCCGTTGTCGGTTTTGAACCAATCAACAGAACCGTGGAGTTTAATTACGCTAATACCCGAAGTATCCTTGAATGCCATCTCTGGATTCCAAAATCCAATAGCAGCCCCAGTAAATCCATCATTTACCTTCATTTTCTCAAGTGCAAAGGCATCTTCCATAAGGGTGTCATAATTTGTAGTAATAATTGAAATAGATGAACGAGCGAGTAGGTTAGCCCTCGACGACAATAGCGCCTTAACAAAATTCCTGTGATTATTTATATCAACAATAGGATTTTCTAGTGAACCTATACGCTCAGGAATTCCACCGGCTGTATCTGCCCCACTATAACCATATCTAATAGTCGTCCCAATTTGCTGTACCAATTCAGAATGCAATTTTACAAGTTCATCTGTTGCGTGAGCAGTCCCTTTAAGTTCAACACTACCAAATCTTGATCGTGTAGATAATGCTATTAAATCGCCAATATGACTTAATACATGTTCAATGTGGTAGTTATCCGTCAAATCATTTGAAATAGTATTGTACAGGTTTTTTAAATCGCCATCTGGTAGTAAATTTTCAACTCTTTTTGTCAGTGTTTTCATTAATGGAATATTCGCTCCACAACTAATACCAGCACCAAAAAGCCAATTCTGATTTTCACAAGTTAAGTGCTTATTTAATTCTTCAATCATTTCATCAAATAAATCCATACGTCCTCCTCTCGTATCTTTTAAAACAGCTAAACCTACTGATCATTTCCACTATTATGTACTTAGCTTAAGTCTTGTAGTATATACTCGCTTGAATATTACAATGCCCCTCATTCTTCCCGTGAGTAGCTTTAATACCAATATGCTTATTACCATTATTCACCATCATTCACGTGATTTCCTGCTAATATCATAAATTTTTACAATTATGTCGATGAGCGTGTATTATTCAGATTAATTTAATCACAAAACGGCGTGGCCCATAAGCTATAGGTACGCCGTTTACAATGTCTTTTAATTTATAATATCTGTGTCAATCTTCCTGATGGGGACGGTTAATTAAACCATAGTATAAACATACTAATTTTTACCTATGCTCCTGAAAATCATGTTGACCCGGCCCTTGGGGCCGGGTTTATACTAGCTGTAAAGGAGGGATTGCGGTGGAAAATCGGATTAAGATCGGTGATTTTATTAAGATAACCGGGACTACACTTAAAACCGTTAATTATTATCATCAGATCGGTTTGATTCCTAAACCTGAGCGCTCTTCGGGTGGATACCGCTTATATGGGCCTGATGAGTTAAATCGTATGCTTTTAATAAAACGATTTAAAGCACTTGGCATGGACCTCAAACGTATTAAAGAAATTATAGGAGATCTTCAGAACCTCAAAACCATGCAGGAATTCTTGCAATCTCTGCGTGCCGAACTGCTTAATGAGATGAAAACCCTGAAAGAACGAGTTGCAAAAATTGATGCCTTATTGGGTAAAAACATAGAACTATTGAATGAAGACAGTTTCACATCCCCATCTTTTAAGATGATTACAGAAATTATGGGAGAGGATCAGATTGAAAAGTATGCTCAAACCTGCCCGGAACTCTACGACCAGCATCGTAAACTGTACGGTATACTGGATGATTTGCAATGGGGTGAGGATTACCGGGAAACTTTTGGTGCCCTGGCCGAGTATTTCAAAGCGCACCCTGAACACTATCAGATGGCCTTAGATTCAGGAGCCCGTTTAGCACGGCTGTCCCAACTTGACGAAAATGACCCGGAAATTGAAGCTCTAGCCCGGGAATCTGTCGCACTAATAAATAAGATGCCACCGGTAAAGGAGCTGTTATGCAGCCAGGCGGGGTTAGAAAAACCTTTGGACAGCTTATTAAACGAGATGGTTACCGGAGATGTCTCACCGGCCCGGAAGAAGTATCAGCAACTTTTTGAAAAATATCTCTATGCTGAACCGGAGGATTAAAAGCTTTAGAAAAATTATTGTATATAAGGCCTAAACTGTTGAGAGCAGCGTTTATTTAACATTGTTGTTGGGATAAGGAGGTCGTGTTATGGGAGGTAATACTAATACGTCAAAAAAAGGTTTTCTTCTGCCGCTGATTATTGCGACTGTATTGTTCCTGGTGATATTTCTTCCCGCAGGTTCGTTGAGGTATTGGGCGGGATGGATTTGGTGGTCTGTAACCTTCGCCATGGGCATTTTTATTACCGCCTATTTTATGAAGAAAAATCCTGAGTTTATAGCCAGACGAAGTCAGTATAAAGAAAAAGAACCGCAGTCAGGTATCATGCGGATATTATCACTCTTATTTACTCTCAGCTTCTTGATTCCCGGCTTTGATTACCGTTATCATTGGTCAGCGGTGCCGGTATGGATTATTATTGCTTCCAATGTCATGGTTGTTCTGGGTTTTGTGTTCATTTTCCTTGTTTTTAAGGAAAACAGCTATGCTTCAGCTATTATTGAGGTTGAAGAAAAACAACCGGTTATTACAACCGGTTCCTATTCTATTGTTCGTCATCCTATGTACTTCGGAATATTGTTAATTTCATTGTTTACTCCGCTGGCCTTAGGTTCCTATTGGGCTTTCATATTCTTTCTTTCTTCTATACCCACAAATATTGTCAGAATAAGAATAGAGGAGAAAGTGCTGTTACGCGACCTTCCCGGCTATAAAAATTATTGTTTAAAAACACGTTATCGTTTGATTCCATATATCTGGTAAAGAGTTGGAGGGACTTTAAAATGGGAAATGATAAGAAATCTGAAATGTTTATACCAGAAGATATCATGATTGAAGCCCGAAGTTTGGCTCAGCGCTATGATCTAGTTGGGGGAATGTATGCAAAAGCCGTGGAGCGAGGGGAATTTGACAATCTGGAGGGAGCGGGCAAGCCGCTTGACCTGGAAGAGAATCCCTATGAGCCAACTGATGTGCGCATGCTTCATAAAGTCCTCAAGGATAATGGCTTTGCTCCCTATTGGATAGAGTTGAAGAAAGAAATTGATGACCTTACGGCAAAATTAAACAAGGAAGTTGATTTCTTTACACAGTATATACGAGTGGTTTATAG
>Ga0074193_1003701_pt1 | contig 10739 bp, 10 predicted proteins | sample EPASupsiteHSE605_FD_64523 | JGI IMG/M metagenome (GOLD analysis project Ga0074193, IMG submission 64523) | Bioremediated contaminated groundwater from EPA Superfund site, New Mexico - Sample HSE6-05 | ecosystem: Environmental > Aquatic > Deep subsurface > Groundwater > Contaminated ...
CGGTGCCGTCCTTCGTGGTGAGGTCCGTCGGAGCCCTCGCCGACACCTCGTTCCTCGCGCGCCTCCGGGCCGCGGCCGTGGCCGCACGACGGCGGGTCTACATCCCGAGCGGGGCCGTGATGGGCCTCGACAACCTCAAGGTCGGCCGGATCGGGGGGATCGACCGGCTCGTCCTCCGGACCACGAAGAACCCGGCCTCGCTCGGCCTCGCGCTCACCGAGAGGACCCTGATCTTCAAGGGGCAGGCGAACGAGTGCATCAAGGCCTTTCCCAAGAACATCAACGTCTCGGTCGCGATCGCCCTCGCCGCGGGGCGTGAGGTCGAGGTGGAGCTCTTCGCGGACCCGGCCGTCGACCGGAACATCCACGAGCTGACGGCCGAGGGGGCCTTCGGCGACGCCTACATCCGGATCCGGAACGTGCCGAGCCCCGACAACCCGGCCACCTCGTACCTCGCGGCCCTCTCGATCCTGGTGCTGCTCCGCGACCTCGCCGAGCCAATCGTGGTGGGGACGTGACCGCGGTCCCGCTCGAACGACTGGTCGCGTTCGTCCAGGAGGACGCGCCCTTCGGCGACGCGACCACGGAGGCCGTGCTTGGTGACGAGGTCTGCGAGGCCGAGCTCCGCTTTCGGGAGGCCGGGGTGGCGGCCGGCCTGGCCGAGGCGGCCGCGCTCTTCTCCCATTACGGGGTCGCGGTCGCGCCCCGCGCCGCCGAAGGGGATCTGGTCGAGGCGGGGGCCGCGGTGCTCGGGCTCGCCGGTCCCGTCCGGGCCGTGCTCCTGGTCGAGCGGACCGCGCTGAACCTGGTCGCCCGGATGAGCGGGATCGCGACCGCGACCGCCCGGTACGCGGCCCTCGCCCGCGAGGCCGATCCCCGGGTCCGGGTCGCGGCCACGCGCAAGACCGCGCCGGGCCTCCGCCTGCTCGACAAGCGCGCCGTCATCCTCGGCGGCGGCGACCCCCACCGGTTCACGCTCTCGGACGCGGTCCTGTTCAAGGACAACCACCTCGCCCTCGTCGGCATCGAGGAGGCTGTGCGCCGGGCGCGGGCCGTCTCGGCCTACCGCGTGGTCGAGGTGGAGGCCGAGACCGCGGACGAAGCGGTCCGCGCGGCCCGGGCCGGGGCCGAGATCGTGATGCTCGACAACATGACCCCGGACGGCGTCCGGGAGGCGCTCGCCGCGCTCGCCGGGGCCGGCCTTCGCGACCGGGTGAAGGTCGAGGTCTCGGGCGGGATCACCGAAGCAACGATCGGCGCCTACGCCGCACTCGGGGTCGACCTCATCAGCGTCGGTGCCCTGACCCACTCGGTCCGGTCCCTCGACCTGACCCTCGAGGTCTCCGCGCCGCGACAGGCGGATTGAAGAGGGGACGGGCCGTATCCCACTCATGGACGATGTCCGACCCATCCGAACGCTCGCCCCCGACGGCGAAGTCCGCGTCTGCCCCGACTGCGGCTACGCCCGGGGATTTCACGTCACCCTGCTCCCCGACGACGGCGAGGGCCGGCCGGCCGTGCTCTGCTGCCCCGAGTGCGGGGCCCGGTTCGAGATCGGCTGGCGCGTCCGGCTGTAGCCCCGTGGTCCGGGGCCGCCTGGAGGTGTCCGGATGAAGGGAGGCGGGATGCTCTGCGCGAGCTGCAAGGGCAAGGGGCTCTGCGGCCTGCCCCGCTGCCCCGTGACGGCCCGGTTCCTCGCCCGCGTCGGGACGAAGCCGGTCAGCTCTTACATGGGTGCGGCCCCCTCGGTCTTCGTCGGGTCGCACGGCTACCCCGCCGTCCAGGGCGGACCCCTCCTTCTCGCGGACGAGGACCGGCCCCTGGCCTGGCTCGCCCGGGGGCTCTCGCTCGACGACGTGGTGAACCTCCGGGCCGCGACGATCGCGGCGCGGGCCCCGGTGGCACGGGTGCAGGACGCGATGGCCGAGGTCGCCCTCTCGGCACGGCCGGTCGACGTCGAGGTCGCGTTCGCCCGCCCGGTCGACTTCGACCTCCGTTTCGACGGCGTCCTGACACCGGTCGGCCGGTCGGGGGAGGTCCGGAACCTCGACGTGCTCGACAACCCGGTCGTCCCGCGCGCCGTCGACCGGATCGCGTCCGACACGGACCTCCCCGCGTCCCAGGGGCTCGCCGAGCTCTACCGTGCCGACATCGATGTCTACCACCTGACCGACCTGCTCTCGGCCGGCGTCCTGGGCAAGAAACCCCGGATCGTGCCGACCCGGTGGGCGATCACCGCGGTCGACGACACCCTCGGCCGCGCGCAGAAGAAGGAGGTGGCCCGGTATCCCTCGATCGAGGAGGTGCTGGTCTTCTCGCACACCCTCTTCGGCAACACCATCGCCGTGCTCCTGGCACCGGGGGGCTGGCAGTACGAGATGGTCGAGTGCTGGCGGGCCCACAGCCTCTGGACCCACGACTTCGACTCGGTCACGGTCGACGGCGAGGGAAAGACCAAGTCCGGGTACTCGCCGATCGCGGGCGCGTACTACTCGGCCCGGCTTGCCGTGACCGGGTACCTCTCCTCGATCCGCCGGCAGGCCCGTGCCCTCGTCCTCCGCTCGGTCACGGGGGAGTACTGGGCGCCGCTCGGCACGTGGGTGGTGCGCGAGGCCGCGCTCGAGGCGATGCGGTCGACCCCCGAGCGGTACGCGACCCTGGACGAGGGCGCGGCCGCCCTCGACCGCAACTACGGGGACGCCTCGTGGCGTGCCAAATCGACGCTCCTGCCCAGGATGCGGGCCGAGAGAACTCTCAGCGACTTTCTCTGACCCTCCCTGGCCTTTCCGGGGGACGCGGCCGCCCGGCGGCTGGTCAACAATACCCAACAAAAAGTAAAGTTTATGTTACATTGGCGTGAAGAGAGTGTAGGGGCAACGACGTCCATCCTCCCGGAAACATCGTTGCCCAGCAGCTGCCACGAGACGTGGAGGAGGTGAGAATCGGAGAACGAGAGGAGCTCGACGAAGATCCCATCTAAAGCTGAATGAGGAGCAGAGGAGACGGACCGGTAATACCGGTCAACCTCCCCCCCGCCGGGGGAGTACCACAACACAAGAGGAGAGACAAGGATGAAACCGGCGACCGGACCAAGGTCATACAGGCCCCTGCTGATGCTCGCCACGCTGGGCCTGCTCTTCGTCTGCATCTGCATGGCCGGATGCACCACACAGAGCTCGACTGCTGCCGGCGCTGCGGCCCCGCAGGAGTCGACGCCTGCCGCGAGCGACACGACGGCTGCGGCCGCTACCCCGCTGCCGGACGGAGCCCCTGCCGGAGGCGCGATGCAGAACGGTACGCGGCCGTCCGGCACGCCGCCCGACGGCTTCCTTCCGAACGGGACACCCCCAGCGGAAGCACCGCAGGAAGGCATGCACTTCAACGGAACCCCGCCCGCAGGCGCACCCGGAGACGGGATGCGGCCCAACGGAACACCCCCTGCCGGTGCTCCGTCGGGAGGCGCGCCCCCGCGGGGCGCCGACCCCCGCAACAGCACCGCCGCGCAGGAGTAGAGCACGGGAGAGCGCCCGACTGCGAAACGAGTGCGGTGCAGTCGGCATATACACCTCTCGTACCGGAGCTCGCTCGGCGGTCCTGGAGACCGACGGGCGCGGCCCTGGGCCCGGGATCGTTTCGACGACTTTTTTCATGACAGTGACGAATGCTCTCCGATGGCGATCGACGTGCACGATGCCGCCCTCGGCGCACTGGTGGGGCTCGCGGTGGGAGACGCACTCGGGGCACCCGTCGAATTTCTGAGACCGGGCACCTTTCCGCCGGTCACCGGGTACCGGCTGGGCGGCGTCCTGAACCTTCCCCTGGGCTGCTGGACGGACGACACGGCCCTCGGTGGGAGACGCACTCGGGGCACCCGTCGAATTTCTGAGACCGGGCACCTTTCCGCCGGTCACCGGGTACCGGCTGGGCGGCGTCCTGAACCTTCCCCTGGGCTGCTGGACGGACGACACGGCCCTCGCTCTCTGCCTGGCCGAGAGCCTGATCGCGTGCGGGGGGATGGACCCGGTCGACCAGCTCCGGCGGTACGTCCGGTACTGGCGGGAGGGGTACCTGGCGCCGACCGGTGTCTGTCTCGACATCGGGACCACGACCCGGCGGGCCCTCGAGACCTTCCTTCGGACCGGGGCGCCGATCGCGGACCCGGTCGCCGGGCTCACTCCCGGGAACGGGTCCCTTGTGCGCCTCGCTCCCGTGCCGATCTTCTGGGCCATGGACCAGGCCCGGGCGGCCGAGATGGCCGCAGAGATGAGCCGGACCACCCACGCGGCCCCCGAGTCGGTCGACGCCTGCCGGTACCTCGCCGTCCTCCTGACAAGCGCCGTCCAGGGGGCGAGTCGGGAGGCCCTTGCCGCGCCCGGGTTCAGCCCGTCGCCCGGGTTCTGGGACCGGGCCCCGCTCTGCGAGCCGGTCGCCGAGGTCGTGTCGGGCTCCTACCTCTCGCGCGACCCGCCCGAGGTCCACGCGGGCGGGGGTGCCGTCGCCTGCCTCGAGGCCGCGCTCTGGGCGTTCTCGCGCGGGCGGTCGTTCGAGGAGATCGTGCTCGCGGCAGTCAACCTCGGGGAGGACGCGGACACGGCCGGGGCGATCGCAGGGCAGCTGGCCGGTGCCTGCTGCGGCCACTCCGGGATCCCTCCGGGGTGGCGCGCCGGGCTGTTCCGCCACCAGGAGCTGCTCGAGACGGGCACGCGCCTCGTGGTCGCCGGGACACGAGCGGCCTGCGGCCTCGGGCCCCTGCGGCCCGCCCCGAAGGACGGAGTCCGGCGGCGCGGACGCTGGTGAGGGATCGGCCGCCACGATCTCGGTGCCTTTTTCTGGCGCAGGACTCCATACCAGGGCATGGAGACCGATCCCCGGTTCGCCGTGCTCCTCCGGTTCTTCGAGGGGCTGCCCCGCCAGGGGCCCGGCGATGACCGATACACGGAGCACCTCTACGCCCTGCTCGACCTGCCGCCCGCCCCGCGCACCGCGGACCTCGGTTCGGGGAGCGGGGCCGCGAGCCTGGTCCTCGCTCGACTCGGGGCCGAGGTCACGGCCGTGGACATCAACAGGCCCTTTCTCGCCCAGCTCGAGGCCACGGCCGCGGCCGTGGGGCTCGGCGAACGGGTGCGTACCCTCGCGGCATCGATGGACGACCTCCCTGCCGGGACCGGGCCCTTCGACCTCGTCTGGTCCGAGGGGGCGGTCTACATCATCGGCTTCGACCGGGGGCTCGCGCTCTGGCGCGACCTGGTCGTGCCGGGCGGCTATCTCGTGGTCTCGGAGATGACCTGGCTCGCGGACGACCCCCCCGAAGGCGCGAAGGGCTACTGGGAGAGGGCGTACCCGGCCATGCGGACCGTCGCCGAGAACGAGGCCGCGGTCCGGGCGGCCGGGTACGCCTGGCTCGGCTCGGTCCGCCTGCCCGATGCGGCCTGGGAGACGTTCTTCGGTCCGCAGCGCGAGCGGTGCGCCGAGTGGCGGGCGCGCGGACCCACGCCGGAGGAGGAGGCCGCGATCGAGGAGATCGAGGAGGAGATCCGTCTCTTCGAGGCCTATCCGGAAGCCTTCGGCTACGTCTTCTACCTGATGCGGTGGGAGGGCTAGGAGGAGCCGGGCGCAGTGAGGCCGAGCGAGCGCGCCGCGGCCCGGACCAGCGCCTCGATCGCGGAGGCCGTACGGGCGACGAGCGGGGCGTCGACCCGGTCGAGGGTGTCGGCCGGCGTGTGGATCACGGCCTCGATCGCGCCGGCGGAGGCCGCGCTCGAGACGGCCATGCTCGGCACGCCCTGCATGCAGAAGATCATGTGGTCGCCCGCGGGCCAGGGGTCGACCCGGACCAGGTCCGGGCTCGCAGCCAGGACCTCACGGGCCGCGGCCTCGAGCCCGGGCGGACAGGAGAAGAGCGCGAGGCTCGCCGGGCAGCCCCCGAGGCCGATGCCGTCGAGGTTGATCGCGAGCCCGATCGCGCCGGGGTCGAGCCTGCCCGCAGCGATGTAGGCGAGTTCGCCCGGCGCTCCGTGGTGCTCCTCGCCATTGAACGCGACGAACTCGAGGGCGCAGGGCGGGTCGGTGGCGAGGCGGTCCGCCAGCGCGAGCATGACCGCGAGGCCGGTCGCGTTGTCGAGCGCGCCGGGGGTGTGATGCTTGGTGTCGAGGTGGGCCGTCAGGACGAGGCGGGGCCCGTCGCCGCCGAGCCGGCCGATCACATTCGCGGCCCGGGCAGGTTTGGTTGCGGTCTCGAGCGCGAGGTCGACCACGGCGTCGGGTCTGGAGAGGAGCAGGGCCCCGGCATCCGCCGTGACCGTGCAGGACGGGACCGGGAACTCCCCGTCGATGATCACGGGCACGGCGTGGTCCGTCCGGTGCGAGACCGCGATGACCGCCGCCGGCCGCTTCGACTCGACGAGGAGCGCGCGGGCCCGGGCCTCCTCGTCCGTGTAGAACGGGAACTCCTTCGGCATCCAGGGCGCGGCCGTGAGCTCGCCGTGGAGCACGACGATCCGCCCCGCCGCGTCGAGGGACCCGAGCTCCTCCGTCGTGCCGGCCGGGACGAAACCCGACCGGACCTCGCAGGGAGGGGTGTACGGGTTCGCGACCACGGGGATGTCGTCGTCCCCGCACCGGCAGGACGCCCGCTCCACCCGCCAGTCCGTGCAGGGGAAGGCCTGGCGCTCGACCCGGCAACCGGCCTCTGCGAGGGCCTGCTCGGCGTAGGCCTCGGCCCGGGAGCCGGCCGGCGAACCGGTCGGGCGCTCGCCGATCGCGGCGACCCCTGCAAGGTGCCCGCGGACCCGGGCCTCGAGCCCTGCCGCCCCGCTGGTCAAGGGTTTCATGGAGAAGGGTCGGACCCGGGGCGCCTTGACTCTGGCGATCCCGCGTGCGCCCGAAAGAGCGCCCCGATCACCCGGAGCGGGGGGCGCCGTTGCCGCCGTTCTGCGTGGCCTGCCGGCGGTACCGCGCCTCGAGGCTCTCGAGGGTCTCGACCTCGTCGACCCCCTTGTCCTCGCGGACCCGGACGAAGCGCGGGAAGCGGAGCGCGTACCCGCTCTCGTAGTTCGGGCTCTTCTGGATCTCGGAGTAGCCGACCTCGAAGACGACCTGAGGCTCGAGCGTGACCGTGGCGCCCGACTCGGCGATCACGAGGTCCCTGACGAGGGCGTGGAGGGCGGCGAGGTCCTCGTCGGTCATGCCTGTCGCGACCCGGCCCACGCCGAGGAGCCGACCCCGGTCCTGGACCGCGAGCTCGTACGTGCCGAAAGCCCCGGCCCGCCGGCCCTCGCCCCAGCCCGCGCCGACCACGGCGAGGTCGAGGGTCTCGACCTCGGGCTTGATCTTGACCCAGGCCCGCCCCCGGGCCCCGGGCGTGTAGGGCGAGCCGGGGAGCTTGAGCATCACGCCCTCGTGCCCGTCCGCGAGGGCCTGCTCGTACACGCCCCGGATCTCGGCCTCCTCCCCGAGCACCTGCTGGGGGGCGAGGTGGTCCCGGAGCTGGGCCTCGAGCCGGGCGCGCCGCTCGGCGAGGGGCAGGTCGAGGAGGGTCTCGCCGTCGGCGTAGAGGCAGTCGAAGACCCGGGGGACGAGCGCGATCGCCTCGCGGGCCTCGGCCACGCCGTGCTTCCGGCGGAAGCGGCGGAGCACGGTCTGGAACGGGAGGGGCCGACCGTCGGGCCCCACCGCGACCACCTCGGCGTCCAGGATCACGTCGCCCGAGGTCGCGGCGATGAGGGCCTCGACCACCTCGGGAAGGGCGTGGGTCACCTCCTCGAGCCGGCGCGACCAGCACCGGCCGACCCGGCCCACGCGGTGGAACTGGATCCGCGAGCCGTCGTACTTGTACTCCACCGCGACCGGGCCGTAATCCTCGAGCTGCTGGGCGATCGTCCCCTGCTGCGCGAGCATCAGCCGGACCGGCCGGAACGGGACGATCGAGACCCCGGCGAGCGCGTCGGGCCCGGCACGGGCAAGGAGCGCGACCTCGCCCAGGTCGTTCCTCGCCTGCTGGGCGTGCTCGACCAGGGCCGGTTCGATCGCGAACGCGAGCGCGATCGCATCGCGGACCGTCCCCTCGCCGATCCCGATCCGGAGCTGGGCCAGGACGAGCCGGGCGAAGTACCGGGCCTCGCGCGGGGTCATGGCGCCGAAGCCCTGCCGGAGAAGGCGCATCTTCGCCTGCTGGGACTGCGCGCCCGAGGCCGACGCGACCCGGGCCAGGAGGGCGGCGACCTCGCCCAGCGAGAGCGAGTCCGAGAAGAAGGCCGACTGCTGCCGCTTTGCGAGCAGGCGCTCGGCCGCGAGCCCCGCGTCGCCGGTCTCGTTCACGAGCCGGACCACGTCGGCCCGTTTTCGCCCCGCTACGTAGGCGACCGCCTCGTACAGGAGGTTCGGCCCGATCCCGAGCTTCTCGGGCGACCAGTCGGGAAAGACCCGCCCCTGGATGAACCGGACGAAGACCGGGAGCTCCGCCTCGCCGAGCCCGGGGAGGAGGGACGCGATCAGGTCCCGCATCTCGAGCCGGCCGGCGAACGCCTCGAGCTGCTCGCAGACGAGCGCGAACTCGGCGAACTCCATTCAGATCACCATCGGGGCCGAGACCGTCTGCTGGAGGGCGACCGAGAGCTCGATCTCGGACGAGAAGAGGCCGAACGCGCCCTCGACCGCGCTCCGGGCCCGCTCGGGGGTGTTGTTCGTATCGGAGAGGTGGGCGAGCATCACCGCGCCGATATCGCCCGAGAAGGAGCGGAGGAGCTCGGCCGTCTGCTCGTTCGAGAGGTGGCCGCGCCGGGACCGGATCCGGCGCTTGAGCATGACCGGGTACGGCCCCTCCTCGAGCATGCGGGGGCAGTGGTTCGCCTCGAGCACGAGGGCATCGCACGCGGCCAGGCGCTCGCGGACCCCGTCGGGGACGACGCCCGTGTCCGTGCAGTACCCGAGCCGCGCGCCGTCGCCCCGGATCGCGTACCCGCAGGGCTCGCGCGCGTCGTGGGAGAGGGGCAGGGGCTCGATCGTGAACTCCCCGATCGTGAACTCCTCGAAGGCGCGGACCGTCCGGGTCTCGACGCTCCGCTTGGTCGACTTCCGGTGGAGCAGGAACTCTGCCATCGTGCCGGACGTCCCGTAGGCCGGGATATCCAGGCGCTTGATGAACGCATCGAGCCCGCGGAGATGGTCCGTGTGCTCGTGGGTCACGAGGACCGCATGGATGGCACCCGGATCGGCGCCCGCCGCCGCGACCCGTGCGAGAAGGTCGCGGGCCGAGAGGCCGGCGTCGACCAGGAGGCTGCCGCTCGCGCCCTCGACCAGGACCGAGTTCCCCTTTGATCCCGAGGAGAGGGCCGTGACCCGCATGTGAGAAGAATAGGACCGGGCATCTCTTGAACGCTCGGTTCGAGAAACAGTGCTGGTAATGGAGAGAGGGGAGGATGGGGAGAGGAGATGGTACCTGCCTAGTGGGTCACCTCCCCGGTCCGGACCCGGACCGTCCGGGCGATCGGCAGCACGAAGATCTTGCCGTCGCCGACCTTTCCGGTCCGCGCGGCCTCGCAGATCGCCTCGATCGCGGTGTCGACGTCCTCGTCTTTGACCGCGACCTCGACCTTGCACTTGGGGAGCATGTCGACGGACATGGTCCCCCCGCGGAACTGGAGCGAGATCCCCTTCTGCTCGCCGCGCCCGCGGACCTCGGTGATCGTCATGCCGTAGAAGCCCCGGTCCTCGAGGACCTTCTTGACGAAGTCGAGGCGCTCGGGGCGGATGATGGCGGTTACGAGATGCATTGTGACTCCTCCTCAGCTGTTCGCCCGCTCGCCGTGCTGGGCGATGTCCAGGCCGACGTACTCTTCGTCCTCGGTCACGCGCAGGCCCATGACCTTGTTCACGACCCAGGCGAGCACGAAGGTCACGACGAACGCGTAGACGACCGCCGCCCCCGCGCCGAGCAGGTTGTTGATGAACTGCTGGACGTTCCCTTCGAGCAGGCCCGGGTACTTGTTGATCGCGGTGCTCGCGAAGATGCCTGTCGCGATCGCGCCCCAGAGCCCGCCCATGCCGTGTATGGCCCATGCATCGAGCGACTCGTCGAAGCCGACCCGGAGGCGGAAGAGCATGCAGCCGTAGCAGAGCAGGCCCGCGACCGCACCGATCACGAGGCTCGCCGGCACCCCGACGTAGCCCGCGGCCGGCGTGATCGCGACCAGCCCTGCGATCCCGCCCGAGACGAACCCGAGCGACGAGGGCTTGCCGTGGATCCAGCTCGCCAGGAGCCAGACGAGCGCGCCGATCGCGGCCGACGTGTTCGTGACCAGGAACGCGTTCGACGCCAGGCCGTCGGCCGCGAGGGCCGAGCCCGAGTTGAACCCGAACCAGCCGAACCAGAGCAGGCCTGCGCCGAGGAGCGTCATCGGGATGTTCGTCGGCTCGAACGAGTGCTGGCCGTACCCGACCCGCTTCCCGATCACGAGCGCGATCGCGAGCGCGCCGAAGCCCGAGCTGATGTGGACCACCGTGCCGCCCGCGAAGTCGAGCGCGCCGAGCGTCATGGCCCAGCCGCCGCCCCAGACCCAGTGGGCGAGGGGGTCGTAGACGAGCGTGGTCCAGAGGAGGCCGAGCACGAGGAACGAGCTCAGCTTCACCCGTTCGGCCATGGCCGAGGTCAGGATTGCAAGCGTGACCGCCGCGAAGACCAGCTGCCACATCACGAAGAGGACCGGGGGATAGGTCCCTTCGCCCGCGTCCATCCCGATCCC
>Ga0074193_1003702_pt1 | contig 10736 bp, 4 predicted proteins | sample EPASupsiteHSE605_FD_64523 | JGI IMG/M metagenome (GOLD analysis project Ga0074193, IMG submission 64523) | Bioremediated contaminated groundwater from EPA Superfund site, New Mexico - Sample HSE6-05 | ecosystem: Environmental > Aquatic > Deep subsurface > Groundwater > Contaminated ...
GTATTAAAGTCAAAAATGCTTCTATAACCGAAGTCCTGAATGCAATATTAAAACCGACCACTCTAACTTATCAGATTGGAAGTGATAATATTATCTACATTAAAAAAGTAAAGCAGGAGACAACTTTAAAAAAAGAGAAACCAAAAATCACGGGAAAAGTAACAGACACAAAAAAGCAACCGTTGCCCGGAGTCTCCGTTATGATCAAAGGAACGCAAACAGGAGTAGCCACAGATATTGACGGCAATTTCGAACTTAGCGTCGATAATCCACAAAATGCCACTCTTCAGTTTACGTTTATTGGCATGGTAAAGAAGGATGTCGTTTACAAAGGACAATTACCAATGATTGTTGTGATGGAAGATGATGCACTGGAGATGAAAGAGCTGGTGGTGAATGGGATCGTAACAAGAAAAAAGGAGAGCTTTACAGGATCCTCATCTACTTACAATGTTGAGGATCTAAAGATGATCGGTAATTCAAACATTCTAATGAGTCTTAAGACGCTTGATCCGTCATTTGCAATTATTGAGAACAACGATTTTGGATCTGACCCCAACAGATTGCCCGACATTGAGATACGTGGCAAAAGCAGTGTTATTGGACTAACAGAACAGTATGGTACAGACCCTAATCAGCCATTGTTTATCCTTGATGGTTTTGAATCTACATTGGCTGTTATAAGTGACCTTAGCATGGACCGTGTACAAAGTATCACTATATTAAAGGATGCCTCTGCTACAGCAATTTATGGCTCAAAGGCATCTAACGGGGTTATAGTTGTTGAGACAAAACGTCCGGAATCGGGCCGTCTTAAGGTTAATTACAATGGCAACTTTGCATTAAGTTTTGCCGACTTATCGGATTATAACCTTATGAATTCCTTTGAAAAACTAACATTCGAAAGATTGTCAGGGAATTACGGGACCATAGATAAGGTGACAGGTAATATTCTGGACGAGAACAGGGAAATTCTGTACAATAATAATATGAAGGAGGTTAGAAGAGGAGTAGATACATATTGGCTAAGCGTGCCTTTAAGATTAGCTACTAATAACAAACACACCCTGTTTGTAGAAGGTGGAGACGATCATATGCGTTATGGAATAGGTATGAGTTATGGCAATACAGAGGGTGTCATGAAATATTCTGACAGAAATGTTCTGAATGAAAACATACGGCTTATTTACAGAACAGGTAAATTCTCCTTCACCAACACTTTTAATTTTGACTATACAAAGGTTGGAAAAGAGACAATTCCATTCTCAAGTTTTTCAAGAGCAAATCCATATTTCAGAAAAGTGGATGATAGTGGCACGCCAACCATGTTACTTGGCAGCAGCACGTCTTTGTATAATCCTTACTACGATATGTTGAATAATAACTTCAATCGTTCATCTACATCGGCAATTACAAATAATTTGGAAATTGAGTGGAAAATGTTGGAGGAGCTCCGTCTGAGAGGTAGAGTAGGTATTAGTAAATCAGGAACAAAAGGAGACACTTTTTTGTCACCTTTTAATTCTCAGTTTGCCGGTTATGAGGCTGCAAAAAAGGGAAGCTATAATGAAACAAATACGCAATCATTCAAATACGATGGAGACATCAGCATGACCTATGGTAAAGTATTTAATGAGAATCATTTAATCAATGCTGTCGCAGGTGTGAGGTTTGATGAGAATTCATCTGTTTATAGTGGATACGGGGTTGTGGGCTTTATTGATGACGAATTCTGTAATCCTGCATTTGCAATAGGATACCCGGAAAATGGGAAATCTACCTATACAGAATCAAAAAGACGGTCGTTGAGTTACTATCTTACAGGCAGTTATTCATATAAAAACAAATATCTGCTGGATATAAATTATCGTATGGATGGAGCTTCTGTATTTGGTGCAGATAAACAGTTTTCAAATACATGGTCCGTTGGATTGGGCTGGAACCTCCAGCATGAAAAATTCTTTAAGAAAATTAAAGGGATACAGACGCTAAAAATAAGAGGGTCAATTGGAAACCCTGGAAATCAAAATTTTAGCGATTATATATCTATGAGAATCTACTCATATAATAATGAGACAAGTAATCCTTTTGGCGTTAGTACCATTGTCAGCAATTTTGGTAACAGGAAGCTGGAGTGGCAAAAGACACTCGATGCAAATATTGGTTTTGATCTTACAACACTTGACAACAAGCTTAGGATCACATATGACTATTTTTACAAAAACACAAACCCTTTGCTGGTATATGTTGGCGTTCCATCTTCTGTCGGAACAACAACGGTACCTAGAAACCTGGGTGGACAGATAACAAAGGGGATGACATTAGTAATGAATTATACATTACTTCAGAAAGCAGATTTTAGTTGGATAGGAAACCTTAATCTCAGACACATTACATCTGAATACCGCGATATTGACCAATCTCTGGATATTTTTAACCAGGCAAACAAAAGCAAAAACCTTGTAAGGTATTATAACGGTGCCAGCCCAACCGATCTTTGGGCAGTGAAATCAAACGGAATAGATGCTGCAACAGGAAGAGAGATATTTGTTGACAAACAGGGGAACCAAACGTTTGTTCATAGTTATGATGACGAAATTGTGGTTGGTAACACCGCCTCCGATGTTGAGGGTATTATAGGAACAACTCTCAGATACAAAAAATTATATCTGTCGGCAAACTTTAGTTACAGAGTTGGTGGACAGATATTCTTACAAACATTGTACGACAAAGTAGAAAATATATCTTCTACTGAAACATATTACAACCAGGATAAAAGAGCCCTGTACGACCGTTGGCAAAAACCGGGAGATAATGCAAAATACAGATCAATTGCCATAACCAATGACGTACCTATCTCTTCAAGATTTGTAGCAGATAATAATGTTTTCAAGTGTGAATCGATATCAGTTGGTTATGAGAGCACTGCAAAATGGCTAAAGAACATTGGAGCATCATCATTTAATGTGAAAGCTTATGTAAATGATATTTTCAGAATTTCTACTGTTAAAAATGAGCGTGGTCTTGATTATCCATTTGCACGCTCCATATCCATGTCAATGGGCATAAGATTCTAATTCCTAATGTAAAACTAAGAATAAAATGAAAAATATTTTAAAATACACTTTAATAGCCATATCATTTCTGGTGAGTTCATGTCAATCGTGGATTGAAATTACTCCAACTGATCGTCTGACAGAAGATATGGTTTTTTCTAATAAAGAGGGATTCAAGAAAGCACTTAATGGAGTTTATATTGAGCTCAATTCCACAACTGTATACGGACAAAATATGAGCGCGGGCATGATTGATGTTTTGGCTCAATATTATAATTTGACCTCAGAACAACATCCATTGTACTACTATTTTAAATACACCTATACCCAGGCAAATGTAAAGAGTGGATTTGACCTTATATGGCAAAAGACATATAAGCTGATAAGTAACTGCAATATAATAATCGAAAAATGTGGTGATTCCAACCCACTGCTACCAGAACCATATTTTGGAATGATTAAAGGTGAGGCACTTGCACTTAGAGCCATGCTCCATCTGGATATGCTTCGTCTATTTGGACCGATATACTCTACAGGTAGCGCCAAGACCTGTATTCCATACATGACAATTGCCAATCAGGAGGTTCAACCTTTGCTCACAGCAGAAAAAGTTATGGATAACATTTTAAAGGATCTTAATGATGCAATAGCTCTTCTTGAGACATCTGATCCGGTTATTACAAATGGAGTGAGGAATTATGCCGATCAGTCGGGAAATAACGATATGAATTATCGTCAGTACAGACTCAATTATTTTGCTGTTAAGGCATTATTGGCAAGGGCGTATCTTTGGAAGGGTGACAAGGTAAATGCACTTAGTATATCTGAAGAGATTTTGAGTCAGACTCAAATTACAGGGTCCGAAATATTTCCTTTTGTAACAAATGCAAATGCAACAAATTCAACTGCTCCAGACAGAGTATTTTCTACCGAGGTTCTATTCTCTCTTTATTATGTTAACCGCAAAACTCTTCAAACCAATCTGTTTGATCCAAATCTTGACCCAACAACAGCAATACTTACCGCTTACGGTACTCTTACAACAGGACGAGTAAATGAGATGTATGACGATAAGAATGACTACAGATACAATGCATGGGCCAACTATAATAAAAATGGTTCAAATATCTTGTATTTAAGAAAATACGAAGATATGACAGGATCGACTACAACAAATGCATGGAGATATATGATTCCTCTCATCAGACTCAGTGAGGTTTATTTTATTGCTGCAGAATGCACTGATGATCTGACATTGGCTACACAATACCTGAATAAAATACGTACTGGCAGAAATTGTTTCAGTGTTGCCCCTGCGACCCGTGATGCTCTTATGACATTTCTATCAGCTGAATACCGCAGAGAGATGATAGGAGAGGGACAGTTGTTCTTTTTCTACAAAAGACTTGCAATGGCCAACATTCCAAATGGGATAAAAGCGACTGGCAACATGAATATCTCTTTGGATAACTATGTGGTTCCATTACCTACCAGTGAAATTTCAATGCGATAAATTAATTTCAACCAATAAAAATAATTATGAAAAAAATATCATATTTTCTGATTGCAACATTATCATTTCTTGGCGGATTAACATCCTGCGAAAAAGAGATAATGTCGTATAATGGCCTTGAAGGAGTATACTTTGCTGTTCAGACAGGAGGTGCATATTGGGCCTCCGAAGCATCTATGCCGTATTCGCCATATACTATAGTTAATTTTGTACAAGTACCGGGCAACGATACAATTGTAAAGCTTAAAATAATGTCAACCGGCCCTTTGAAGGACTATGACCGCACAGTTAGTCTGGAGATGAATCTCGATAGTACAACAGCAAATTTAGGTGTCGATTACGATGCTATACCGTTAGAGCTTACAATTCCTGCCAACAGCTATTACGTTTATCTTCCAGTCAAGATTCACAGGTCAAGCGAGCTTGAGACTGTGCAAAAAAGTGTCGGATTCAGATTGGTTCCGAATAAAGATTTTGCACTGTCATTCAAGCACTTCGATGCAATTCCCGGATTGACCTTCGGAACTGTGGTTCCTGAATTTGACGCCTCAATGCACTCAATAAAGTTCAATGACTTTCTGGTTCAACCTACAGTCTGGCCGGGTTCTGTAAATGCAGCCGGTATGGAAGCAGGACTTTGGGGTGCCTTCTCAAAGAAAAAGATTGAATTGATAGAGAGTTTGATGGGTTTTACATACAACGACTTCATGAGTACAACAACAATGCCTTTAATTAAGCAAATGTTGACCTATCAGACTGTTGGCAGATATCTTATACAACAGTACAATAACCATACACCTATTCTGGAAGTTGATGGCAGGCTTATGTTTATAGATGGAGTTCCATGGAAATCATATCCGGGAGTACCATGGATCCCGGATTATAAATAATTAATATATAGACACATAAATAATATGAAAACAAAAATAATTATATTTTCAGGTCTGATCTGTTTAATGTACTCCTGCTTTACAGATAAGGGTAATTATGACTATCATGACATTAATGAAATAAAAATAGAAGGGATTGCGAAGAGTTACAGTGTTGTAACTGATATTGACACACTTGTAATTGACCCAGTAATTACAATGACAGACGGCTCTCCTACAGATAATGAGCGTTTTGAATATGCATGGACAATTGTAAAAGGATATACCAACAAGGATACAATCTGCAAGACAAGAAAATTAGTATATCCGGTAAGTATGGCAACAGGTACTTTTGATTTTTACCTGAAAATACGTGATAAGGTGACAGACATTCTGTTTATGCAAAAATCATCAATAACAGTCGGAACGGCATATACAAGAGGAATCTTACTGATAGGTGAAAACAAGCAGGGATTTGCACAGGGGCAGATGCTGGCAATGGTTAACGATACTATCTTCTTCCCTGATTTGCTAAAGAACAGTGGCCTTCCTCAACTTACAGGTCCGGTGGATATATTACATACCGGAGATTCATACCCTAAAATATGGGTGTTGACCAAATCTGGTTCGTATTATCTGGATATTACCGATATGAAGGTAACTCCAACCAGTACATTCAGGAATTCTGTAGTTGCATCAGAGACTTTACCGGATGATTTGAATCCGGTTGATGTTGTCCCTCGTATTAAAGATAATGCCGGCAAGAACGCATCAACTTTGTACAGAGCTGCTGTTTGTTCAAATGGTATGGTATTTTTTGCAATAACAGCATTATTTGGAGGAGATTACTACACAAACCCGGTAAACAGAGAGGCCTTAAATTACAATAAGCTTCTCAAAGCAAAACCATATATATTCTGCGGGTTGACAGCATTTAGCGGAATCCTTTGGTATGATGAAGAGAACGAAAGATTTATGAAAGTGTCTGGTACCGATGTTGCATCTACCGCATTAATTGACGCTGGAACCGATATTTTCCCATGGAACCAGAAAGCTTCTGGAAGAACCCTGGTTTACGGAGAAAATTCGTTGAATGTAGATGGAGGGTCTTCTGGAGGTAACTCTTATGCTATAATGAAAGATGCTGCAGGGCAATCGTTTATCTATAAATTTTATGTCTCTTCTACATTTCAAAAAAGAGGATTCTATCAGGTTAAGAGCATTGCTACAGGATTTTTAGATGCTAAGTTCTATGCATTCTCATCAAAAAGAACTGTTGTCTTTTATGTGTATGGAAACGACCTTTATGCATACGACTATAATCCTGGAAATGAGAAGTGCTTCAAAATTGCCGGATTTGGTACAGAGGAGATATCTATGCTAAAATTTGACACACAAATAGAACCCGCAACAAATCCTTTGTATGTAGCCACTTATAATAGTACCACAGGAGGAACATTAAGAAAATACACAATAGACACTAATCCGAATGCAGTAACTATTACTGCTGACCCTAAGTCCAACTGGGGAGGTCTGGTTAAAATTGTGAAAATGAGTTGGAGGGGTAAGAAATGAGAATGCTTGTAAAATCAATATTATTAATTGTTATATTAATTTTTACCGCATCTTCCAGCTATGCAGAGAGTGTCAGGTTGTACGGATCGTTAAAAGGGATGAATACAACAAAATCCAAGATTGTACAGACAGGTATTTCATCGGAGGTTTTTAATGATAAAATCATTGAAATTGAGGGAGATGCAGAAGGTAACTTTAATGTTACTGCAAATATCAGCGAGCCGGGGTATTATACTTTGGGAAGAAATGTAATCTACATTAAACCAGGTGATGTAATTGAACTCTACCCTTCATCATCTGCCGCAAACACTGTTTTTAAAGGAAGTGGCAGCGAGTTTAATGATTATCTCAAAGGGTGCGGCTGGCAGGAGGGTAGGCAAGTTATCAATATTGGAGAACAGCGTACTTTTACTCAGATTGTACATGTAGCAGACAGTATCGGAAAACTTCGCCAGAGAGATCTGGACAGGTTGACAATTACAGATAAAAATGTCTATGACACAGAGATTGCAAGGATAAATGCAGAGAAGATATCGTTATATTTTAACTATTTCATATACTCTTTACAAATTCAGAAAGGCGACTCCGATAGTTCGAAAGCATCAAAAAAACATAATTACTACAAGTCTATAGAAGGAGTTGTTACGCCGCTTATGCAAAATATAACTGCATCGGGAGACTACCTTGAGGTACCGGTTGTGAGGAGCATAATTTTTGAATCGCTTGATTACGGTTATTTTAAATTTGAAAAAAGTGCTGCTTTGACAGAGCTAATTGCTACAAAGAAATATTCTGCCAAAGTAGACCTTGGAATAACCAAAGAAAATTTCAAAGAGCTTTCAGACTATGCTAATATCATTAAAAACAACATGTTGAAAAGTTCTTACAAGAACAAGCTGGAGGCAAGAAGCAAATTCATGGAGGGAACACCTGCCTCAGATTTTGAAATCAAGGATATAACAGGCAAGAGTCACAAACTAAGCGAACATAAAGGTGAGGTGTTGTTTATCGATTTTTGGGCTACATGGTGCATGCCTTGTCTTGGACAGTCGCCGTATTTTAAAGTGTTGAGCGAAAAATACGCAACAATTCGGTTTCTCTCTATTTCTGTGGATCAGGATCCGGAAAAATGGAAGAAAAAGATAGGTGCCGAAACAGAAAAGACTATTGCAAATTATATTGCAGATGTATATCAGTTGCAAAAGAGCTGGGATCTTCAGACAATCCCGCGATTTATCTTGATCGACAAGGAGTTCAATATTATCACAGCTTTTGCACCACGACCATCCGACAAGCAGGCAATAGAGGCCCTTCTAGATAAGTATAAGTAAAATTAGGTTAGGTTGAGTGGGCGGCTTTGGCGTTGTTTGAGGTGTATAGTAAGAAATTTTCAGTAATATATACCTCAGACAACCCCATAGTCATCTTTTTTTTTACTTTTGTAAGTGAAAGATTTTTAAATGTTTTAAATCGTTATGTAATATCTATGAAAAAATTATTAATTGTTCTTTTTTTGATTACTTCTATTAATGGGATTGCCCAGAAGAAGGAGGGAACCGTTTATATGGTTTCCAATGCACACTTTGATACTCAATGGAACTGGACCGTACAAACGTCTATAAATGAGTATCTAAGAAATACACTAAACCAGAATATCTGGCTATTTGAAAACTATCCTAATTATGTTTTCAATTTTGAAGGTGGCATCAAATATAGTTGGATGAAGGAGTATTATCCGGCAGAATATGCAAAAATCAAAGAATATATTAAACAGGGGAGATGGCACATAAGCGGTAGCTCTTGGGATGCAACCGACCCAAACATACCATCGCCGGAATCTTTTTTCAGAAATATTTTAATGGGTCAGCAATATTACAAAGATGAGTTCGGAGTTAAATCGACAGATATCTTCTTGCCCGACTGTTTTGGTTTTGGATATACATTGCCTACAATTGCGGCACATTGCGGTCTTATCGGTTTCTCCACACAAAAACTTAAATGGCGCACAAATCCCTTTTACGGAGATGCAAAGGTTCCATTTACTTTTGGAATATGGCAGGGGATTGACGGCTCAAGAATAGCTGCTGCTCTGGATGGAAGGAACTATTCTCAGAGATATGACGAAGATTTGAGTATGAACAAGGAGATTATCGACCTTGTTGCCAAGGCTCCCAACAAAAAGGCATTCAGATATTATGGGGTGGGAGATGTTGGAGGCTCACCTACAATTTTAAGTGTAGAATCTGTTGAGAGAGGAATAAAGGGTACAGGTCCGGTGAACCTTGTTAGTGCCAGTTCCGATCAACTTTTTAAAGAGTACCTACCTTTTGCAAAACATCCTGAACTACCTGTATTTGATGGTGAGTTGTTAATGGATGTACATGCAACAGGCTGTTATACATCGCAGTCGGCTATGAAACTTTATAACAGACGCAATGAGCAACTGGCCGATGCAGCCGAAAGGGCTTCGGTTATTGCAGAGTGGATGGGAGGAGTTGAGTATCCTGCTGTAAAGCTTAACCAGGCTTGGAAAAGATTCATTTGGCACCAGTTCCACGACGACCTTACTGGCACTAGCATTCCTCAGGCGTATACATTTTCATGGAACGACGAGTTGATTTGCCAGAGCGAGTTCAACGACATTCTTACTTATGCCTCTTCTACAGTCTCCCGCAACCTTGATACAAGAGTAAAAGGTGTTCCCGTAGTCGTTTTCAACTCACTTTCACATGCACGCAAAGATATGGTTCATGCTATTGTGCCTTTTGCAACACAACCAAAGGGAATTCAGGTTTATTCTCCAACAGGAGCAAAGGTGAATGCACAACTGGTTTCTTACAAAGATGGTAAGGCAGAGGTAGTCTTTGCAGCAGAAACAGCTCCTTTGAGCTACTCTGTTTATGATATCCGTCCATCGGGCAGCAACAATTCAAGTATTCTGAAAACCGGAGAAAACTGGATAGAAAACAAGATTTATAAAGTAACCCTCGATAAAAGAGGCGATATTGCATCCATTGTAGACAAAAGGAGCAACAAAGAACTTGTGGCAAAGGGTAAGGCAATAAGACTTGCACTATTTACTCAGAATATGTCTACCAGCTGGCCGGCATGGGAAATTCAGAAAAAGACAGTGGACCAGGCACCAGAAGCAATAGGTGATGATGTTAAGATTAGTGTATCGGAAATAGGCTCTGCAAGAGTTGCAATAACATCTGAACGCAGTTACAACGGATCTAAGTTTATCCAGACAATATCTCTTACAAACGGAGGAGCAGATGAGCGGATAGATGTTAAGACAGACATAGACTGGAGGCAGACAAATGCTCTGCTCAAGGTGGAGTTTCCTTTGAGCATTTCAAACCCGTATGCCACTTATGATTTGGGTATTGGCAATATAAAACGTGCAAATAACACACTCACTGCCTATGAAGTTTATGCGCAACAATGGGCCGACCTCTCGGAGAAGGACAACTCATATGGTGTGTCAATAATAAACAACTGTAAATATGGTTGGGACAAGCCAAATGATAACACTCTAAGACTTACACTACTGCATACACCGGGCACAACCGACCGATATACATACCAGAATAAACAAGATTTCGGCCATCATACAGTTACCTATTCAATCGTCGGCCATAAATCAGATTTAGTAAATGCCGGAACAGTACGAATGGCAGCTGCCCAGAACAATCCTCTGTATGCTTTCAACACCTCTGCACA
>Ga0074193_1003704_pt1 | contig 10733 bp, 10 predicted proteins | sample EPASupsiteHSE605_FD_64523 | JGI IMG/M metagenome (GOLD analysis project Ga0074193, IMG submission 64523) | Bioremediated contaminated groundwater from EPA Superfund site, New Mexico - Sample HSE6-05 | ecosystem: Environmental > Aquatic > Deep subsurface > Groundwater > Contaminated ...
CGCGTTGATCCCAAACGGTGCTTCGGCAAAAGGCCGAGTCTTTTCTTCCCAGGTATGCGGGGCATGGTCTGTCGCCAGCATATCGATCGTCCCGTCCAGCAAGCCTTCCAACAGCGCAATCTGGTCTTCTGCAGAAGGAAGCGGTGGATTGACTTTATAAGAGGCATTGGTCAGGCTAACATCCTGATCCATAAAGATCAGATGGTGCGGATTCACTTCGGCCGTTACATCCACACCCATTTTTTTTGCTTCTCTGATAATCTGCACACTTTCTTTGGTCGATACATGCGCAATATGGAGTTTCCCTCCTGTTTCAGCCGCCAGCAGCACATCCCTGGCCACCATTACGCTCTCGGCGCTGGCCGGAATTCCTCTTAAGCCGAGTCTCGCACTCATTTCACCTTTGCGCATCACACCGTGTCCGGCCAGGCTGTCATCTTCACAATGACTGATGATCGGGCAGCCGGTTAGCTTGGCGTATTCCAGTGCCAGACGCATCATCTCAGCATTCTGGATTCCTTTACCGTCATCGGAAAACGCCACTGCTCCGCCGTCGAGGATATCCATCATCTCGACCAGCTCTTTGCCAAGAAAACCTTTCGTTACCGCCGCGATCGGATAGACTCTGGCCATAGCGGCGCGTTCTCCCTGCAGCCGCACAAATTCCGTTAGCGCACGGTTGTCAACAATCGGCGTTGTATTGGCCATGGCGAGTATCGAGGTAAATCCTCCTTTTATCGCAGCTCTGGAACCGCTGCGGATATCTTCCTTCTCCTCTTGACCGGGTTCGCGGAGATGCACGTGCACATCAATTAGACCAGGAAACAAATATTTTCCTTCCCCTTCAACCTGTAGCACATCGTCAAGCCGCTGGGCTTCCAGCGCTTCCAGAACGTCTGCAGGCTGCAGGCTCCCGGTTGATTTCACAATAACGCCATCTTTAACCAAGACATCATTGATCCCGGACAATCTTTGGGCCGGGTCAATCACATACGCATTCTTAATCCACAACACTGCCTGTCCCTCCTATCAGCAAGTAAATCAAAGCCATCCGAATGGCAACACCGTTGGTGACCTGCTCTTCAATCACAGACTGCACACCGTCAGCCAAATCACTCGTAATCTCGACACCTCTGTTCATCGGACCGGGGTGCATGATAATGGTATCTTTGCCAGTTTGTTTTAACCTTTCCAGGCTAAGACCGTATAACCTGCTGTATTCCCGGATTGACGGAAAGAGGCCGCTTTGCTGCCTTTCCAACTGAAGACGGAGAGCCATCACCGCATCGGCCCCGGGCAGTTCTTTATCCAAATCGTAAGAGGTCTTCACACCAAGGTAATTCATTTCCGATGGCAGCAGCGTCGGCGGGCCAACCAAAACGACTTCGGCACCAAGTTTTTTCAGTCCGAGGACATTGCTCCGCACAACTCTAGAGTGCAGCACATCGCCGACAATCACAATTTTCTTGCCTTGAAGTTCGCCCAGTCTTTCCTGCATCGTAAAAAAGTCCAGCAAGGCCTGAGTCGGATGGGCATGCTGGCCGTCACCACCATTGATCACGCCGGCTGAAAGCTCATCGGCGAGGAACTCTGCCGCCCCTGAGCTGCCATGCCTGATGACTACCAAATCGACTTTCATGGCCTGAAGGGTCTTCGCTGTATCCAGAAGGGTTTCTCCCTTACTTACACTGCTTTGGGCAACTGCAATATTTGACGTATCTGCTCCAAGGATTTTGGCCGCAGTCTCGAAGGAAGTCCTGGTCCGGGTGCTGTTTTCATAAAAAAGCATAACCACAGATTTTCCTCTCAGTGTCGGTAATTTCTTATTGGGTCTTGCCAAAATCTCTTTCATCGGAGCCGCAGTCTTCAAGATATGTTTGATTTCTTCCGCTGTCAGTTTGTCCAGATCAAGCAGGTCCTTGTGCTTCCAGTTCATGCGTACGCCTCCCATCAATCATTTCTTCATGCCTGAATTTACTTCTCAATCCATTCCAACCCCAAATTTCTTTCCATGCTTTTTAAGTTCGTTTTACCAGAGAATTTGGTTTGATTGTATAAAATATATTCGGAATCTTTGACCCGAGATTTATCTACGTAATGGATAGCCAGCGTCAAGTGAAGCACGATGCGGAGCGCGGATGTTTGCGCCACGGAGGGCGCAATCTTCCGAAAGCGGCTATCCATTACGTAGATTTACCCGATCATCGTAATCCCCAAAATAGAAAAACCTCCCGCCAAAAGGAAGGCAGGAGGAATTGAATAATCAACTTTCTCGCTTTCCCTTGGCTATCTCTCAGGATAACATTTAAAGGGTTGGACTCAAAATTATCGTTACGTTTTTTCCTGTAGGAATACTTCTTCACTTCCATCCGTTTCTTCCAGGCACACAGAAACAATTTCCCTGCTGGAAGTCGGAACATTTTTGCCGACATAATCGGCCCTGATCGGCAGTTCCCGGTGCCCCCGGTCTACCAAAACGGCCAGTTGGATTTTCGATGGTCTTCCGAGATCGAGCAGTGCATCGAGCGCTGCTCTGACTGTACGGCCGGTAAACAAAACGTCATCGACCAAAATGACGATTTTCCCATCTAAGCTGAACGGCACTTTGGTCTCGTGCAACACAGGTTGAATATCGATCATACTCAGGTCGTCTCTATAAAGTGTGATATCAAGCAGCCCGAGAGGAACCGATACACCCTCAAATTCTGCAATCCTTTCCTTAATGCGTTCCGCCAAAGGGACTCCCCTCGTCCTTATCCCGATCAGGACAAGATCTTTCGTTCCTTGATTCTTCTCCAGGATTTCATGGGATATCCTGCTAATCGCTCTGCGGATCCCGTCCGCATCCATGATCCTGTTTTTTGGCGTACCTTCCATTTGAGTTCGCCTTCTTTCAAAAATAATAAAGCTGCCTGCAGGAACAGACAGCCATACTTCACGTACAACATTTTATCTGCCTTACCTGCCTCACGGGACAATTTTAAAGGCAACTGATTCAATTTTATCATAATTAGTTTAGTGTACTATGCACCAAATGTCAATCGCTATTCTTTAGCTTTTCCAGAACGTCCCGAAATGATTCGGGTGGATCTGCCGTAAATGTCATCTTTTCTCCGGTCCGCGGATGAATGAAACTCAGTGTCTCGTTAGTTTTACAGCATAGTTGAATAGAGAAAACTTGAATCCCTTGGGGCATAAGGCTTCAAGGGCATATTTTTTCTGTTTTTTCTCATTTATATGTATAGTAATATATAGTAATGTATGCTATAATATAACTATGTATCTATTGTTTACGGAGGTGCCTATTTTGAACCTTAAACAATCTCGTAGAAAAGATGGCAGAGTTTATCTTACTATTGAAAAAGGGTATCGCGACAAGGCTACAGGCAAATCCAGAGCTAAAACTATTCAATCCCTCGGCTACTTAGATGTTCTGGAAAAAGAATATGATGATCCAATTGCCCATTTCAAAGAAGTTGCTCACCAGATGACTGAAGACGAAAATTTAAAGAAAAACCTGACTCTTTCAATCAATATGAACGAGAAGCTTTCTCCCGGTACCAACAACAGAAAAAACTTCGGCTATGCCGCAATCCTGAAGATTTACCACGAACTCGGTCTGGATGTCTTTTTTAAGAATAAGTCCCGCCCTGAGAACTTTGAGTACAATACGAATTCCATCATGATTATGCTTGTGGTATCCAGACTGCTTTCTCCTGGTTCTAAAAAGAAGGCTTTTGAGGAAAAAGACCGCTATTTTGAACGCTTCAATTTTTCTTTGGCGGACGTTTACCGCTCTCTTTCACATTTTTCTAAAATTGCCAAGGAATTTCAAAGGTATTTAAATTCTCAAATTTCCTCGAAATACGGACGCAATACAAAGACGATTTATTATGATGTGACGAATTTCTATTTTGAGATCGATAAACCCGATGATTTACGTAAGTACGGTTTGTCTAAGGAAAAACGACATGATCCCATTGTACAGATGGGACTGGCTATGGACGCGGATGGGATCCCGCTACATTATGACCTGTTTCCAGGCAATACAGTGGATAAAGAGACGTTTAGACCGCTCATTGGTGAAGTCAGAAGAAACTATGATACCGGCAGGATCATTGTGGTTGCGGATATGGGGATTATTACGGGTGATAATATTTATTATCTTCAGGGCAAGGAGAAAGGTAAAAATTTTAACGGGTATGTTTTCAGTTTTTCGGTCAGGGGTGGGACGAAGGCTTTTAAAGAGTTTGTCCTTTCAGATGAAGGCTATGTCGGTCAAGATGGCAAGCCGGCTGATGGAAACACAGACTTCAAGATGAAAAGTAGAAGAATTGCCCGCGAGATTAATGTCACGCTACCAAGCGGGAAAAAGGTTACTAAAACGGTATATGAAAAGCAGGTTGTTTTCTGGGGAAGAAAATACGCTTTGAAGGCTCAGGCAGAGCGCGAAGAAGTTTTAAAAAAGGCTTATGATCTGGCAACTAATCCCCAAAAATACAATAAGGCCACCTCCTATGGTGCAGCCAAGTATGTGAAGAATCTGAAGTTTGATGAATCGACCGGTGAAATCTTGAAGTGAAAGAGCGGCCTGTATTTGACTATGCCAAAGTCGCTGAAGAAGAAAAGTATGACGGGTACTACGCGATTGTCACTAGTGAACTGGATATGTCTGATACGGAGGTTATTGATACTTACCGAGGTCTATGGGAGATTGAAGAGACATTTCGCGTAACGAAGGGGGTACTAGAAACTCGGCCGGTTTATGTGTCGCTTCAAGATCACATTAATGCCCACTTTCTGACGTGTTTCATCGCTCTTACGATTATACGAATCATTCAAAAGAAAACCGGCAAACTTTACTCAGTCGAAAAGATTGTTGATTGTCTGGTTAAAATTTCCTGTTCCAATGAACATGAGAATATCTACTTATTCGATTACAGAAGTGAGATTTCTGATGTGATTGGTCAAGCACTTGGAATTGATTTCACGAATAAAAGACTCCGCCTTGGGGATATAAAAAATATTTTGGCACAAGCCAAAAAATGAGGTTTTACCCTACATATTTATGAAAAAACAGAAAGACCGCAATCTCACCGATACCAAGGGATTACGGTCTTTTTTCTTGCTTTTTGCTGTAAAAGTCAGGGTACTATGCACCAAATGTCAATCGCTATTCTTTAGCTTTTCCAGAACGTCCCGAAATAATTCGGGCGGATCTGCCGTAAATGTCATCTTTTCTCCGGTCCGCGGATGAATGAAACTCAGTGTCTCGGCATGAAGAACCTGCCCGGTCAAGCCAAAAGGATTTTTCTTTGGCCCGTAAAGCGGGTCTCCCAGCACAGGGTGTTTCAAATAGGCCATATGCACTCTGATCTGGTGGGTCCTTCCTGTATCCAACACCGCTTTGATCTCGGTAAAATGCATAAATCGTTCCAGAACATAATAGTGCGTCACCGCATTGCGGGAACTCTTAAAAACAACCGCCATTTTCTTACGATCCTTTGGATCTCTGCCAATGGGTGCATCCACAGTTCCCGACGGTTCCGACATTAACCCGTGAATGACAGCCCTGTAGCTTCGTCCGACACTGTGCTCTTTAATCTGATGGGCAAGATGATGATGCGCGTTATCCGTTTTGGCAACGACCAACAGCCCGGAAGTATCTTTGTCGATCCGGTGAATAATTCCCGGGCGGATGACACCATTAATCCCGGAGAGGTTTTGGCAGTGATACAGCAGTGCGTTGACCAGCGTTCCGCTCCACGCACCAGGAGCAGGATGCACCACCATGCCCTGGGGTTTATTGACGACGAGAAGATCATCATCTTCATACACAATATCCAGCGGTAATTCTTCAGGCAGAACATCCAGCTTCTGCGCAGGAGGAATACTGATCTCAATACGGTCTTCTTCCTGAACCCGGTAATTGGCCTTCTTAGGCTGGCTATTGACAAGCACGCGTTCCTGCTGGATAAGGTTTTGTATATAGCTTCTGCTCAGTGAGGTGCATTCCGCCAGCGCCGTATCCAGCCGCTGGCCGGGAGCTGCCTGAACAAACTGCCATTCCTCGCTGTCCGGCTCCTCAATAAAATGATCCTGCGTTTCTTCTTCAAAATAATGATTCGTCATTTGTATCCTCTTTCATTCGCATCAAAAGAATAATCAACAAGATACCGCCGATGACAATCATGCTGTCGGCGATATTAAAAATATAGGACCAGACCTTGAAATCAAGAAAATCAATCACTTTTCCGGTAAGCAATCGGTCCCAGAGATTACCGAGCGCTCCGCCCCCGATCAGACCCATGCTTACCCGCATAAGCCTTTGGCCCTGCGGCACTTTTCTTTGAAAATAGAACAGGGCGGCAAGAACAATTACAGAAACAGTGACCAGCACCCACTTTTGGCCCTGCAGCATGCCAAAGGCCGCACCGGGATTCAATATATATGTCAGATGGAAAAAGCCCGGGATAACGACCCGGCTTTCTCCCAGCGTCATATTGCTTTGAACGACCCATTTACTGAGACGGTCTAAGACTAAGACAACGATCAGTGTTACCCAAGTATATAAGAATGGCAAAAGGTTACCCTCCATCTAATGAATCATTAATCCTCAATGATCACCGTTCCGGTATCTCCGTTTTTAAGCCCCAGCGCATTCGCTTCATCGGTATCGATGTGCAGATCCAGCGCATAAGTTGATTTTACTCTGACCAGAACGTTATGAAGAATGCCGCCACGAGGTCCTTCAAAAAGCACTTTTACCATATCCTTATCCTTGATGCCATACTGCAGCGCATCGTCTTCACTGGCATGGATATGACGCATCGCAGCAATGACTCCGCGTTCCAGACTTACTTTTTTATCTCCGGCTGCTATATCAATACCGGGTGTCCCTTCGGTATTGCCGGAATCTCTTGCCGAAATGTTTAATCCCAGTTTAATCGCATCTGTCACAGCAAGTTCAATTTGGGTTTCATCACGGGCAGGCCCCAGGACACGGACTCCCTCAAGTTTCCCTTTGGGACCGATCAGCGTTACAGTTTCTTCAGCCGCAAACTGTCCGGGCTGACTTAAGTCTTTCTTTTTAGTAAGTGTACTGTTTTCACCAAAAAGCTGGTTGATATGTTCCTCAGAAAGGTGAAGATGTCGATTGGATATTCCAACCGGAACAGAAAATGTACGCATGATGTTCACTCCTCAATATTTGTTTGAATGATTGCTCCATGGTCCATGATCGCAACAATTGCTTGTCAAGAAGCTTTCCGACATAAATGACCGCAATACTTTAATGTTTCTATTATAAACCAGATAGCTGCAGATATCCCGCACAGTACGTTCGAGATTCAAAAAAGACTTCTTTGTCTTCAAAGACTCCGATACCGGCAGACCTGACAATGGGAACTAGAATCATTTTACCATATGAAGTCAAACCCCGCGACGGTACAGGAAGTGTAAAGGCGTTTAAATAGCCTCCACGGTGTCGAATACGTCATGGATGACATGGCATTCGGTTGAGAATACGGAAAACTCGTCTCAGGACGAGTTTTCTATTTGCGATATTCAATATCTCACTGCATTTGCTGGACGTTTCTTCCGTTCTAAATAATGAGCCTGGCAATAAGCGCATAAAGCGGCGCAAGAATCACACTTTTGATCAGCACGATGGCCAGGACAGCAAAAAATGGGGCAAAATCCACCATCATTGCCTGGTTACCAAACCGTATTTTTCGGAAAGGCCTCAAAAGTGGTTCAGTGATATCGTAAATGATCCGAATAAACCTGTTGCTTGGCGAATGAGGTATCCAGGATAAAATACAGCGTATGATTACAAGCCATTCCAGGATCAGAAGGACCTTGTCAATAATTGCGTAACTCCAATAAAGAATCGTAATTCTGATTACCCCCCCCAAGATTATTGCCTGTGGATGAATGCCTTCGATTAATTATTGATTTTAGGCCAGAGGATATCCCGCTCGGTCGTTTTGTAATTCAACTCGCCGCTAATGTCCACATTATTTGGGACAAACAGGAAGATACCATTGCCAACCTTCTGCATATTTCCACCTAAAGCATAGGTCGTACCGCTGATAAAATCAACGATTCGCTGGGACAGATGACCGTCGGTCCGTTCCAGGTTCAGAATAACTGATTTGCGGGCTTTAAGATGCTCGGCAATTCCCTGGGCTTCCTCAAAAGAGACCGGCTCTACGACGATGACCCTTACCTGTTTTTGGGTGTGAATGCTGACCACAGAAGCTTGTTTTCTTTTCAAGGCATTGTCTTTGTATGTTTCCCTGCTGAAGGATTCGCTCGGAGCGGATTCTCTGAGCGCATTATCTCTAAAACTGCTGTTTCTGGACTTCTCCGTTCTTCCGGAATACTCTTCTTCTAATTCTTCAGGTTCTAAATCGTCCTCATCGTCCCCAAAACCCATAATACCTATAAATTTGTCAAGTATCTTTGCCATTTTCATCCTCCATGATTTTTAATTTTTTTATAAGTTTTATGTAAAGTATGTTAATTCCTGTACCCGAAAATCGTGCTTCCTACCCGGACAATCGTAGCGCCCTCTTCGACCGCAATTTCATAATCCTGGCTCATCCCCATCGACAAGTGGGGAAGACCTTCAGGCCCTCCGACACCTTTCGTCAGTAAATCGTCTCGGACCTCCCTGAGTTTCCGGAAATACCCTCTTGTTTCTCCGGGTCCGGCATCAAGCACACCAATCGTCATCAGTCCGTGAACTGTCACATAGGGAAAGTCGTGCACGCTATCCATAAAGTCCTGAAGTTCTTCAATCTCGAGACCGGCTTTGGCCTCATCCCTCGCAACATTGACCTGGACAAGCGTTTTCCATCTGATCTGACGTTTTTCCCCTTCCAGATTCAGCTTCTCCAGCAGAGCAAAGCGATCCAACGAATGAATTAGCGCGATACTGTCGTCTAGGTATTTTACCTTATTCGTCTGCAGACGGCCAATGATATGCCACTGGCAATCCTGTGGCAGCAAGAGATGCTTGGTCTGCCACTCCTGTACTTTATTTTCCCCGAAAGCCCTTAAGCCTGCCCTGTATGCCTCCATGATCCTGTCTTCAGGTACTGTCTTGGATACGGCCAGAAGTGCGATATCTTTCGGGCTGCGGCCTGTTCTCGCAGCAGCTGCCGCAATTTTTTGCTGTACTTCCGAAATGTTATTGACTATACTCATTGGACTCCTGCCGCCTTTGTTGGCGTATGATCATTTATATGTTCTACATTTTCCTTGATTTCCCTGCTTTTTATGCAAGAAATGGCTGAATTTATTGACTTTTTTAAAATCAAGACTTTATATACATGCCTTCAATGCCCTCTATCGGGCTAACGACAACCTGAACGCCCTCTGGAAGACCTTCGACACAGACTAAATTCTCGTTGCTGTCCTTGACGATGACACTCTGGTAGCGGATCACGCCATCCTCCAGGACATAGACTCCTTTTTCCTCACCGGAGGTGCACAAGGCACTGGCAGGAACGACCAAACCCTTGGTCGGGGACCGAAATCTCCAGACAATTTCGCGTATCCTGTTCTCCGTGGTCCCTTGCACATATTGACTAAAACGGATCACTGCTCCTCCGGGCTGCGCCGAAAGTTTCATGACCGTACCATAGCATTCTTCGTCATCAATCACAAACTCAACAACATCTCTAATAGCCAGGGAATCCTGGATCCCCAGATACACAAACACCCAGCTCGGATAGAGGTTGTTCACCATCTTGCCGATTGGGGAATGCAGACTGACCGTGGTATTCTGACTGTTATCCGCAGACTGACCGTTCCCCTGGGCAGTCTCTGTCTGCTCTGTTTCTGTCCGGTCATTTTTCGTCTGGGCCAATAATCTGTCCAGATCCATATTCATCAGATTTTCCGGTGTCATGATCTGTTCCAGCCCGTCCCGCTGCGAATAAAACAGGCCCGAAACCGGTGCGCTTATCCATATCCCTGAGTCAGATTGCTCATGTCCTACTCCGGCAGGGATCACCCGGGCTACTGATTCACCCTTTTTAAATCTTCTTCCTTCCTCGCTAACCAGTACAACGGTTCCTTCAGCCGGCGCCGTCAGTACGGTTTCCATATTGGCAAATACGGCCTTCACTGTTTTTTCGTGTTCTACAAGGCCCTGATGAACAGTATCAAACGAAAGTGAGCCAGCAATCCACGATGACCGGTAATCCCAAAGAAATAGGCCGATTATAGACAAAACCAATATAATAGAAAATACATTAAATCTTTTTCTGGTTTTTTTAGCCATCATAATTCCTCTTACAAACAGTACTTATGAGAATCCAATATAAGCGGCCATCCTGCCGGTTATCCCTTCTCTCCTATAAGAAAAGAATTCTCCGGGATGACAGGATGTGCACATTTGAGCGGTCAATATATTCTCTGCGCGAATTCCGGCGGAGATCAACAACTGACGGTTTGCTTCCTGTAAATCCAGACTGTACTCACCCGGTGCCGTTTCCGAAAGCACGGAAGGTTCGTTCCATTTTTCTCGAAATATTGAAGCGACGGAATCTCCAACGACATAACAGCACGGTCCGATGCAGGGGCCGATCGCGGCCAAACATTCTTCCGCATCAGCTCCGGCTTGAATCATCTTGTTCACCATTTCTTGGACGATATTGGCCGTCGTTCCTCTCCAGCCGGCATGCGCAAGCCCGATGATTCTGCTGTGCGGATGGAAAAAG
>Ga0074193_1003705_pt1 | contig 10728 bp, 8 predicted proteins | sample EPASupsiteHSE605_FD_64523 | JGI IMG/M metagenome (GOLD analysis project Ga0074193, IMG submission 64523) | Bioremediated contaminated groundwater from EPA Superfund site, New Mexico - Sample HSE6-05 | ecosystem: Environmental > Aquatic > Deep subsurface > Groundwater > Contaminated ...
AAGTGAAGCCTTTTTGTTGTAAATTTTAAATTTAGATCTTGTCCCCACTAATGGTTTTCAGATCATAGTCAACTTCCTAAACTCAAATACTCTGTAAAATTCGGATTTATATTAGAGATCAAAAACAAAATCTTTAAAAGTAGCATGGACGATTTCTCAAAATTGCAACTTTTTATTCTTATTTTCAGTTTGTAATGTCAGATATTTGACCCTGCTTTGAAGACAGAGATTTCTTTTTCAGAGAAGCATCTATTATACTTCAGTTATTTCAAAAAAGATTAAATCATACGAAATATTTAATTTATTTGAAAAAAATAAGAACATATTATTTTATATTCAACATAATTAACATAAATATAAAGATTAGTAACATAATATCTATTAATTGCCTCGTTATAAATATACTATATATTCATAATTTGATATTTCTAATTTAGAAGAAGAAATATAAACAAAAAGATTCTATTTTTATTGTGTCCGAAATGATTTTGCAGACTCAAAACTATTCTTAAGTCCAATACATTATTCTTAAGTCCAATACATAATACAACAACAGGCGATGCAAAAGGTTAAACGTTTAGTAAATTCCAATTCCATTTTAGTATTGTGGAATGATTATATAATGAAATAGTTCGAAATTTGAGTAAAATAATCGGTCACCTGTATGTTATATATGACTGCAATAAAAAAATAAAAAAAGCGAAATAATTTTAGGACAAAATAGATTCTCAATCAAACTAAATTGAAAACAAGATCTTTTAAATGCTTTCATTATATTTAAGGTTTTTGTTAATTTTCGTAATATCTAATAATATTATTTATTGTAATTATAAGATTTAATAACAATATATGATAAAACAATATTGTGTACTATATAATATCTGAAATAATACTGCAAATGGTTGCCACACTGCAACTTACTAATAATATATATTTTAAAATAAACAATTCATCTTCTTTTTAACGTCACAATATATTTTCTAATGAAATACTTTCCTCTGATATTAAAAAATATCGGTACCGGAAACAGGATATTTTTTTTATCAGTATGACACTGAAGTTAATAAACAACAATCAGCCAATATCGAACAAAATCAATTAATTTTAGAACTATTCATAAAACATTATATAGAATCACTTGAAAAATTATTATTTTATAGAATAAGTTTGCTCAAAACTACATAAGACCTATGAAATAACTTTAAATACATGACAAAAAATCATTACTATGTCAAAGGAAATAGAGTCCAAAAATGAGATAAATAAAACTATCCTGAACCCAACCTGAAAAGGCATCTGCCAATAAGTATTCGGCAAATCAGGGTATTGAGAATGATATTCGGCAGTTAATCATCTGAAGTATCAAGGAAAGATGATTGAATTTTGGACAGAAAGAGTCTGGAAAACTATGACAAAAACTGATTTCCAGGCTCTTACCTAATACAACTCGACAGTTTCCACAAAAATTATCGAGATCGACCTGGAGAAGGATGAAAAGATCCATTTCCAAGCTATGTCATATTATTTCGGGCTCTATATATATTTACTGGGAAGTATCGATCAATCCTATTAGGGTTATAAAATCTGTGCCATTTTAGATGATATCAACAAATAAACAGTTAAATAGAAATTAATAAAATGATTTTTATAAAGATTTGGAGTTTGGGTGGTAATTCTGGTTGTTATAAGATACACTGTGAAAAATAATTTCAACTGAAACACGGTTCTGAACAGGAACGGGAGAAACGGGATTATCTGGGGTGTGGAGATATGGGCAGGGAAAATAAAGTTCCGAAGCGGAATTATTTCCAAATAAAACAAATGAATATACACTATCTAACAGATATATACTTTGGAGAAAAAAACGCTGGGACAACCCATACAATGGAAATTTACAATAACTTATCAAAAAAGAATGAAGTCCATTTGATATGTCAAAAACCACAGACTGAAATTAAAGTCGAAAATAAATGCTACATTCCACTTTTTGGTACCAAGCGTCTAAAGCGTACTATTTTATTGAATTTCCTATTTTGGATGATATATCCTCTATACCTATTAATCAAAAAAAAACCAGACATATTTTATCAGCGATTTGACGGAACATTATTCTTGTCTCCCTCACTGGTATTTTCCAAATTATTTAAAATCCCTCTGGTTATGGAAGTAAATGGGGATATGCTTGATGAGATATCAATGAGACACGAACCACAGGTTTATGTGAAACTCATAAAATTATGCGAAAAGATTTACTACTCGAACGCAAGCAGGATAATTACAGTCACTGAAGGAATAAAACAAGAAATAATCAGAAAGTATGGCATTCCTGAAGAAAAAATAGAGGTGATCGGAAACGGAGTAAATACCGATATATTCAGACCACTCAATAAGATCTCAAATTTGAAAATAAAATACGGGCTTGATAAAAAAAATGTCGTTGCTTTTGCTGGCATTCTAGTAGAATGGCAGGGACTCAAATATCTCGTAGAAGCCGCACCTGCAATTTTGAAAGAAGAAGTAGAAACAGTATTTTTAATAATCGGGGATGGCCCCTTAAAAAACGATCTGATTCAAAAAGCTAAAGATCTAAATATAGATAAAAAATTCATATTCACAGGTTTCATACCCCATGATGAAATGCCACTGTATATAAATGCAAGTGATGTATGCGTGGTACCTAAGATACCCCTAAAGTCTGGCTACTCTCCTTTAAAATTATATGAATATATGGCGTGTGGAAAAGCGGTCATAGCAAGTGATGTGAAAGGATTTGAAATACTGAATCAAGTAAAAGCAGGAATTTTGGTTGAACCGCAAAACTCTCAGAAACTATCTGAGGCTATTTTACAAGTACTAAAGGACAAATCTTTAAAAAATGAAATGGGAAATCGTGGGCGTAACCTAGTGTTAATGCACTATAGTTGGGGGAGTATAGCTCAGAAAACGGAAAAATTACTTGCAGATGCATTAGAGGAAAAATATATAGGTTCCGAGCATTTTAGGGCAAGTTCCAGACTTTTTAGGGCAAGTTCTAAACGTTCGAGAGCAAGTTCTAAAAATTTGAGGAGAAAATGAAAATAGTATCTATTGTCGGAGCTCGTCCTCAATTCATCAAGTGTGCCCCTCTTTCTCGACTTATAAGAGAAAAACACGAAGAGATACTCATACATACAGGTCAGCATTACGACATAGGAATGTCCGATATCTTCTTTGATGAACTGAAGATCCCTAAACCGAACTACAATCTTGGCGTAGGGTCCGACAGTCATGGAGTTCAAACTGGAAAAATGTTGATTGAAATTGAAAAAATTCTTCTAAAAGAAAGTCCTGACCTTGTCCTTGTATACGGAGATACGAACTCTACACTTGCAGGAGATATTGCTGCTTCCAAATTACATATTAAAACTGCGCATGTAGAAGCTGGTCTTCGGTCTTTTGATCGGTTCATGCCTGAAGAAATTAATAGAGTCCTTGCAGATCATGTCTCAGACCTACTTTTTTGCCCAACAGAAACTGCAGTCCTAAACCTGAAAAAAGAAGGAATCACAAAAGGAGTCTATAATGTAGGAGATGTAATGCTTGATTCTTTGAAATATAACATAAAGATTGCAGAACAAAAAGCTACAATTCTGGAGGATCTGGACATTAAATCAAAAGAATATATTGTTGCAACTGTTCATCGGGCTTCGAACACTGACAACTTTGAAAACCTTTCCTCCATAACAAACGCTTTCTGTCACGCAGATGTTCCCATTGTATTTACGGTCCATCCTAGGACTGAAAAGTATCTGAAACAGTACGGACTCTGGAATAAATTGTGTAAAAAAGTTAAAGTTGTTCCTCCCCTTGGATACCTGGAAATGCTAAAGCTCATGGCTCATGCAAAGAAAATCATCACAGACTCAGGAGGGATACAGAAAGAAGCTTACATGCTTAAGGTACCCTGCATAACTATGAGGGAAAATACGGAGTGGGTAGAAACAATCGCAGATGGAGGGAATGTACTTGTTGGAGCGGATTATGAGAAAATCACAGATGCAATTTTAAATTTTGAAGGTGTCCCTATAAAAGGGAACTTTTTCGGAAATGGGAATGCATATGTAAATATTTGTGAAATCTTAGGAAACATATAGTTTTCTATTCTGGCTGAGACTTCGCAAGTTCTTAGCCATTTGAAATTCACCAGACACGGTGTGATCCCCTTGTCATATCCTAAAAAACTTGCATCCAATGTTGGTGTTACGTTTGTAGCTTCTGCTGTAAGTATGCTTTTAGGTTTCCCTGTTTCTGTGATATATTGGGATGGGAAACAAAGCAGGGATTTTACTCTTGCGAAAAATGTTGTTGATGCGAACATACTGTCCTGTTCAATAAGATAGGAGTTTTCAATATTGCATGTGGAAGGAGAATTACGATTAATCAACCTGTAAATTATACAAATAAATTATGATATGAAGGGTGATTGCCACGACGATCAAAATATTTATTGGTCTAACGGAAATTGCAGGTTACTACGGTAATTTGAAAAAAGGCTTTCAAGAGATCGGTATTGAGTGTACTTTCATCGATCTTTCATCCCACCCATTTGAGTACAATAGAGATGATGAGCTCAATATTCTTGTTCAGATATGTAAGTGGAATCTTAGGCAGATGAAGAAGGCTAATTATAAAATAATAAAAGCACCTTTCTTTGTATCTAACAAGATATTAATGATTCCAATCTTTATATGGACACTTTATCATTTTAATGTGTTTATTTTCGCATTTGGTCACTCTTTTTTTCGCAATCATGACCTACCCCTCTTAAAATTTTTCAATAAAAAAGTACTGTTCATATTTAATGGAAGCGATGAGCGTCCGCCCTATATCGATGGATCTCGACACAATCTAACACCAGATGATTATAAAAAAATATCCCGGAAGATAAAGTCCAACATTGTTGCTATTGAAAGGTATGCAGATTGCATCTTGACTAATCCGGCCTCTGCTCATTATCATATTAAAAAATGTGGGAATATTTGTTCAATTGGGTTACCTTTTGAATCTTCAGTTAAGGGTATTAATCATCAAATAGGAGATCATGATCATGTTCAAATCCTTCACTCACCATCCGACCCTATTGGGAAAGGTTCGGATCGCATTCGAAACTCAATATATATATTAAAAAAGAAAGGATATAATATCAACTATATTGAGATAACCGGGAAACCACACCATCAAGTGATAGAAGAATTACAAAAATGCGACTTTATTATAGATCAAGTTTATTCTGATCAACCTATGGCTTCTTTTGCCACAGAAGCTGCATGGTTTGGAAAACCGGCTGTTGTTGGTGGATATTATACAGATCATATTCATAATGATTTTACCCAAGAACACATCCCCCCAAGTTTATTCTGCCATCCAGATGAGATTACAACAGCAATAGAACGCTTAATTGTGGATGAAGAATTTCGACTGGCCCTTGGGCAAAAAGCGCAAGAATTTGTTAGAACACAGCGCGCTCCTGAAATGGTAGCAAGGCGATATCTACAGATCATCGAGGGAAGCATCCTCGAGGAGCATATGTTTGATCCCAACAATATCCAGTATGTTCAGGGATATGGCATGCCGGAATCCCAAAGCAAAGAGATTATCCGTAACATGATCGAGCATTATGGTATAGAATCCCTTTGCCTCTCAGATAAACCGAAACTAGAACAACGGTTCATGGAATATGCATATGACATTCGTGAATAAAAAATAATTTTGCAACATATTATAAAAATCCTGTAAAATTGGAGGAAATTATTCAATATGATTCGTAGATTCTTTCGCGACAGTGCCATCTACACCATTCCTTCAATCTTAAGTTACGGAATTTCGTTCTTTTTAATCCCACTATATACTCGTGTCCTCACCCCTTCCGATTACGGTGCCCTCGATATGATCACGGTTTTCGGTTCGCTGATCGCACTCACCGTAGCGCTGGAGATCTCCCAGGGTGTCTCACGTTTTTACCTGGATGAGAAGACGGACGATGGTAAAAAGATTTTAGTTTCAACTGCCCTCTGGTTTACTGTACTCATGTTTACGGCGTTCCTGATAGCAGCCTTCGCCTTTGCACCGGAACTCTCCCTCATCGTGATCGGTGCATCGGGGCTTGACGACGTCTTTCGTCTTGGAGTAATCTTCATCTGGATGAATGGGCTCTTTTATCTGTTGAGGAATCAGCTCCGGTTCGAGCTCCGCAGCGAAGCCTATTCCATTGTTAGCACGGTTCAATCTCTTACGACAGCAGGTGCATCGGTACTGCTTGCCTATGTATTTCATTTCGGCATCTACGGCTTTCTCACAGGCATGATCATCGGGACAGCGGCAGGAGTTTTTCTCGGACTTTATTATCTCAAAACAACATTTCAACTCCGTTTTGATCTCACAAAACTCAAAACGATGCTTGCCTTCTCAGTACCGATCGTGCCATCGAGTATCGCTGTTTTTGTAAGCATGTACATAGACCGGTTGATGATCAACTACTACCTCTCACTCGAAGAAGTGGGCCTTTACGGTATTGGTTACCGTCTGGCAAGCGTATCGACTCTTGTCCTTGTCGGTTTCCAGGTGGCCTTGACTCCACTCATATATAAGCATTACCAGGAACCAGAGACACCCCGCCAACTTGCGATGATCTTCAAGACCTTCTTGGCAATTGTGATCGTGATATTCTTAATACTCTCTCTGTTCGCCGACGTTGCCCTCCGGATCCTCACGACACCAGCATATTATGCTGCTAGCCAGGTGGTAGTCTTTCTGGTTCCCGCAGTCCTGCTCTCACAGATGTATATCTTTGCGCCCGGGATCGGGATTTCAAAGAAGACATACCTATTCATCTTGATTAACGTTGGAGGAGCAATCCTGAATATTTTCTTTAACTGGATGTTAATACCTCAGATTGGCTATGTAGGAGCTGGTGTTGCGACCTTAATAGGGTATGCGTGTGTCTTTGCTGCATACATGTATTGCAGCCAGAAACTCTATTATGTACCGCATGACTGGGGAGCCATCGCTGGCGTTGTCCTCGTGGCGGCGGCACTCGTGACCATCGGATTGCATATTCATCTTGAATTGTACATCGACCTGCTTATCAGGGGTTGTCTTATCCTCCTGATGCCAGGTGTGTTTTCATTTTTTGGAATCCTAAATTGGAAAGAGATAGTTCATGTCCGCGACCTGGTACCAACCAGATGGAATCAGCGGTGACCTACTAAGAGGTAGTATACAATGTGTGGCATAGTTGGATTTATTTCGAAACAAGCCTTTCCGGCTTCATTCATACAGTCGATGAACAACACCCTTATCCACCGGGGGCCAGACTGTGAGGGTTATCTCCTCGGTGGCACGCATGAGTTCGACATTAACCCTCCGCAGTGCGATATCATCGATTCTCCCATCCCTTTTGCTTTCGGACACCGGCGTCTCGCGATCCTTGACCTGAGCGAGCAGGGCAACCAGCCGATGTGCTACCGTGGACGCTACTGGATCATCTACAACGGCGAGGTATATAATCACGTCGAGATTCGTGAGGAACTGGAGACACTCGGGGATACGTTCCGCTCACAGACCGACACCGAAGTGATCATGGCAAGCTACGATGCATGGGGAGTCGATTGCCTTAACAGGTTCAATGGCATGTGGGCCTTTGTGCTGTATGACAGCAAAACAGAAGAAATTTTCATATCGAGAGACCGTTTCGGAGTCAAGCCGTTATACTATTACCAGGACAACCAGCATTTCATCTTCGGTTCTGAGATCAAAGCTCTCCTCAAGCATCCTGCCGTTACAAAAGAGCCTAACATAGAGTACTGCAAACTGTTCCTGAAAATGGGATCACAGGATCATCTCAGGGAGACCGCATTTAAGGAGATCTATCGGTTTGAGTGTGCCAGTTTTCTGAAGTGCAGGATTGAAGAGATCTTTCATCCATTCAAAGAAACGACATTCTGGTCGATTCAGCCAAACCTCTCAAATGAGCCGTATAATGAGGTGAAGGCGTCTGAATATGCAGAGCGTTATTACAATCTCCTCGAAGATGCTGTAAGGCTCAGGCTGCGCTCCGATGTTAAGATCGGATCCGCCTTATCTGGAGGCCTCGATAGTTCGTCTGTTGCGTACCTTGTGAATCAGCAATTGAAGGCAGTTGGATGCGGGGATAGGCAGGAGACTTTCTCCAGCGTATATCGAACGACAGGCTCGGAGTACTGCGATGAGAGTTATTATATCGATGAGGTGGCCCGGTCTCTTGATGTTCGGTCGAGTACGATAGAGCCTAAGGTCGAGGATATTATTGAAGAACACAGAAAATTCGTGTACTACCTTGATACTCCTGCAAGGAACACCGTAATGTCCAGCTGGCATACCTATAAGCTAACGAGAGCGTGTGGTGTGAAAGTTACATTGGACGGGCAAGGTGCTGATGAACAGCTGGTAGGGTATCTTGATTACATGACAAATTACTTTTCAACTGTTCCCCTGGGCACCCTGATTCGAGAGGTGCCTCTGTACAGGCAGATACCGAATGCATCCTCATTCATAGCTCGTGGCTCTATATTGAATCTATCACGATGCCTTCTTGGAGAGAAGCTTTCGTTATCTATTCTTGATCGCCTTGGAAAGAAGTTCAGCTATATTCCTGTTAACCAGCGGATGTCTGACGATCTCATTCTCTCCCTTGGGACATTATTTCATTGGGCAGACCGTGGATCCATGGCCTTCTCCATCGAATCTCGAATGCCGTTTATGGATTATCGGCTTGTTGAGTTTTTGGCAACGGTGCCTGCTACCTATAAACTTCATGGAGGCTGGACGAAGTATCTCGCCAGAAAAGCGTTTGATGGCAAACTCCCTGAGAATGTCTGCTGGAGGAGAGATAAGATGGGGTGGCCTATTCCCGAAGAGTTCTGGTTTAAAGGCAAACTTAAAGAATATTTTATCCGTACGCTCAAAAATTCGGAGTTTCTTCTGCGTGTCGGTATTGATTTTTCAAATGTGAGTGAAATAGAGATATTCGATCGTTACTCTTTTGAATTTTTATTGAGGTGCTATGTACTGGAGATCTGGTACTCGGTATTCTGGGGAAGAGACGCGTACATCCCAGTAAATCCCCAGATTAGCAGTTTGGATTAAATCAGATAGGGTCACGAAAAATAAGCATTAATACAAAAGGTCAAACAACATCCGGATTCAATAATTGGACTTATTAAAAGAAGACTATTATGAGAAATAATTAAGCAATTGTAGCAGATTTAGATATTATCGGTTTGCTAGGTCAATTTAAATAAAAAATAGGAGAAGTTATGACTAAAATTTCGTGGAGCAAAGTAATTTTTATTATGCTGATATTTTCTTTTCTCTTTTTAGTATCACGTGCCTATGGCGTATACATATTCGGAAGAAGTGGACTATAATAAGGTCAAACCATACATATCCTACAATAGACGGATATTTTCATTATCCTTCTATAAATTATTCAGAAATCCAAAAAAATCGAGACTTTAATGAAAATGGAATTGTTGTTTTTTATTATGGTGGATCTTTAGGAGTACAATATAACCCCGTCACACTATCTCAATATATTTTAGCAGCACCATATGCCTCAACAAACAGCGATGCGTATGAGTCAATAATAGTAAAAACCTTGACCTTTTATTATCTAATGCCAAGACCACTGCAGGAGGTAATCTAATTTATTCTTATTTTTGATTTGCCTATCAATAATGAAAGTGCTTCTTGGTATTCCTCAATGGCTCAAGGGCAAGCTGCATCGGTTTTGTTGTGGGGTTATCGAATATCCAATGATACAAGATACCTTGAAGGAGCCAAGAAATCGATTTTCGCACTGATTGAAGAATATTCGTCTGTCCCATTTATCAAACATAAAAATGGAGGGATATGGTTTAAGAAATATTCTCACTATCGATATGAAGTGCTTGACGGTTCTTTAGCAACAAATGCTGGCATTTATGATTTATATAAACCATTGAATGAATCTGATCCGGATCGTTATCTACTGGAGCAAATTCTTTCAGATTCAATCTCCTGCTTTAAAAACTCCTCTCATGAGTTTAATAGTACATTGTTTGGACACTATTTCGATAACAGAAGAGAGATTTCAAATCCAAATTATTACTCAGGCAATTTAGCCTGGTTGGAGTATTTATCTACCTATGACAAGGAACTTGAAACGATTCGAAATGGATATATGATGGAGAAGTGTGATACGACAACAAAAATGTTGATTTGGTACTGGAATAAAGTAAACAATGTGTACTATAAGGATAGGAGAACCTTACTGTCAAAGGTAGTGATGAAGCCGATAGTCAAATCCCCAGGAGTCAAAGAAAATCAATTTATACAAATTTGATATCCTCTTCAAATTGTATGGGTAAAAGTAAATCTCATGTATTTACTGAAAATTTAAGAATTTAACTAAATATAAGAAACAACATCTAACAATGAATTCAACTCTACAACTGTGTGATAAAATTGTTGCATATTTTTCAAATTGGAAAATTTTTCCTTTAATTGAAGAGAATACGAAATGGAAGATTTTCCTGTGTAATGTTGGAAAAATCAGAAATCAATATGAGTAATCATTCGGAACTACAACAAATTGGAACTACTGGAAACTCTACAATGTAAGGTTTCTACAAAGCCAAAAGGTGTACAGTTAAACTATTGAAAACCTCAAAG
>Ga0074193_1003707_pt1 | contig 10723 bp, 10 predicted proteins | sample EPASupsiteHSE605_FD_64523 | JGI IMG/M metagenome (GOLD analysis project Ga0074193, IMG submission 64523) | Bioremediated contaminated groundwater from EPA Superfund site, New Mexico - Sample HSE6-05 | ecosystem: Environmental > Aquatic > Deep subsurface > Groundwater > Contaminated ...
TATCGATATGGAAGATAGTTATTTCAGTCTGTTTGCGCGGACCCCCTCAAAGGTGATTTTCACCGGTTTGATCAGTCCGTTCTTGTCGAACTCCATCTTGTCGATGCAGGTCACCCGATGGTCGCGATGCCTGTCATTGATGGGGCGGCGGTGGTAGATAATATACCAGTCGTCACTCTTCTGATTGTGGAACACCGAGTGGTGGCCGGCACTCGTACCCACCTCCGGATCCTGTTCCAGAATGGTTCCGATCCGCTCAAATGGTCCCAGTGGATTGTCGGCAATGGCGTAGGCCACGCGATAGTCCGGGTTTCCCCAACCCCCTTCCGACCACATGAAGTAATACTTCCCATTTTTTTTAAACATGAAGGGACCTTCAGTATAGCCTTCGGGAGTCACCTCCTTATAGATCTCTCCGTCGGAAAAGGGTTTAAGTCCGGTGAAATTTTTGTTGAGGAGGACCACGTTACAGTGTCTCCATCCACCGTAATACATGTAGTAGGTACTGTCGTTCTCACGAAAAATAAATTGATCGATAGGCTGTGCGCCATTCACGATCTTGTTGATCAATGGTTTACCCAGCAAGTCCCTATAAGGACCCTGTGGCCGGTCGGCCACTGCGACACCAATACCGCCTGTTTCACTCTCTTTCTGAATATCGTTGGCGGCGAAAAAGAAGTAATACTTCCCATCTTTTTCAAGCACCCCCGGTGCCCACATTGCCTTATGTGCCCATTTCACTTCGGCTGTATCGATAATCCGTTCATGTTTGGTCCAGTTTACCAGGTCGGGTGAGGAGAAAGCATCGAAAAACACCTGTTTTTCATACACATCGGAGAAGGTAGGGTAGATCCAGTACCGATCTTTGTAAATAATTCCTTCGGGATCGGCATACCATCCTTCGAAAATCGGGTTGGAGGAGTAAAGTTTCTCTTCGGAAAAATTCGTATAATTTTTATTAGTCACACAAGCTGTCAACAGAAAGACTCCTGTTAACAAAAAAAGGATTCGTCTTGTCATTGCTCCAGAATTCATTTGTATTTGTTGTACTTATATTTTTATTTGATTAACGCCACTGAATGGGGTTATTAACGTTTTGTTCCACTCTCTCGAACGTTCATGGTTGACACTTATCCATTCTGCAGGATTTTTATTGCAATCATTCCAGGTCCGTTAAGAGACCGTATCTTTAGCCAAAGGAATGATGGCGGTTGATTAATAATCTGCTCCTGTCAAGCTGTTTAAAACTGATTCCTGCCAACTGTGCATTGCAGTTCTCATATCTTTAACAATATCCGGTAAGTCATGAGCCAGGTTGTTTTTTTCTCCAGGATCATTGGGTATATCATATAGTTCAATGATTTCATTGTTTGGAAACTGCCCTTTAATTACTAATTTATATTGATTCCCCATCATGGAACGTTCACCTCCATAATTATTCATCGAAATCGTATTGTATTTGAAATTTGTGAAATCCCGGGTAAATTTGCCAGCTGTTTTTTTTAAAAGTGGCGTGGTCCCTTGCTGTAGTTCCGGTTCAATATAGGGCTCCAGTTTTCCATTGTAAAGACTTTTTGGATTCATTTTCCAGAAAAATAATGGATTTTTTCTTTGCCCGGTCGGTTTTTTTAAGAATGGAATCAAGCTAACTCCGTCTAAGGGTCTGGCAGGCAAGGGCGCATGGATGATGTCAGCCAAAGTAGGCAGGATATCACTTGTTGCTGCAATTGATGAAATGGAAACAGGTTTTTTTACACGTTCCGGCCATTCTATGATTCCGGGAACGCGAATACCTCCTTCGTACAGACTCCCCTTTTCTTCTCTTAAAGTGATTTCTGTATGAGCAACCTCGGGAGGTGATCCGTTGTCACCACAGTACCAAACCAGCGTATTGTCGGTCAGCTCATTTTCTTTTAAATAATGTCTTAATTTACCAATCGCCTTGTCCATGGCGGTTATTTCAGCGTAACGCTCTTGTAAAACTTCTTTTAACGGCCGGACCACTTGTTCCCCTGTGATATTGGATGTGAGCGTGACTTTCTTTTCAGCCAGACTATCGGGGAGATTATCATAAAGAGCCAAATCATCCGGCAAACCCCCATACGGTTCATGCGGTGATCCAAACCAGACCACCGTAAAAAATGGTTTATCTTCCCTCATTGACTTCTCAATAAACCGGATGGTTTCGTCTATGATAATCGCGGAGCCTTCTCCTTCAACTTTTTTGGGCGATTCGCCATTTCTGGATAAAACAGGATTTAAATCAAAGAAGTTGTCATGTGAAAACCATTCATTAAATCCCATTGCACCGGGGGATGTGGGTGAATCCTTTTTTACAGGTCCTACATGCCATTTTCCAAAATGGGCCGTTGCATATCCTGCCTCCTTAAGAATTTGAGCGATGGTAATTTCTTCGGGGCGCAACGACCAACCCGGCGCAAAGGTACCGTAACGATTGGGGTGTCTTCCCGTCAATACACTCGCACGGGTTGGAGATGAATTTGGATGAGCTGCATAAAAACGGTCAAAACGCACACCATTTTTGGCCATTTCATCCAATATGGTTGTTTTTACAAATGGATGACCATTGTATCCTACTTCGTCCCAGCCATGGTCATCTCCCATCAATAAGATAATATTTGGATATTCTTCATGTTTTGCTTCCAATCCTTTTTTCTGTTTAGAACCGGATAATAGTAATATCCAAACAAAAATAATAGCCCCAAAAACTCTGTTTTTCCTTTTCATACTTTATTTGGAAGATGTTTTTGTGTTAGAAGGAAGTTAAATTAAATATTTTACTGACCTCCGCAAATATAGTGTGAAGCTTTTATAAAACAAAGGACTAATAAACAAAATTAAAAACAAAAGACAATTTACGGTTGGCTGTGTATGAAGATTATTTCTATTCAATTTCAAGTATCTGCTTTTTCTGCAGTAATTTTTCTCTTAAAAGTGCATACTCAATATCCTGAATCGCCACTTTCCGGTCAATTGCCATGCAGGCAGCAACGGCCGCAGATTGTCCCAGAATCATAAATACCGGTTCCATGCGAATCGATCCAAAGGCAATGTGGCTTGAAGAAACACAGACGGGAACAAGCAGATTGGTGCATTCTTCTTTTTTCGGGATGATAGAACCATACGAAATTTTATATGGTTTTTTAGGATGGATACCTATATCTCCTTCATTTTGTACATAACCTTGATCTGTTACAAATCGCTGTATGTTATGGGAATCCATGGCATAGGATCCCATCCCTACAGGGTCCCCAACGTTGGCCTTTCCAAGGACTTCGTTTTCAGTGGTTACTGAGGTGCCGATCATCCTTCTTGCTTCACGAATATACAGCTGATGCGGCCAGTTACCATTATCACTGAATTCATCTTTGGCCAGACCCCACTTGTTCATTTCATCTCTGATATTTTCGGGCACCCGTGGGTCAGTCGATACAAAGTACAGTAAGCCTTTTTGATAATTCTCATGCGCTTTGATGATCTCCTTTCTCCTTTCGTAAGATGCCTCGGGGTAATCATAGTTCATCCCGATAAAATCGGTACTGAAAGGGCCATGATTGTTCGTATCTGTTTTACGGTTCGGGATCATGTCGTATTTATTGAACCACTCATTCCAGCCCGATGCAAATACACGGGCCAGCAGTTCGTAGTTCATCGGATTGTAGTTCTCCGGTTTTTCGAATGGTACCTGGTTGTCTGGATGGTCGCTCATGCATAATCTGAAACAGTAAGCCTGAATTTTATCATCACCCGTACAGTTAGACTGTATAGGTTCACTGGAAATATAAGGCAGAAGTCCACTGTTTGGATCGTTTGGAACAATATACGGGCTGATATCCGATTTAAAATAATGTCCGTGGTGATATACGCCGGCTTGCACTCCGTTCCACTGCTCAGTATATACTGAGCAGTCTTCCCTCCCGACTCTGTAGCTTATATTTGCACTTGCCATCAGATCTCCCTCATAGGTGGCGTCGATGAACATCTTCCCTTCAAATATTTTACCCGAGCGTGTGGTGAATGACATGATTTTACCATTTTTCGCCACGACACCCGATTCACGGTTTAACCATTCATCCCTGTAAACCGGAATGTTGTATTCACTGATGAAATCTTCAAAAATCTTTTCTGCCACATGCGGTTCAAAAATCCACATGGTACGGTTTACTCCATCCATGGCTGGGGTTCCCTGTCCCTTGTTACCGTAATCTTCATGTTTTTCCCATTTCCAGGAATTTGAATCGTTGTAGTGAAGCCATATCCTATGATAAAACTCCCGGGATAGTCCACCGATGGTCGCTTTGTTGCCCGTATCGGTAAAGCCGAGGCCACCCGAAGAAAGTCCGCCCAAATGGATGTCGGGTGAGACAATAATTGCCTTTTTACCGGATTGCACGACCTCGACTGCAGCGGTAACGGCAGCAGCAGTTCCTCCGTAAATAATGACATCCGCCTTGTGGGTGTCTGGATTACCATACAGTTGCACCAAGGTTAACAGCGCCAGACCGATTAAATATCCAAATTTCATGTATCTATTATTTTTTTTCTTTTTTAACGAGAACCCATTGCAGGCCTCCAACGACATGACTGATAAACAGAGGGTCGCTGTAATTTTCCTTTTTGTGCCCCAGAGTAGTATACCATTGTCTTCCTCCATCAAATTCATTACACCAGACACTCGGGAACGCAGTACCGAAGGTGTTGGACATTGGGCGTGAATGATTAAAACCAGGCGATGAAAAATCGGAAACCATCAAAACCCTTACGGTGGGATTCATTTCTTTCAATATATATAATTCATCCTCCACTTCCCAAACCGAAGGAATAGCTGTGGTAGAAGGGTGTCCATTATCCACGATACGAACATTGAATTTTTGAAAAGGAGGATGATAATCAAATGTACCTCCGATCATTTGCTTAAACCAGTCCCATTCACGTTCGGTACCACAGGCAATATGTATTCCGATTATTCCTTTCCCCTGCCGGTTAAAATGTATGAGTCCCTCTTTTTCTTTCTCATTTTCAAATACTTTGTTATTTGTATTTGCAAACACTACTGCATCATATTGTAACAAACCGGCTGTGGAAAAAATAGCAGAATTGGAAGTAGAGTCCACTTTAAATCCATATTGTTCCCCTAGTTTCATAAACATATTCACATTTGCTTCGAGGTTATCATGGACGTACCCTTCCCCGTTTTTAGTGAATACAAGGATCTTCTTTCCTTTCAGTTCTGCAGTTTTGTTATCCCATTTATCCGCAAATAATTGAAATGTGGAACTAATTAATAAAAAAATAAGAATCATTTTTTTCATACATGTACTGATTGGCATGGATCCTTAAGATAGGTCCGTTTCTTATCGGATATAAAAAAACTGTGAAAGATAGGAAAAAATCGTGACAGATATTGATCCTCTCAAATAAAATGATTTAAACTTACGCGAAAAAGGAGACTGCGCGGGAAAAAATGTAGTTGAAGGCATTGTTGAGGGCGCGCTGGTCTTTGGTCTGCAGTGGAAATGGGTTTTCGTGGGTATATTCGAACGGGAAGTCGAGCAGGGAGATGGTCGCCTCAGTGGTTTCATTACCCAGTGCTTCTTGTACGCCATGATAGGGGATTACGTTATCTTTTTCAAGGGCTACTCCGGAAATCCTGTTGCGGATACGGGCAAAAAAATCCTCCCGCTCTTCCTTGAGCCGACCCGGCAATATCATCCGAAAGAAAGCCTTGAATGCATTGTCGTGCTTCCATCGCTCCTCGGGTTCATTGCCAAATTGATTTACATAATAATCTTGTAACCTGGTGAAAGCGGCCTTGTCCATGATACTTCTGGAAATGCCGTACATGGAACGAAAGATGCTTCCTCCACAAAACATGAAGAGGCGTGAGTCTGTAAAAAAGTTTCGCTCATTGGTCATCAGGGCGATTTGTGACAGAAAAGCACCAATGGAATAGGCCAATATATCGATATGACATCCTTCTTTAAAGAGCGGATGGCGTCCACTTTTAATTTCTTCGAATAATGTGTTCAGATCAGCCCAGGTCTCTCGTCCCGAGAGATAGAATCGCTCCGGATTCCGTGAAATCCGTTCGCTTAGTGCTACATTGGCAAAGCTCACAGAACGGTCGTCGCCATACTGGTGCCTGCGGAAAGTAAGGAGGTCAGTGAGACTCCGGGGATTAGACCATGCCTGCGGTGACCGGTTGATGTGGAAGGCGATGGGAAAGAGGATCACAGGCCGGCCTGTCTGTATGGCAAGGAATTCAGCCCAAGGGAGATATTTGTTCCAGCTCCGCTCATTGAGTCCATGTAACAAGAGGATTGTTTTTTCATGGTGGTCACTGCCTGCGGGCAGAAATACCGGGTAATCGAATGCGAAGTTTTCACTGATTGAAAGAACCTGCGTCGGATTCTCTTTCTCGTCATCGCATAGCATACTCTGGAAGCGAAAAAAACGAACATCGATGCTACTTTCTTTCAGATGACTTTCGATCCCTTGCCTGAAAAAGTTGTTCAAGGCAATATAACGTTCGTAGTAGCTCATTCTCTTTCTGTATTTTTGCTATAAAGGAAGATGCTTTTCAAATTATTTACAAACCAAAGGGAAAGGAGGAGGCATTGATGGGACAAATGGTGCCATATGGGGTGAAATTCTGCAGGTAGGGGCGAAAAAAACAGCTATCTTCGGTTATTTTTGGTAAGTAATGAATAAAAATCTATTTTTGCATATGCCCCGCACCATAGTGCAAGTAAGCTTGACTCTGTGTTCGGCTTTCATTATATTTGTATCGGGTAGTCCAATTAAATTATTCTATAATGGACGGACAGATTCCGGCATATTTATACGCAAAGAATAACAGCATAAAGACAATTTTCTTTACTGCTTTTTTCGCACTGTTATTCATCAATCTTTTTCAACCTTTCGGTTCCCGTGACTGGTATCCAGGTATTTCAGACATCAAATATTTTGCATTTTCCAGTTTAATCATCCTCACAGGCATGTTGGTCGTGGTGATCAGTCGGGTGATCCTCACAGCCTATTCGAAGAAAAAGGATATATTGTATTGGCAATATGCTTTATGGATCTTATGTGAAATAGTGGCGATGGCAATCTTTTACACCCTCTTTGCTTGGTTTTTTCCCAAAAACGGTGTGGAGAGAGACATTTCTGAAATCTTCCGGCAGAGCCTGATCAATACAGCGTTGGTGTTGCTGTTGCCCTATACGATGTCATGGCTTTATTTTTCATGGAAAGAAAAAAGCAAGCTCCTGGAACACATGGAACAGGAGCAATCTGTGGAGGTACATTCCAAAATGCTGGTCGCTTTTCCCGATGAAAAAGGAGACCTGAAGATTTCGATCATGTTGGACAACCTGCTTTATATTGAATCTGCCGACAATTATGCGACCATTTATTACCTCAACAAATCGAATAAATCACATTATCTGATCCGTAACTCACTCAAATGGATGGAGGAGAACCTCACCAAAGATACCCCGCTGATCCGTTGTCATCGTTCCTACATCGTGAATATGGACAAGGTGAAAATACTGAAAAAAGAGAAGGGCGGTATCCTGTTGGAGCTGGATGTGGAGAATACACCCGACATCCCCGTATCAAAAACCTATTACGATTCTTTTATGCATAAGTTTTCGAGATATTCGGTCTGAAGGTTGCTTGATAGCCGAAGTTCAGGTACTACATCGAAGAGATCAAATTTATAAAAAACGGTGAAAAAGGAATATAAATCATAACTTATTACTAATTTTGTAGTTGCAGCAGGTCGGTTTGTCGCTCACCGCAAGGTGGGAGGAAAGTCCGGGCAACACAGAGCGCCATACTTCCTAACGGGAAGCTGTTCGTGAGGGCAGATGAGCGTAACAGAAAATAACCGCCCCTCAGTGGGTAAGGGTGAAAAGGCGGGGTAAGAGCCCACCGGATGCCGTGGTAACACGGCATGCCGTACGCATTATGGGTTGCAAGGCCATGTATACCGGATAGTCAGGGTTGCTCGCCCGATGCCGGGGGGTAGGCCGCTAAAGGAGGATGGTGACATTGCTCCGCAGATAAATGACAGACATCCCGAAGTGTTCGGGATACAGAACCCGGCTTACAGACCGGCTGCTTTTTTTATAAAAAAGGAAGTTATGGGGAAGAACGGTAAGAACAGATACCGCGAAGAAGAGGAAGAACCCGGCAGACTGGATCGGTTGAGGATGAAAGTGAAGGAGATGATCAGATTTTTATCCTATGACATCTGGCGATCCAATCCTGAAACGCTTTCCAATAAAAAAAATATTCTCTATAATGCCATTAAGATCGTCATGCTCACTGTGCGGAACGTGCAGGAGTTGAATATTGCTGCAAGTTCCCGATCGCTTACTTACCGCACCCTTCTTTCCATTGTTCCCCTGCTGGCCGTGATCTTTGCCATTGCCCGTGGCTTTGGAATAGAAAACATCATGGAGAGTAGCATTTTTAACCTGATGACGGGTGAAGAGGCAAATACCACCGGGATAGTCACCAAAGCAGTTGTACCTGTACCGTCCGATACCGCTGTTGTCGGTATGGATATGATAGAAGGCGCTAATAATACCGGACAAGGTGATCTTTCATTGACCGGTACAGATCAAATAGAGTTTCAAGAGGACGCCACTGCCGGGTGAAGAACCCGTGAGTTCCTGGACTTGTTGTTTCAACTGATCGATAATTCACTGGAAGAGGCCAAGGGAGGAGGGATATTTGCCGGTGTAGGTATCCTGTTATTTCTCTATACTATCCTGCTTCTTTTTAATGACATTGAAAACAACCTGAACAAGATATGGCAGGTGAGCAAAGGCCGGAGCATCGGACGGAAGGTGACCGACTATTCGGCGATGGTATTGTTGATACCCATCTTTTTCATCCTTGTGAATGCATTGAATATTCTCAGTTATCCGCAAAGCAACACACTCAAGATCATTTATATTCTCTACCCGTTTATTCCGCGGCTTTTAAATATTATCCCTTTTGTGGTGATGATTCTGATATTTACCTCTGTGTATAAATTTTTGCCCAATGTGAAGGTGAAATTTCAGAACGCGCTACTGGCAGGGATACTTGCCGGGGTTGCCTTTCAGTTTTTCCAGATGCTTTACTTGAGCGGACAGCTATGGATTACCCGTTATAACGCCATATATGGTACTTTTGCCGCCATTCCGCTGATGCTCCTCTGGATACAGTTGTCCTGGTTTATTACCCTCATTGGTGCTGAGGTTTCCTATGCAGCCCAGAATGTGCGCAAGTTTTCTTTTGAAAAAGAGACGAAAAACATCAGCCGAAGGTACCGGGACTTCTTTACACTGATGATTGCTTCGGTGATTATTCGCCGTTTTGCAGATGAACTGCCTCCTTATACAGCTGATCAGCTCTCTGAAAAATGCAAAGTACCTTCACGACTTACGCACGATATCCTCGATGTGCTGATGGAGGTCAATATCATCTCAGCCACACCCACATCCGAAGATGAATTGGTCATGGCTTTTCAGCCGGCCGTGGACATCAACCTGATCTCGGTGAACTATCTTATGGCCAAGCTGGATGAAAAAGGATCGGAGGATTTCATGATCGATATGGAGGGTGAGTTTCATGAACACTGGAAGGTGCTGGTCGACACCCGCCTCTGTATGTATGAGAACAACAGTAATCTGCTACTGAAAGATCTCTGAAAAAACACACTTATCGTGAAATCATACATCAATAGGGAACGTTTATACAAAAAGTCTTTTCCTAACCCTGTGTCAGGAAATCGTACCACTCGGGCCTGAACTTTTTTACTTCCCTGCTTAGCTCACGCGCTTTTCCTTGACAAAACCGGTCGAGAAGCGACCAGAATTTTTCACCATGATTCATTTCCACTGTATGAGCCAGTTCGTGGAGTACCACATAGTCAATTAATCTCTCAGGGAGCAGCATCAGAAAGAGTGAGAAATTGATATTTTTCTGTGCTGAGCAACTTCCCCATCGACCCTTGCTGCTGTTGATCTTTATTCCCCGATAGATTAGGTTGTGTTGCAGGGCAAAGGCATCCGTTTTTTCGGGCAGTGTCCGTTTGGCCTCGATGCGTAAAACCCGGGTGATCGCCTCCTTGATAAATTGTTGGTTTTCAGGCAGTGAAAGGTCACTCCGTTGTGGCATATAGATATGCAGTTTGCCCTGTTTCAGCGACAACATGGGCTTGTGGATAAATCTGTCTCTCACGACCTGCGCGTTGAACGTGAAGGTGCTGACCGTATCCTCTTCACCGAATATTTTCCCGGGAGCATGTTTTAATACCGGGAGGCGGGGTCTTAGCTCTTCAAGGATGGAAGCAACCTGCTTTGGACCGAACCGGTAAGGTACGGTCAGCTGAAGATTTCCGTTCTTTTGCCTCGCAATCACCCTTTTTGCCCCTTTGTGAGGGACAACGATGATTTTACCAAGCTCCTTATCAAAAAATTCGACCATCCGACAAAAATACAATTTTAAAACAGTAACCTTGTTGGTTTTAACCGGAATCGAAATAAAAAATTTATCTTTGCATAAATTATTTGAACGAGAAAGCCGAATGAATTTTATCCGTTCTCTGGAAGATATTGGTGAGTACGCTCTGTTGATGAGAAGGGTACTGTCGCTACCCGACCGGTTTAGGGAGTTTATGAAAGAATTTAAAAAATATATAAAT
>Ga0074193_1003708_pt1 | contig 10722 bp, 6 predicted proteins | sample EPASupsiteHSE605_FD_64523 | JGI IMG/M metagenome (GOLD analysis project Ga0074193, IMG submission 64523) | Bioremediated contaminated groundwater from EPA Superfund site, New Mexico - Sample HSE6-05 | ecosystem: Environmental > Aquatic > Deep subsurface > Groundwater > Contaminated ...
TTGGGGTCATACTCGATTGTCGGAAACGGACTTTCGTTTAATCACCCAAGAATCCCCCAGATTCATCTGTGGGGAGTGTCAAATAGACTAAATCACTGATCTTACTGTCAATTAACAACTAAACTTGGAAGGCCTCTTGGGCCTTCTTTTTTTTCTTTAATGAGGCGAGGGCCGCAAGACCCTTGGGTCTAGGTTCGCTACAACCTTATACTTTTTGTAAACTTATAATGTGCGCCAAATGATGGTTGCCATGCCAAGCATACAAACCTATGACTATCTGCAATATGATGAACGGCATTGCTTTTTCTATCAGCAGGCTTTATCAAGGCCATTATTTCTTCTTGAACTTAGCAAGGCGCAATTGGCGTAGTGATTGGCTATCGATAGGGTGTGTCTACAAATAATGCCAAGCTACGTTGTTCAAATACTTGCCAGAGCACTTGAAACGAAACTTCTGAGTTCAGCTAAACGTTTTCGAAAGTTATATACCTATTAGAGCTGCACCAAGCACTCCAGAAGAATCTCCAAGCATATTCTTCACAATAGGCGTTTCAAAGCGATCTGAAAAGATGTTCTTTTTAACTTCATCTTTTCCAATTGTATATAACTCATCTATGTTCGATAATCCGCCACCTAAAACCACGATGTCCGGGTCAAGAATATTTATTAGATTAGATAGAGCAATTCCGAAGCTTTTTAGAAATTCCAGAAATATTTCTCTACAGCTAGGATTACCATTTCTAAAGCCTAAAATTATTTCTTGAATAGTTTTTCTTGTGCCAAACCTGTTCTCAAATAGTCTCTGCAAGCCTCCTCCACTTATATAGGTTTCAACGCAACCCTTTTTTCCGCAATAACATTCCGGTCCCTCAGGATTAATTTGCATATGACCCCATTCTCCAGCTATCCCCTGAATCCCTAAGTGAATATTTCCATTGATTGAAATACCACCCCCACAACCGGTTCCCATAATCACTCCAAATACCAGGTTTTTATTGACCCCAGCCCCTAGCTTAGCTTCGGCATACGTGAAACAATTAGCATCATTTTGGATATTAATATCATGCTTAACCATATGCACAATGTCTTGTTTAAACGGTTTCTTATTCAGACATAGGGTATTTGAGTTTTTTATAACGCCTGTTATGTTAGAAATAATACCGGGTATACCAATGCCCAAAGTATGATCTTTATTATCTATTTGCAAAACTGCATCATTGTAAATTGACCTGATCTTTTCCAAAATAGCACTATACCCTTTTTCTTGCTCAGTCAGGATTCTTTTGCGCCACACCTCTTCATTGTTATTATTTAGTAGGATACATTCGATTTTTGTCCCTCCTAGATCAATACCCACTTTATATGCCATTTCATTATTTTCAGACATTTTCTCTCTCCCTTGTCCTTTTTATATGGTCGCCGTTTAAGTCTGTATTCCAGTAGCTGTCTTATTACTATGGGGACTAAAAACAGATGGCAAATCGCTTGAAGAAATTTCTTAAGATTTATAAGTGAACTCGGTCAGCTAAAGCTGACCATCGGGGCTTCAGATACGACATGGGTATTTGGCGAAACATACTTTTCAGTTGTCATTTATTGTCGTTTCGCAAAAGTACCTGAAACCTTCGCGGAACAACAATAAATGACAGCCCGTTAGACGTTCCGCCGAATATGGACGGACCTATCCGATAACTTTCTTTCCCCCCATATACATTTGGAGCGCCTTGGGGATTGTTACTGTACCGTTTGAATTCAAATTGTTCTCTAGAAATGCTATCAGCATACGTGGTGGCGCAACAACTGTGTTGTTAAGAGTATGCGCAAAATAGTTTCCACGTTCTTTATTCCTAACACGAACACCGAGACGCCGTGCTTGAGCATCACCTAAATTAGAACAGCTTCCAACTTCAAAATACTTTTGTTGGCGAGGCGACCATGCTTCCACATCGACACTCTTTACTTTCAAGTCTGCCAAGTCGCCTGAACAACACTCCAATGTACGTACCGGAATATCCAATGAGCGAAAGAAGTCGACCGTATTTTTATAGAGCTTGCTAAACCACTGGGCACTTTCTTCTGGCCTGCAAACTACGATCATCTCTTGCTTTTCAAATTGATGGATTCGATATACGCCTCGTTCTTCAATACCGTGAGCACCGACTTCTTTGCGGAAACAAGGAGAATAGCTGGTTAATGCTTGCGGGAGTTGTTCCTCATCTAAAATTGTATCAATATATTTACCAATCATAGAATGTTCACTTGTTCCGATTAGGTATAAATCCTCTCCTTCAATTTTATACATCATGTTTTCCATTTCAGAAAAACTCATAACCCCAGTTACTATATTGCTACGAATCAAAAATGGCGGAACGTAGTAGGTAAATCCCCTATCAATCATAAAATCGCGCGCATAGGAGAGAATTGCAGAATGTAGACGTGCAATATCACCACAAAGATAATAAAAACCATTTCCACTGGTTTTTCTAGCATTTTCAAGATCAATGCCTTGTAATTTTTCCATAATATCAATATGATAAGGAACTTCAAAATTTGGCACCGCAGGGTCTCCGAAACGTTCAAGCTCAACATTTTCACTATCATCCTTACCAATAGGCACTGACGGGTCAATGATGTTTGGAATAACCAGCATTCTTTCACGGATTTGAGCTGTAAGGTTGTCTTCTATCTCTTTTAACTTCGCAAGTTCGTGTGCAATGCTCGCAACCTCCGCTTTTCTTTGTTCGGTCTCCTCCTTTTGACCTTTGGATAACAATGCACCAATTTCTTTACTAATAGAATTTCGCTGGTTTCTCAAAACGTCACATCTGAACTTTGCGTCTCGAATTTGTCGATCCATTTCGATCACTTCATCAACTAAAACTAATTTATGTTCTTGGAATTTTTTTTTGATATTTTCTTTTACAACTTCTGGATTTGTCCGAAATAACTTCATGTCTAACATCGAATCATTTCCTTTCTCTTATGCTACTTATCCGGCGCTTTTTGCATGAAAAAATAAAAATCCTTCCGCCCCATGTTATTCACATGGGACGGAAGGATCCGCGTTGCCACCCAAATTGTCAGCCAATGAGCCAACCACTCGTACGTGCTATAAAGGGCACAGACCTTCGGTTCATCACCGACAGCTCCAAAAGTGGAAAGGCTTAACCTCTCGTCGGTTCGCAGCAACCACCGATTCTCTGTAGAGATTAATAAGCCATAGCTTTTATCATCACTAACTACTCATTTTCAGTTTTTTGACTTCTATGAATTGAAGTTATTATATTCGGTTTACTAGAGGTTTACAAGTCCTAATTAAATTAAAGGTTTGTTTCGAGATAATTGGAAGTTTTCTCAGCAATACTGTTAGTTTTACACGTATCTCGAATGTACCCGTATAAACTCTAAAAACCCTATGTCTCAAACATAAGGTTTTTAGAGCAAAGTTAGGGATTTTCAGCTCAGCAAAGTAGTGGAAGAACATTTAATTTATTCGTATAAATAGCATTAACTTCAATATCGGAAATTGCTCTTTTAAAAACAAATAGATTATCAAACGAGGCATTTGGAGCAAATTGGTTAACGTTCATTTTAAGAGACCTGCCGATTCTAAATTCATTTCCATTGTTTATATTTGCAATTCCCGACCCGGTAGCTTGAGAAATCATTGTACCGTCAACATATAGTTTTAATGAAGTGCCTTGCCTAATAGCAGCTACATGATGCCACTGACCGTCATTCAAACCTATATGGCTGTTTCCTTCTACTGAAATGTAATTCTTTCCATTCTTGTCTTCATCGATTTCAACGGAAATACAACCTTTTGGCATACTTTCGTGTATTCCCGTCATGCGAATGCAGAAAAAATTGCCATGATTTGGATCCGTTCTGTTTCCAACTAAGTCGAAAAATCTTATTGTTTCGTTTGTTTTCATCCAAAAACAAACGCTAAAGTCGCTTGTTCCAAACTGACCAACTTGTGAGCCAAATGAAACATACGAACCATCTGAACCGTCAATATGAATTGCACGGGGGCTATTGAGTCCAGGAGTTTCGCGTTTAGCTGTTTCGCTCAAAACACCATTTATATCACCGAAGGAATCATAAGCAATTGCACCATCGTTTTCATCAAATGACCATAAGTGGATTGTGTTTTCGTATAACATTTTTCGTATCTCATTTTCGGTCAATGCCTTTTCAGCCACAAACAAACTGTCGAATGAGGCATTTGGGGCAAATTGGTTAACGTTCATTTTAAGAGACCTGCCGATTCTGAATTCATTTCCATTGTTTATATTTGCAATTCCCGACCCGGTAGCTTGAGAAATCATTGTACCGTCAACAAATAGTTTCAATGAAGTGCCTTGCCTGATAGCAGCTACATGATGCCACTGACCGTCATTCAAACCTGTATGGCTGTTTCCTATTACTGAAATGTAATTTTTTCCATTGCTGTCTTCATCGATTTCTACGGAAATACAACCTTTTGGCATACTTTCGTGTATTCCCGTCATGCGAATGCAGAAAAAATTGCCATGCGATGGATCAGTTCTGTTTCCTACTAAGTCGAAATATCTTATTGTTTCGTTTGTTTTCATCCAAAAACAAACGCTAAAGTCGCTTGTTCCAAACTGACCAACTTGTGAGCCAAATGAAACATACGAGCCATCTGAACCGTCAATATGAATTGCATGGGGGCTATTCCGTCCAGGAGTTTCTCTGGCAACTGATGGTTGTAAGGTTCCATTTACTTCGCCTATTGAATCTAAGGCAACCGAGCCGTCTTTTTCTTCAAATCCCCAATAATGTGAAGAATCTTTTTGTTGTGTTGATGCCAGCCATCCATATCCTGGATTGGATGATGTCCAGGCTTGACACCATGAGAAATGCATCAACGCTGCTAGTTCGTACATGTGAAGGATTGAGCCATCTTTGATCCAGACTGAACCCCAACGAGTTGTTGCCAAACCATGAGTAACACCTATGCAAGGATCACTGACTTTGTCTTTCCATTTCACTGTATCGCTCAAATCCGATCCGGCAACCCTAGCCCAAAGTTTCTCACATTCGTTTGGAGCAGAAATACTTATAAGACTAAGGTCAAACCGAGTTCTAATAACGGTTTCTATATTATTAGGCATTTGAATGCTACTGGTTGAGTTATTAAGGCACATTGCAATAACTGTTGCAATCTCTTTCCATGCTTCGATATATTGAGTAGGGTTATCTCTGTGTATTTTTTCACTATCTGTTCTCCAGGCAGCAGGGTAGTCGATATTCAACCAACCATAGTCGGGATAATGGCCGAGATTACCATGTCCACAGCCTGATAGCGGAGCATATGTGACATCGGTATCCAATCCCCCCGTCATTCCTCCAGTGAAGTACGCTGCTGCGGGACCACTCAAAACATTAAAAGGTGCCTTTTCCTTTTTACCTGTCGTATTAACATCTGCATATACATCACCATCTACATGATTAATCGATTTATCGTCGAAACCGGTAAAGTCTTGATGAGCCCACGAATCGGCCAAGATATGCATGCGAATACCTAAGAAAATTAGGGCTAGTTGATCACGTGGTATTGAATTACTCACATATCTTTCTTGTGAAATCTTGCTCTTTACAAAGTTTTGCCAATTCGGATCAGTTAATATCTTCTGATATGTTTGTACCGTATCATCGATCATATCGATGATAAATTGACTATATGGTCTACACAGGCAAGCCTTATTCTTGACGTTTGGATTGACATTACGTTCTACAAACTTTTGTAGGTAGCGATCCTGCAACTTTTGCATTTCACCCATAAATTGTTTTCTGACCGGCTTTTTGTTTCCTGGGGGAAAATGAAAAGCCATCCAATAGTCGTAATAATACTGTATCGCAGAAGCCAAAGGTGACTGAACAGTTAACTGCGGATATTCAATAGTAAAAAGGTCTGTAGGCCACCAACTATTATCCTTAACAATTTTCCAGTAAGACCAATAGTAGTCACCTATAAAGTAATCTACAAACTCTGCAGCATTGGCAACAATTTTTGCACTAGCTGGGTCTAAACCAGCAGCAATAGCGGCAGTACCTGTTCCAAAAAAATGAAAGTCTCCGTTCATTAATAAAAATCTCCCTTCAAACATTTTTTTCCTTATTTGTATTTCGATAAATAAACCGTAAATTCCTGCCAAACATTAGGTTTTTTTATAATATTTGCAAAATTTTTTATGTTAAATCTATCAACTCATTATTCGCATCCTTGAATAGGGTGAAAAAAATTATGAATGAGTCAATAATTTCATGATCATCCCGCGTCTGCATTATAAAAGATCCCCGCGTCCGGAGATCTTCTTTGCGCAATATCCTATAGGCTTTTTTTATCAATAGGAAAAGAAGTTTAAACGACCCAGTTAAGCAAGACACTCACACCGCGAGAGCCTCTTTGCCAAGCAGCGTTACGCCCTTCCCCAAACTGGGAATGATCGGACAACCCATTCTTATATCACTGTTTTCTGAGACAAGTGACGGTCTCAACGTGCGTTGATGTTAATGTAGATGTTACTTCATTGTTTTCGTCCGGTGTAGTTCCGGCGCGGCCTGCCAGACGATCTTCCTCGACAGCCAACAGTTCTTCACGCAGCTTTAGCATTTTTTCACGGCGGACAAACGTATCTATATCCATAACCACAAGATCGCCCTCGCCGTTTTTCGTAAGATACACAGGTTCTCCGGTAGACCTGCATAAATCCGCGATTTCATTGTAATTCTGCCGGATGCTTGCGGACGGTTTAATCTGCATGGTATCAACTCCTTGTAGTAACATTCTGACTATATTACACTTCTTTCATGCTATGAAATCAATCAACAATTCGGTCACAGCCTTTCAAGCTCCTGTATTCGGCGAAACATGCTTTTGAGTTGTCATTTATTGTCGTTTCGCAAAAGTACCTGGGACCTTCGCGTTATTTACGCACAAATTATGCGGTTATCCGAAGTATTTAAATCGTTTTTAATTGTCAGAATATTTTACCGTTGTGTAAAGGTACGACCCCAATGTCCTCGGGCTCCCCGCCGTCAAACCGGACGGTATCTTCAAACTTACTTTTTCTACATATACAGTTGGCTATTAACTAATTGAATCAAAGCCATAGTAACTGCAGACTCTTCAAAATCATCTCTATATAATCTTTCCGATGTAAGAATTCCAATTGCTCCTTTTCTACCTTTACCTGAATCACCAAAATAATCTTTCATCACCCCTACCTCTTCACCGTTTAAAACTCTATCAACAACTTTTTGAGGATACTCAAAGAGTGGACTGCATCCAACATAAAATTGATTATTACCATATATTGCACATGCGCTTGTATCAAAATAACCAGTTTTGACTTGATTAACCGGAAAAATTCCCGCCTCAATTCCAACACCGTAATCACATGAGCCAGCTTGTTCTAATGCATAATTATATGCCTCAAAAGCTCTGTTTTTAGCGCCTACAATTGTTTCTTCTAGACTTACCGGATTTAATGAAACTTTACTAATGCTATCTTTTTGCTCATTACTATTCCTAGCTTCTTTTGATAAAATCATAAATTTAATATAATCTCCGGAATTCATCCATATTTCAGGATACTTAGAAAAAGCTCTACATATTGCAGATATTTTAGGTTGACTTCTACTACCAATACTAATAATCATTTATTTGCTCCTCTTCTGAATCTCTCTTCATCTGTCTTGTACCTGACTGGCTTTATTATGCATAAGATCTAATCGTTTTCCATTCTACCAATAACCGTTAACGCCAATGCTCCGGTGGGTACATATATTATCAACTGTACATTAGTTTACTTTATTGTTACAGTCTAAACAAAAAAAAATAGGCCCCGGAGGGGCCTAAACTAGGCTGAGGCTAGATTAAATTTATTATTCTACTCTTTTGACGTTTGTTTTGCTGCTAGAGCTGATTTAACGAACTCCAGAGCATTTTCAATACTGATTAAGGGAGTAATCTCTGTCTCAAGAAAAGGAAATATAGGAGATTGGGATATTAAAATATGGAGTTCCTCGACGGATTCAACATCCCAAATAACACAACCACCTTTTCTACCCGCAAACATTCCTTGTGCCAAAATCTTCCCCTGTTTCTGATAGTTTATAACTTTTTCCCATCCTTCTACCATAATTTCTTTGACCTGTTGAGGTGGGAACGGAGGCAATTGTGTCAATTCGCTTTTAACAAGAAATAACATACTTAACCCTTCTTTCCATTTGATTTTAGCTGTTCTTTATGACACGACAGCCTTTTACCTGCCTCACCCTAGTTAGAAAAAATTCGAGTTTACGGACTGGAATTTCCCAGTTTCAACCCGAAATGTAAAAAAAGAGCAACCGACCTTTTTAATAAGGTCCATTGCTCTTTTCATATATTTCGGATGGAGTTATTTAAATTATAGTAATAATAAAAGAATCGGCCAGAAACCGATTCTAAATTATACTGATGCCTTTTGTACTTTTTCCAATCCTACATTAACTTTATAATATCTTTAAGAGTAAATTTTGTCAATAGAATTATACGGAATATTTTAGGAGGCTTGGCTTTACTAACCAAATCTATAGGACTCAGTAGGGATTTCTTAATTGATGAAGAACTAAATCACACCATGCTTTGGCTATGCCAGTCTTGTCCATAGAGCTTCACCCCATCTCGGAAAATTGTTCTTTCAATAGTAGGTTGTTGCTTTCGCTGGTTAATACACTTTCCTTACCGACAATAACGTCCACTGCCCGAATATCCTTCCGGCTGATCGCACCACCAATTTTTTGCATGGCTTCGATAGGGCGCATACTATCATCAGGAATAACCACACAAATGTCAAAGTCGCTATCATTATGAGGCGTTCCATATACAAAAGAACCAAACAGGTATATCTCATTTATTGCACACGGAGTATCATTACCGCCACATTTTAAACTTACTTGAAATTTATTAATAGAGGTAGGTTCGACATCATTTACATCTAAGTAGATTAAATTGTTTTTAAATTCGAATAATATTTATTCAAAACATTATTGCCTAGTTTTGTTATTTTTGTTTTTTCAGCTTTAATCTGATTTAGTCGTCTCTCACGTTGATTAACGGGTACTTTTTTCTATCATGATGAGTATGAAAATGAACTTGACCACAAACGCAGTTTTAAAAAGGTTAAAGGCCAAATTATCATTACAAATAGAAGAATTATTGAATCAGTGGGTGTGGAGAAAATTAAAAATACAAAAGGCCAAATTAGTCTTGGAAGGTTTGAAAAAATAGTTGATATTAAAGATGCCATCAGAGAAGAAATTTAATAAGATTTTCATAGGTAAATTTTTCCTCTTGCTGCCAAGATTATGATGGCTGAAGTACTGTTTTAAAACCAACACATCTGCTAATTATTTTTATTTTGCCTACTCATCTTCAGTGTTTAGCCTACTTATCTTTATTCAGTATCCCTTTTTATTCCATCCCTATAATCAGCAAAATATCCTCTAATTTAGTTTTCCCATCTGTATAATTTAACCACTTGATCCTCAGCTTTACACTGTCTAACGATTCCTCAAACCTTTTAACGATACCTATACCTTTTAACGAAAGGTACTCGGCGGAACGTTTAACGGGATGTCATTTATTGTCGTTCCGCAGCGGTACCTGGAACCTACGCGAGAACCTACGCGAAATGTCACCATTTTGTTTTGCGCAGCGCGCCTGAGACCAAGCGGTCAATTTTTCTTCAATATATGAGTATCAAAGTCCTCAAATAAGGAAACAAATAAAACCATTATTGAAGGACGTGTTAGAAATGTTTAAAAAATATTTTAAAAAAAAATAGGATTTAGCGGCAAAAAAGACTCCGGCAAAACTGCTGCCCAACAACCCACTGAAAAACGTCCCTTGTCCGCAAATTATGACGAAAACTTACAAACTTTACGGCAAGTATTTGATCTGTGTGCTGATATACTCTTCCGTGAGTTTACTATTAATACCGAATATCCTATTCGAGCCTTTGTCGTGTATGTCGCTGGATTAACCGACTATGAAATGATCAGTGACCACTTACTGAAAACTGTTATGTTGGAAGCTGTTGCTTTAGCGCCGTCAGTGCATTTGACCAAGGCTAATGCCCAGCAGATCATTCTGGATCATCTGATCAATTTGGCGGAAACCGGAACTACTTCTGATCTTATTGAACTGGTCAAAAAAGTGTTAACGGGCAATACGGCCCTCGTGTTAGACGGATCGACTACGGCCATTATTGCTGGGGTGCGGGGCGGGGAAAGCCGGGCGATCGCCGAACCCGATACAGAACCAGGGGTGCGGGGACCGAAGGACTCGTTTGTGGAAAATATTGATACCAACATAAGCTTAGTCCGGCGCCGCATAAAAACCAGCCGTCTTAAAAGCGAAAAATTCGAGGTAGGACTACTGACCAAGACTAAACTTAACGTTTGTTACATAAAGGGGATAGCCAATGACAAGGTTGTACAAGAGGTCAAACTGCGGATTGGTAGGATTAATATCGATAGCGTGCTCAGCAGCAACCACATAGAAGAATTGATCATGGATGAGCCTATTTCTTTATTTCCGCTTGTCCAGTATACCGAGCGTCCGGACAAAGTGGCTGCTTCCTTGTTGGAGGGACGAATTGTCATAGAGGTTGACAACACGCCTATGTCTCTAATCTTCCCAGCAAC
>Ga0074193_1003709_pt1 | contig 10716 bp, 10 predicted proteins | sample EPASupsiteHSE605_FD_64523 | JGI IMG/M metagenome (GOLD analysis project Ga0074193, IMG submission 64523) | Bioremediated contaminated groundwater from EPA Superfund site, New Mexico - Sample HSE6-05 | ecosystem: Environmental > Aquatic > Deep subsurface > Groundwater > Contaminated ...
CGTAATCCACCTGCTCGAATCCATATTCGTCCAATATATCCGAAACAAACATATTGTCCAGCTTGTCGCCCACACCGATCTGCAAAGTTTTCTGTTTCAGGTCGGCTTGTGCGATCACCTTCTCTGCCAGTGCATCGGGGTAGGTAACGATAACGGTGGGCAGATCGGGCATTTGCAGTCGGCTTAACACCTCGGTACGCAAAATCTCGTTGGCCGGATCTAGGTGTCCGTACTTGATGGCACGCCGGTAAGCCGAGGGGAAGAAAAAGATATCCTGACTGTTGGTAAGCTGCATCAGGTCATGATAAAAATAACCGGCCTCTTCCTGGTCGTTTAATACGCACACGTAGCTGCCCCTTTTCTTGAAAAAGAGAGATGCGATTGTTAATGCTGCCCCCGAACCATTTAAACCCTTCAGAAAAAGATTCCGGCAAGATTTGTCGTCCAATAGACCGACCAGCGCCGACACCTGCGGGTGGGCACTGTACATAGTAAGTAACTCCTGTACTTCCAAAGCAAAATAATTTGTACAAAGGTACAAATTTCAATTATAATATGTACCTTTGATCTTTAAAAACAGTTCAACACACAAAAGAAAGTATGTCCGACAGCATTGTGATTATTCCCACTTATAACGAAAAGGAAAATATTGAACAGATTATCCGCACCGTTTTTAAACTGGAAAAGATATTCCATATACTGATTATTGATGATGGTTCGCCCGATGGAACTGCCACGATTGTAAAAACGTTGCAGCAGGAGTTTCCGGACCGCCTTTTTATGATTGAACGCAAAGGCAAGCAGGGGCTGGGCACGGCCTATATCACAGGCTTTAAATGGTGTTTGAGTCACGGATACGACTATATATTCGAGATGGATGCCGACTTTAGTCACAACCCCAACGACCTTATCAAGCTCTATAAGGCTTGTGCGGAACAAGGTGCCGATGTTTCGATCGGCTCCAGGTATTGCAACGGGGTGAATGTGGTAAACTGGCCTTTAGGACGTGTCCTGATGTCTTATTTTGCCTCAGTATATGTGCGCCTTGTTACCGGTATGCATGTGCAGGATACCACCGCAGGCTTTAAATGCTACCGCCGTGAGGTACTGGAAACCATCGACCTGGACCGGATTCAGTTTAAGGGATATGCATTTCAGATTGAGATGAAATTTACAGCTTATAAATGCGGGTTTAAGGTTGTTGAGGTGCCCATCATCTTTATCAACCGCGAACTGGGGGTTAGCAAAATGAATTCTTCCATTTTCGGCGAAGCGCTTTTTGGCGTGCTTGAGCTTAAATGGTGGAGTTTCTTCCGCAAATATCCCCGGAAACTAAACTAATAGCTTGCAAAAAACGAGACAATAATGAAACAACTTTTAATAAAAAATGCCCAAATCATAAACGAAGGGCGCACTTATACAGGCTCTGTTCTGGTTAAGGGAGATAAGATAGCCGCTGTTTACGAAGGCACGGTTCCTCCCGAAGCTATGGGCGGGGGACAAGTAATCGATGCCACCGGCAAATGGTTGATTCCGGGGGCCATAGACGATCAGGTACATTTTCGCGAACCGGGTGTTACGCACAAGGGAGATATTTCCAGCGAGAGCCGTGCTGCGGTTGCAGGGGGGGTGACCACCTTTATGGATATGCCCAATACAAACCCGCAGACTACCACGCTGGCCGAGCTGGAATGGAAACTAAACCGGGGGGCAGAGATGTCGGCTGCCAACTACTCTTTTTTCTTTGGCGGTACAAACGATAACATGGACGAGATACGTAAGGTGGATCCTACACGTATTCCGGGATTGAAGTTGTTCCTGGGCTCATCTACCGGCAACATGCTAGTGGATAATCCGGCTACATTGGAAACTATTTTTGGCGAAGCCGGGTTGCTTATCGCTATCCATGCAGAAAAGGAAGAGGTGATAAAACGCAACAAAGCGCATTACGTGGCCTTACATGGCGAAGAGCTTGATATCACGTTCCACAGTAAGATCAGAGATGAAGAGGCCTGCTATGAATCGTCGGCCGAGGCGGTTGCCCTGGCTAAACGCCTGAATACACGCCTGCATATCCTGCATCTTTCTACTGCAAAAGAGATGGAGCTGCTGGATAATAGTCTGCCGCTTTCAGAAAAGCAGATCACCGGCGAGGTATGTGTGCATCATCTGTGGTTTACCGATGCAGATTATGCCACCTACGGAAACCGTATCAAATGGAATCCGTCTGTTAAAACGTTGGCAGACCGCGAGGCATTGATTGAAGCCGTAAATAATAATAAAATAGATATCGTAGCCACCGATCACGCGCCGCATCTGCTTTCGGAGAAAGAGGGCAGTTGTCTTAAGGCAGCTTCGGGCGGACCGCTGGTACAACATTCGGTAGTTGCCATGCTCGAACTTGCTAAACAGGGCCGCTTCACCGTCGAGAAGGTGGTTGAAAAGATGGCTCACATGCCGGCAGAGTTGTTCAAGATCGACCGCCGCGGGTATATTCGTCCGGGTTATTATGCCGACCTTGTCTTAATTGATCCGGAAGCAAACTGGACGGTTGGTAAGGAGAATATACTATACAAATGCGGTTGGTCTCCTTTCGAAGGCTATACGTTCCACCACAAGGTGCTGCGTACCTTTGTAAACGGCCAGCAAGTATACAACAACGGAGTAATAGACGATTCCATCCGTGGGATGGAGGTAGCATACCTGGTTTAAGCAGACCTTTTGCCTCCCGTTTTGAAATAACATTTACCGTAACGGATTACAACCAGCTTGTAATCTATTACGAATCAACATCAGTCGGTCAACAGCTGATTGATATTTACCTCTGGATTGAACTATTCGAATATTTCGGGTAGTTCAATCTTTTTTTAATAGAATGATCCACTTTCCGGCTTTTGTTGCGCCCTCATGCTTAATGATCCCTTTGTTCGTTAGTTGTCCTAAGTGATATTTTACACTATAAGGTGTGCTATCCAATAGTGAAGCCATTTCTTTACGGCTTATATGTGGATTAGATCTTATTATTTCTATAATTTCTGCTTGAATGTTCTTGGGCTTTTCTTGGGCTTTTTAGAGTATCTCTGTTATTTACATTAATTTTATTATTTAACTAGATAAATAACTTACTTAAATGAACCATTATTTACAAACGAATTACTACATTTGTATTGTAATCGAATGAAAATGAGAAATATTCCTACATATGATTTCCACAAAACAAAGTATGGAAGCGAGCTTCTGATAGATGTAGTTGCTTTGAAAGACATAAAGAAATACTTGTCAGATCACTCATTACATGCACTTACTTATTACGACATTACCCTGATTACCGATGGAGAAGGATTTTTCAGGATTGACGAAACAAATCATCAAGTGAAAGTTTCGGATGTCTTGTTTTCGCAGCCATATCAATTGAGAGAATGGGATACTCAACACATCGCCGATGGTTATGCGCTTATTTTTGAGGAAGAGTTTTTGCTTTCCTTTTTTAACGATCCACACTTTATTAATAATATCTCTTTTTTCAAGAAATACTGCAATAACAGCCGGTTGAAATTATCTACGTCCGTATTTGAGCAAATAAATTTCCTGATGCAACAAATAAAGGATGAGATTGATAAATATGCGGTAAAAAACAAACATATACTCAGGGCCTTACTATATCAGGTATTGATGACCCTCGACAGAGCATTTATAGAACAATACGCTATTGCACCGCAGAGTGATAGTCACAACTATGTTGACAGATTCTTAACGTTTGTGCATGCTGATTTTCAGATAAACCATGAGGTACAGTATTATGCCGAAAAATTATACCTCACGCCTAATTACCTGAATGAGCTCGTCAAGAAAGTGACTGGTATGCCAGCCAAACAGGTTATTCAGACAAAGCTGATTAACGAGTCGAAAAAGTATCTGTTGTATTCGGATCTTACGGTTGCAGAGATATCAGAACGTTTATCATTTGAGACGCCTTCCTATTTTATTCGTTTCTTTCGTAAACGCACCGGATGTACCCCGTTGCAGTACAGGAAGGACCAAAAACCATGAAAAGTGTTATTTCTTCCTTTATCTGAATTATACGTGTATTTTTCCCTTTCCATATATTTGCTACCTAATTTAAAAGAATATTATTATGAGAGATTCAGTAAAAACAATCGGAGGTATTATTGATAAATCGGGTACAGCGATGATAGGATCGGTAGACGGGGAAGGTTTTCCGAATATGAAAGCCATGCTTCCACCTAGAAAACGGGAGGGGATCAGTGAATTTTATTTTACTACCAATACCTCTTCCATGCGTGTGAAACAGTATCTTGAAAATCCGAAAGCGAGTATTTATTTTTACGACAAACGTTTTTACAGAGGTGTGATGCTGAAAGGTACGATGGAAGTACTTACCGATTCAAAGTTGAAAGAAGAGATCTGGAAGGAAGGCGACGAAATATATTATCCTCTGGGCGTGACCGATTCTGATTATTGCGTTTTGAAATTTACGGCGCAGAGCGGACGCTATTACAGTAATTTTAGATCTGAAGATTTTCTGGTAAACAATCTTAAATAAATACATTATGGACAAACGTAGCATTTCCGAAACAATCATAACCCTCGAGAAAGAGGCTATGCAGGCGTGGATAAAAGGTGATCCAACTCCCTTTCTTGAACTTTATTCGAAAGATTTCAGCTATTTCGATCCGGATCAACAATTGCGGCTGGATGGGTTCGATAAGATTAAAGACCTGTACGAAAGTATGCGGGGGACAGTTCTGATGGATAATTTCGAAATGATCAATCCCCTGGTGCAATTGTCTGATTCAATGGTGGTACTCTCTTACAATCTGAACATCTACTTGGGTGAAAAGCTTTGGGAAGAAAACTTTACATCCGTTTATCGTTTGGAAGATGACCAATGGAAAGTTATCCACTGTCATGTTTCGCAGACTAAACCACCTACTCCCTGGGCTTAGTTTTTGGATACTTTATCCAACACTTTCATTTTCCCTTATTAAAAATACTATTAGCATGAAGAAAGGAAAAATACTTTTTACTTTATTTTTTTTAGTTTTATATTGTTTAAAGTCGTCTGCCCAATCCCCCCAAAAGACCTATAGTGAAATCTATAATTTGCATTTCACGATGAAATTCGATTCAGGGGGAATATATCCCTGGATGGACAATCTTGCTTATGTTAGTTGTAGCATGCCAGGATATGCAGAGAATTCAGATCGACCTTTGTATAGAAAGATGTATACTAAGGGATTCCCTTTTACAGATCGCTTACGAAGCGAGTTGTATCAAAGAATATTACTGCCTATCCATTCTGAAAATGAAGGACGCATCGAAATGGAGTGTAAAGGAGAAAATCTTAAATCTGTTTCTCTTCTTTTGGATGGAATCAGCCGGGAAGAAAAGATTGTCTGTTCGGATACCATCCAATTTATTCCCGACACTTGCCTAAGTACAGTATCCCATAAATTCGCCTTGAATAATATAGAATTACTGAATATTAGAATACAGGCGGAGGGAGTACCCAATGAAAATGCAGATATTATTTTTTCCGGAATCAATATTTGGATTGGAGGTAAATCCATCGACGAATTTCCCGTTCGCGAAATTCCAACCCTTTCCCTGCCGGAGAATATAAGCTATATTCCAATTAATTCTCATACAGGAGAAGGATTGGGAGAGATAGATAACTTGAAAAACCATAGAATTATTGGTTTAGGAGAATCAATACATGGAAATAGTTCAATTAAAAATCTTAAAAATCAAATTATTTTTGAAGCGATAGAAAAACAAAATTGCCGATTGGTCCTTTTGGAGATGCCATTGGAAGCATCGCTTGCCTATAACAGATTTATCCATGATGAGAAGTATGTAATAGATTCTTTGTTATTCCCGGGTCAGTTAGTTGATTCTCAGATGCAAGATTTGTTAGGAAACCTGCGCTTGTATAATTCTCGAAAAAAGGAAGCGGATAAAGTTCGGCTATTGGGAATGGATTATAACTCGGTCTATTCGTCCACTCAAAATTCATCCATCACCATTTTCGATTTTGTAACACAACTAAATGAATCTGGTAAAATACCTGAAGTTGATGAATTTGCCCTTTTGCTTATGGAAAAAGATTGGTCCGCGGCGGTAGCATTTCTTAAATCGCATCAAACATCAATCCAACAACTGTTAACTGCAGATGAGATTGATTGTATTACCCATATTCTTACCCTTTCACAAAAGGAGGGTGAGGATCGGGCTTTTCGAATTATTAGCAGAGACTCCGTTATGTTTTTGAATACAAATTTTCTAATTGAAAAGTATTCCTATTATCCGGGTGCGAAGACAGTTATTTGTGCTCATACTACGCATTTAAATCCTGTTTCTACCTATCCTGCTCTAACTTGTAAACCCTTTGGAGCTTACCTGAAAGAGGCGTATGGAGATGATTATACATCCTTGCTATTCTTAGTCGCCAATGGCGAGAGGATTGCGAATGATTTGGATTATTACAGGAAGTATCTTCCTTTGAAAGAATCACCCGAAAACAGTTTGGAATACTTGCTGAGCTCCTTTGATGCAACTACTTTCTTTTTGCCTTTAACTCCTGATTTCAATAAATTGGTAGTATCGAGATTTATAGGGAGTCACTATAGTTATCAAGAGTTTTTTCCATATAATTTGTATCAACGGGCTGAAGGTGTGTTCTTTATAAAGGGTGCCAAGCAACATCTGAGCGATAAGAGTGGTTTGTTAATAAGTGAATTTCTCAACAGAACCGTTTCAATTTATAAACGCAGACAAGAAGTTCTGGGAGAGATTCAGAAACGCAAAATCTCTTCTATTGGACCCAATCTGAATAATTAAGTAATTATAACATAAATGATGCTATAATTTAATAAATTAGATAGATTATTAATCCTACTATTTTATATATTTGCGCATAACCAATTGATGCGATATGAGAACAATCTTTGTATTCATATATTCTCTTCTGATTATTAGCTCCCTTCCGGCACAAGAAAGTGGCATCAGAGATAAGTCGGCAGTGTTGGAAAGCCGGTCTGTTGCGGATAACGGCTTGTCGAAGTTGCGGCAAAACGAAAATCGTTTGGATAGCATGTGGCGCAAAGAGAAAAACTGGAATCTTGGCTTTTCAAGGATAGACGGCAAAGATACGGGAACCATAGAGCTTCCCAAATGGGCTAAATGGGATTACGATTTAGACAGATACTTCTTTTCTCAAATGAAATATCCGCCACAGCTTTTAGCAAAGAATAAATCCGGGTACTCTGTTGTAACGTTTTCTATCGATACCATGGGGCTGCCTGGCGATATAAACATTCAGAAGTCCATCCATAAAGATTTTGACAATGAGGTTGTTCGGTTGATAAAAGAGCTTCCGCACTGTCTGCCCTCCAGGGATGAAAACGGCAAACGGATGAGATGTCTTTATACTGTATATGTCCCTTTCTTGCCCCAACGTTACAGAGACAGGATAATAGCGGACAGTATAGAAGCAGAAAAACTGAAACACCTTTGGGTGGATTGGCAAATCATGTCAAAATTTCAAGACGGAAAAGAGTCAACCATCCGAAACTATATCTATCAACGTCTTGTGTATGATCCTTCTCTGTTAGGTGACCAAAAGCAAGCAAGAGGTGATTACTCGGCTAAAATTGACTCGTATGGTGAAGTGGCAGAAGTCAGGGTCTTACGAAGTTGTGGCATAGAGGCATGGGACAATCAAGTGTTGCAAATACTCAAAGGTATGCCCCGGTGGACACCTAAAACCTATATTTGGGGGAAAGGAGAATATCGAAGTTCCAATTGGACGGTTCCAGTCACTTTTAGTAATAACTAAACTTAGCAGTATCAATTAAGGCATCCAGCTCAAACTGTCAATCAATGGGTTGGCACTATACCATTGTTTAAATTCAGTGTAGTTTTTTACATTGCCGGTAAAAACAGCATAGTAAATATGTATGCCGGGAATCATTATTCCTTCCGGTACTTCATTCTTGATTTTAAGAATCGTTCTTCGTAATTGGGGGGTGAGTTTTTCGTTGATTGCGTCGGTTACTTTCTCAACAATTCCATCGTATTTTGAACCCTTACGGATATGAATCATATCGAGCTTCCAAATATTCATCTCTTTATCCTTATATAGGGCATGCCATTCAATGCATTCTTCTTCAGTATCAATACCGTTTATATATGTGATTTCCATTAGTGGCAATCTCTCGGCAAGCACTTGCATGACAGAAAAACTGCTGGCAATATCCAATACGTCCGTATAAATATGCATATCTATATCCCGGCTCTTCATCATCAAGCTGGTTTTTGCAGAACCGATCAAATGTACTGTCGCCCCAATACCTTCCCATGCCGAAATGATTGCAGTATCTTCAAGCACTTTCCTTGCGGATTGCTGATTCCGCTCTGCTAGTTTAAGAATTTCCATAGGGAGGCAAAGATACAAATTCATTTGTAAATATAGCTGAAATAACCATTCCCAAAGTTGATTGAATATAATCAATATTGTGAAAAATGGGTGTATTGATAGTTATTTGAATGCCATTTATTATTGAAGATGATAAAAATAAACGATATTTGCAAAGTATTATCAATCCGTTTGTATTATCGGATGTAAATCTAAAATAGTATGTATATGAAAAAAACCTTCTTTCCGGCTGCTTGCGTGGCAGCTTTGTTGTGTGTTTCTGTGGGATGTACCTCTCCGGGTACATCAGGTAAAAAACAATTGCCGGCTAAGGTCACTCTTACCAAAGAGGTGCTGATGGACAAGATTAAAGGCGGATGGGCCGGACAAACCATCGGCTGCAGTTTTGGCGGACCTACGGAGTTTAAGTACAACGGTACCATGATTCAGGATTATGTTCCCATCGAGTGGGACGATAACCGTATTGCCTGGTGGTACGATAACTTTCCGGGCTTGTACGACGATGTATATATGGATCTTACCTTTGTTGAGGTTTTCGACAGATTGGGACTGGATGCACCTGCCGATTCCTTTGCCATGGCTTTTGCCACGGCCGGTTACACGCTGTGGCATGCAAACCAGTCGGCACGTTACAACATCCTTCAGGGGATAATGCCTCCCCAATCCGGCCATTGGCTTAACAATCCTCATGCGGATGATATCGATTACCAGATTGAAGCAGACTATGCCGGTTTAATGACGCCGGGTATGCCTAACACGGCTTCGGCTATTTCGGATAAGATAGGGCATATTATGAACTATGGCGACGGATGGTACGGCGGTGTGTATGTGGGGGCAATGTACTCGCTGGCATTTGTGTCGGACGATGTGGAGTATGTAGTTACCGAAGCCCTTAAAACCATCCCGCAGCAGAGTACCTTCTACCAATGCATGGCGGATGTGATTAAATGGCACAAGCAGTATCCCGACGACTGGAAGCAGACCTGGTTCGAGTGCGAGAAGAAATGGAGTCAGGATATCGGTTGTCCGGACGGTGTGTTTGTTCCCTTTAACATAGATGCCGTGATAAACAGTGCCTACATCGTGATAGGCTTGCTGTACGGCGAAGGCGACTTTTACAAGACTATGGACATATCCACCCGTTGCGGTCAGGATTCCGACTGTAATCCGGCCTCAGCTGTTGGTATCCTGGGTACCATGATTGGATACGACCGAATACCCGAATATTGGAGACGGGGACTTGCTAAAGTGGAAGACCGGGCCTTCTCTTATACCGATATCTCCCTGAATAAGGCTTATCAGATGAGTTTCGACCAGGCTATTCAGGTGGTTCAGCAGAATGATGGTTCCGTGGCGGGCGACAGTGTTACAATTGTTTGTCAGCTTCCTGAACCTGTACGCTATGAAAAGGCCTTCGAGAATCTGTATCCGGTAACGAAGCAGACTATCAACAAGCCTATCGATCAGGTGGGTGAAGTTGTTTTTGAAGGTACTGGCGTGGTGTTTAAGGGATACCTGCAGTGTGCAGATGCTACCTATGTGGGCAAGGCAGAGATGCGTATAGACGGTGAATTGGTGGAGACAGTAAACCTGCCTGCTTCGTACGTCACCCGGCGTAACGATCTGTTCTGGAAATATCAGCTGCCTAAAGGAAAACATACGGTTACCTTCAGCTGGCTGAATCCGCGAAAAGATGCTTCAATCAACTACACGGAAGCGGTTATCTACTCCGACTCTCCCAATAAGATTGTACATCAACCTGCTGCCAAATAAGTGAGAACTTAATGGCATATAGGGTTGAACTAAGTTCAAGCTAAACCAGCATATGCAATCGCCCCCATGGACTCGTTTGATCGAGCCCATGGGGGCGATTTATTGGGCCCATGGGCCCGAGCTTCTTAACTGGGTACTTTCAACCTTAATTGATATAGCCCCGGTTGTTAGTTCCTATTTATTTGCCGATAATTTGTACCGGGAAGGGAGCGTTAAAGAGGTTGTTTTCTGTCCGAACCAGCACCAATTCCTGACAAATCCGGGATTGGGCAGGGTGGGAGAGACTATCTTCTGCCAGAACCCGATTTACGTGTTGCGCCACCCGGACGGTTGCTGCGGGTGTTTCCTCCACCGGAACTGGAACGGTTACCGCCTGACGGTCTGCCGCCACCTGCGCCTTGTCGGCCTGCTCTTCCACCGGATTGTGACGGGCCTTTGGAAGCACGTGCTCCGCTGTTGTTTGCCTTGGCCGAGGCGGGAAGCGA
>Ga0074193_1003711_pt1 | contig 10714 bp, 12 predicted proteins | sample EPASupsiteHSE605_FD_64523 | JGI IMG/M metagenome (GOLD analysis project Ga0074193, IMG submission 64523) | Bioremediated contaminated groundwater from EPA Superfund site, New Mexico - Sample HSE6-05 | ecosystem: Environmental > Aquatic > Deep subsurface > Groundwater > Contaminated ...
CTCAACCATTGAGATCATCCTACCACCCCCTTTCTAAAAGGGTGTGGCCAACCGTCCCTCGACAACCTGTTGCAACTATTATAGCATAATCTTCCAGACAAAAGCATGAAACTTATTCCATATTATTCCAGGACTCAGGCCGCCTCATAACACGGGGCGGCCTGAGTTGTTTCATTTAAACAACTAATTTACATTCCACTTCCTAACCACGAATTCTACAACCCGCTGCATTTAGTGGAGCAAAAAAAGAACGGCGGCCGCTTGGCCGCCACTTCTCCCCTAACTTAGTGATAATATCCCTCTACCTTATGTAGGAGCACGTGTCGATCACTAAAAATAACGATAGGGCTTTTTATTATTAGGCAATCCTAGCAGATATCGATGCCGGTTGCTAGAATTCAGCAAGTTTAATAAGCGAGGTGCCTCCTTCTTTTTGTCCCCTTTGTTAACCCCATCCTCTTCGCAGAGCGAAGTCAAAACTTGCCGTTTCAAGTGTCCATTATTACTCTTGCGATGCCAGTTTCAAAAAGTCATCCTCCAGCATATACGGACAAGATGATATTTTAAAATCATTTCTTACAGCAACAGCAAAGGCCATGCAGGTTAGAAAACCACATTCCTTGCAGTTTGTCCCTGGCAAGAGCTTATAGATATCCATCGCCGTAGGCAGTGGCTTATTGCCTTCGAATTTCGGCTGAATCTCGTTTCTTCGATTCCAAACATCGTTGACGATGTCAATAATTTTGCTGGTATACTCTTTGGCTTCCTCCCTGTCCGAGATAGGGGTAATTCCAATTTCCTGGGGCCTGAATGCATATATCTTTTCGATCGTTTCTTTTCCACCGGGCGACCAAAGCAAAATCTTACTCTGGGGATTATAATCGACAAGTCCTTTCAGGTCGGCATTTAGATACGGGAAGACTTCGCTAATGTCATTCACCATGGCAATGAAGACACGATACCAGTTCGCCCCAGGATGACATCCCGGTGATGACAACTTCATTGTGTATTCTTGAATCAATTTTGTTAACATTTATGCCACCCCTAATTTTCATATTAGCGTATTCGAAAACAAAAAGGCTACAATTCTCAATATCGCGGCAAAAGTAATTTTTATTTCACCTTAAAGGTCTCTGCGGTTGAATTTAAAAGGTTTTTAGCTAAACCGTTAAATGATACTCTTCAAGCGTTCTACATTTTTCCAAATATTCCTTCTAGTCTTACATTAAAAATATATCTCTCTCCGCCAAAAACAAAAGCAGACCATGGAGTTCTTTTGTAACGGGTCAACACCGTGTTCAATTAATTATTCAAACTAATAATAGCTAATTAATGCGCTGAACTTTTAGTAACTACTTAAACATTAGAAGTTGACTCGGATCAACGTCAAGGGCTTTGGCGATTCTGTAAATGGCAATAACCGATAATCCATAGACAGATGTGCTTTCAAGATGGCTAATGGTGGCATAACTCAATTCCGATTTTTCGGCCAGCTCACTCTGACTGAGGCCTCGCTGCTTCCGAAGAAATTGAATTTTAAAGCCAATATTCTTTAAAAATTGATTCTCATCCTTGGAATACGACTTGCTGCTGATAGGGGACATATGATTCCTCCATTAGATACAACAATATTATATCTAATTCTATCTAAAATAGAATTGCAAGAATACGCATTATGGAGGTATAATATTGTAGTTTTACTACAATATTTGTTCATTTTTGTTTGGAAAAATAGTTTAGGAAGGAGAATTGGATTGTTAAACATTGGTATATGTGACGACAAGCTTATCCAGCGCAAATATCTGATGATGCTAATTCAAGATTTTGAAACTGAAAATGACGTCAATTTCAATCTTTATCAATTTGATAGTGGAGAAACTCTTATTGAAAATTTCAACGAGGATAAGGAACTTTTTGATCTTCTCTTCCTTGATAACTATATGAAAGAAATGACCGGTCTGGAAACGGCTTTATATATTCGGCGCAATAATACTGCTTGCCATATTGTTTTTGCAACGGCTTCCGACGAGCCAAATGCTCTTATGACCGCTTCTCCACTTTGCATACTGTCCAAGCCTGTCCAAAATGAAGATGTTAAGACGATATTGAATAAGGTATTAGCTCGGAAAGCCGGCAATAGTTACTGATTGTGAGTCTCTTACGTACATGTAAGCATTAATGTGCAGCGCATTCCTGTCTATCACGTCGCGATAAAGACCACAAGATAAACTTGACCCCATAATTGACTTGCCATTGGTTGGAAGTGATTACTTGTACCTTTAATTTCGAGTAAACGCATGTTAATAATTGTCTATTATCATGAATATGCGTATAATAACTTAAGAGGTGAATCGCTTTGAAAACGAGTGTTATAAAAGGCAAAAGAAACCATAAAAGGGTAATTTCCAGTGTTGGAGCTTCAATGGCGATGGAAGGATTGCAACCAAGTTTACATGCTCAAGCGCTTGGCAAACTGTACCTTGAAGATAAAATTACCGGCAGAGAGGCAATTGCGAGGATAAAGGAAAGACACTCTGCTAAATTTGGACGATGAAATGGGTAGTGGCTTTTCGGCTTAAATAAAGAAAACCATTTACGAGACTTAAACGTTGAAGAATTTTCCAAGAGAGCTGCCTATTATATGTCAGAACTCAATATGATTCATCCATTCAGAGAAGGAAATGGCAGAAGTATCAGGGAATTTATACGGCAGTTGGCTTTTGAAAGAGGTTATATTATTAATTGGTCGTTGATTACAAGTGAAGTCTTGTTAGAAGCTATGATTACTGCAGTTAATAAAAGTATTGAACCCTTAACAAGTTGCATCTTTCAATCCATTGAAAACAAGTAACTCCATTAAGCAAAAAACGCGCCTAGGTCAAGGTGCGTTTTATTCTAAAAACCAGTTTAATAGAAATTATGGAATTCTGCTGAGGTAAATTTAGACCATATGACTTTCTCCATTCACAAAGTCTGGATTAAGGTCAATCAGAATTACAGGCTTTCCCAAGGTGCGGGCAAAAGCAACAATTTTCCAATGCCTCCGGATTTGCCGTTCCCTACCTAACAAATCAACAGGAGGCTAAGCATGGAATTTAACGAAAAGCTGCAACAACTAAGAACACAGAAAAATTTAACGCAAGAACAGCTTGCGGAGCAATTATATGTATCAAGAACAGCTATTTCAAAGTGGGAAAGTGGCAAGGGCTACCCTAACATCGACTCCCTCAAATGCATTTCAAAATTCTTTTCCGTTTCAATAGATGAACTACTATCGGGAGAAGAACTGATAACCCTTGCCCAAACAGAAAATAGCTCAAATCTTAAAAAGATTTATAGTCTTCTTTTGGGAATAATTGATGTAATGGCAATTGCATTTATTCTTTTGCCACTGTACCCAAACCCTGTTGACGATTATATTTATTCCGTAAACCTACTGTCATTTACAGCCACCACAGGGATAAATCTTGCCGTCTATTGGATTGTATTTAATGCTATGATTGGATTGGGTATTGCAAAATTAATATTCACTCACTTTGATAAGGCACTTTGGTGTGACATTACTACAAAATCATCTATTGTCTTGAGCGTTGTAGCGGTATGCATCTTTGCCGCAGTGAGAGAACCATACGCAACATCACTTTTGTTTTTACTCTTTGTTATGAAAATATTTTTGTTGATGAACCAGTCAAAAATCAAATAATAAGCTTTGTGAACCTTTGAAAATAGGCTCTGACACGATAAGTGTCGGAGCTTTTTTCTATTGTGACGGTAGGTTTCTTGGCTTTTACTACACTGGAACAGATAATAAATTTGTGGTCAGCAGAAACAGAAATCCACAGAAAGGAATAATGGTTATGGAATTTATTATTGAAACGAATAATCTTACCAAGCGATATGGAACCGCTACCGTTGTTGATAAGGTAAATCTTCATGTGCCAAAAGGGAAGATTTATGGACTGCTTGGCAGAAACGGAGCCGGGAAAACCACCGTAATGAAAATGATGTTGAAACTTACTTTCCCAACAGATGGAACTGTCAGACTATTTGGAAAAGACTATAAGGACAATGAAACTGCTATTTATAGCAAAATAGGTTCGATTATTGAAACACCAGGGTTCTACGGTAATTTAACAGGATATGAGAATTTGCAAATTCTTGCTAAATTGCGAGGGCAACTTTGCATAAACGCAGTCCTAAGCGCTCTTGAAATTGTGGGGCTGCACAAGGAAAAAAGAAAGGTCTTTGCCGACTATTCCCTTGGCATGAAACAGCGGCTTGGTATTGCCGCTGCCATTATGCACGATCCAAAGCTACTTATACTTGATGAACCAATTAACGGACTTGACCCAGTTGGAATATCAGAAATTCGCTCATTTCTATCTAAACTTAGCCATGACAATGGTACCACAATTTTTATATCAAGCCATGTTTTAAGCGAGATTGAGCAAATTGCAGATATTATTGGTGTTATGCACGAGGGGCATTTGATAGAAGAGGTTGATATAGCAGTGCTACACAAAAGAAATCGAAAATACACTCAATTTGATTTGTCGGATGGGCAAGCGGCTGCAAAAATTTTAGAAAGCCACTATCATATCACAGACTTTACGGTACAGGGCAATACGCTAAAGGTCTACGATTTCAGTCACAGTATAGGGGACATCAATCGTGATTTTGCCTTAAATGGACTACTTGTCACAAAGATAAATGCAAGTGAGGAAAACTTAGAGCAATACTTCTCTAAACTGATTGGAGGTGGTGGCATTGCTTAAGCTTATTTCCTGTGAACTGCTTAAATTAAGGCGGTCAAATATAATACCAATTAGTATTACAGGGGTGCTATCTACACCATTGTTAATGCTATTAGAGGCTCTGCAAACTCATTTTGACAAACCAGAGCTTATCTTTACCTTATCTGATGTTTACAACGACAGTGTACTCTATACCATGCTACTGACAAACATGATGGTTTATGTGGCAATTGCTTCATTCTTATTCAGTAGAGAATATACAGAAAATACACTTAAAACTATATTACCCATTCCCATCTCAAGAACAAAACTACTGCTTGGCAAGTTTTGTGCCTTACTGCTTTGGATTGTTATGCTTACCATTGTGACATGGGCGGGTATTTTTATCGTTTGTGGAATATACCACACTGTTTTTACACTGGAAGGATACAGCTTGCTTGTGGCAATCGAGTGGTTTCCAAAGTTTCTACTTGGCGGTATCCTAATGTTTTTAACAACTTCTCCTTTTGTATTTGTCGCAGGAAAAACAAAGGGATTTGTTGCCCCTATGATTGGTTCTGCTGTTATCGTCATGGGCAGTGCAGCTCTCGCAAATCAAGAATGGGGTGCAATATATCCGTGGACAGCTACATTTTTTCTTGTGCAGGGTAAAATCGAGAGTACCGGCTACCCCACTGCCCTATCTGTGGGAATTATTCTTTTGTTATCAGCAGTCGGTTTCTTTATGACCTATCACCATTTCAAAAAGGAGGATTTGAAATAATGGCACTTGATTTTATTATTTCTTTTTCCAATCTATCTTTTGATTAATCACTTTTTTGGCTTCGTTAATTGTATCTGATAATGTCATAAATCCTCCGACTACTATATGCACTTACCCTGTTGTCTAATAGATTCAAATTAAATATAAAAGCACTCTATTTCCTTATCATCATGAATATCTTCTGGGTCTTCATAATCGTGACTACCATATAGAGTATGTCCTGCGCATAGCCAACATCCTTCCATGACCACTTCGACAAATGGAAATAAATAGATTACATGTTAATAACTTTCTTAGAAGTATTTATAATTTTGGACAACCTAATATAAGTTAAGTAATATTATTAGATTTGGAGGCTTTAATATGACAAATTGGAGAAAAGATTGGTTCGTAGTTGGAAGCTTAGCCGGTGGATTTGCTTCTATTCTAAAGACCCTTGTAAACATAGGCCTTTATAAATCAAAAATATCTAAATTGCATTATGTGGACATTGCAGGTGGCTTTATTCTTGGGATAAGGGGTGGTCCAAAGCCAAGAAAGCCTCTAGAAATGGCCTTAGGTACAGTGGCAGATACGATACTAGGTTCATTATTTGGTGCTATGTTAGCTCTCATGATTTCTAAAACACCGAAAGGATCGGAGAAAACAAAAGGAACCATAATCGGTGCAAGTTTATGGGGTACAACATTAGCAGTAGGAACTCTACTACAAATTGATGGTTTATCAAAACCTGACGCAAAAACTATGTCAACAATGCTTTTCAGTAGCACGATTTTTGGTACATTAACTGGTGCTTTCATCAAACGAATATCAAAATTCGAACAGGCTGAACCTGTCTGACCTACAATAGCGAGTATTAAAGATAATAGAACAACGAAAGCTACTATTGCTGAGTATGAGCAGGTTGCAAAGTAATATCGGAAATCAAAAGTATAAATACTTGATGAAATTATAATAATGGAGGTTTGAATATGAACAATATAGAGCAGGGTGTTAATGTTAATAGTGGTACTGAGCAGCTTCCATATAGTGCTATTCAACATAATATAGATAATATAAGTTTAACATCTTCAGAAATCGGTCAACTTTGGAATACTTATATGGCTCAAAGTATGTCTAAGTGTATGGTCTCGTATTTAGTGGCGAAATGTACAGACCCTGATATGCGTTCAGTCTTACAATTAATATTAGATGTATCTAATCGACACGTTAATTCTATTACAGAGATATTTAATAAGGAAAACTTCCCCATACCCCATGGTTTCACGGATGAAGATTTTGATGTAAATGCAAAAAGCTTATTCTCTGATACTTATATGGTGTTGTATTCAAAATTTATGACAAAATATGGTTTAATTGACTTCAGCTTTGCAATTGCATCGATATTCCGTCCCGACATCTTCGCGTTCTATAAGGGCTGTATACTTGATTTTACAGAAATAACTGAAAAAATAAATATTGTTCTTTTATCGAAAGGTCTTCTTGAAAAGACACCTTACATTCCAATTCCCGACAGGATGGAATATGTATATCCTGAAACCAACTTTTTTAAAGGTATCTTAGGGGAGAAGCGACCTCTCAACGCTCTGGAAATTGGGCATATTTTCATTAATGCCAACACGAGGCAATACGAAGACGCAATGTTTATGGGTTTTGGTCAGGTTGCAAAATCAAAAAAATTAATAAATTATTTTTCCAGGGGAAAACAAATTGCCGATAAGCAGACAGGTGTTCTGGGTTCATTCTTGGAAGATGAGGACTTACCAAAACCTGTGAATTTTGACCATCTTATAACCGATTCTACAGAATCTCCATATAGCGATAAATTGCTATTATTCCATTCGACTATATTTATGTCGCTTAGCATCCAAGCATATGGACTTGCATTGGGAAATTGTGCAAGACCTGATGTTGCATCGGCTTTTGCTCGACTCACAGCCGAACTTGGTATTTATGTAAAAGATGGACTGGATTTAATGATTGAACACGGTTGGCTAGAAAGAATTCCCGAAGCCGCTAACCGAAAAGAATTAAGGACAACGAATAATTAACGATATTAAATAGTTACCGTTACCACTTGGGAACGTTAAATTGAATATATAGATATTTAATCCTAAATGCTCAAAAAACATAAGAGGCTGCCTCAAAGTATAATTTGAGACAGCCCCTTATTATCTGTGATCCGTTCGGTAGCCAAGCTATCATAGTCTGCAAATGCAATACCTTAGAACCTTTGGCTTTGCGTCGCTGTCTTTTAAAAGGTTTGCCCTTATCACGGTTATTATTTTAGCCTGAAAGTTTTCAGTGGTGTTTTAATGCTTCCCGAAATAATCAAGTTTGCATACCTTTTATATACCGCTTTTGAAAATTTAAACTACAAGGCTCCCATATCTCTAGCAGTATAAATAGAAGGATATTTTGGGTGGAAATTTAGTTCTTGTTTAATGCGCTCGGTATCTACTGTCAATTCCCATAGGTTAGACATAAGCCACCCATCTTTAGTAGGAACCTGCTCTGGCCCCCCGTGTAGCTTATAGAATTCACCGATAGTAATAGGATTATCATCTGCAACGTTGTATATGCGACTGGCAACACCGGCTGTACTGGCAGCAAGCAGTAGTGCTTGACTGACATCTTCATGATGCACCATAGATAGTTGCTTTAACGGGTTCCAGTTAATCATATAAGGCAAAGCTTCTTCAATGTGAAGATCACCACTACCATAAACAAATGCTAGTCTCATAATACGAATATCTAGTCCTTGTTCACGACATAATTTTAGTAGAGCTTCTTCTGCAGCAATTTTTGTTTTGGGATATATCTCTTGAGCTGGTATAAGAATGTCGTCTTCTCTGCATGGTCTGTTTACATTTGTGTCGCGATATACATTACTAGTGCTGGTAAAAACAAATCTTGTGACACCTGCTTCTAGAGCTGCTTTAGCTAATTCAATAGTTGCATCTAGATTCACTGCTCGAGCTACTTCTTCACTAATACCACCTCGAAATTGGGCTGCTGTATGCACCACAGCATCAACCCCACGTATGGCTTTAGTGAGATTCTCATTATCCACAAGATCACCTAAGACCACTTCTGCCCCCTGTTCTTTCAATGTGAGTGCACGCTCAGCACTTCTTACAAGAATACGGACATCATGACCTTGCTTAAGTAAATACGGTACTAAACGACTGCCAACCTTGCCTGTTGCCCCAGTTACAAATATTTTCATGAATTAATTTACTCCAATCTAAATAGTTTTGTTTATCAGTTATTTCTTTGATATATTAGTAATATATCAAAATTAAAATGATTCAACCATATTGTGTTTATCATACGATTGAGAGTAGTAGGATATGAGGATGAAACCAAATGAAAGAAATTACATTGCAGCAGTCGCTAGGTGAATTTTTACGTGCAACTAGAGAACGCCTTACACCAGAACAGGTTGGATTGACCTCGCATGGACACCGCCGCACACCCGGACTTCGTCGCGAAGAGGTCGCTGAGCTTGCCAACGTCGGTGTTTCGTGGTACACATCTATAGAACAAGGGAAAGACGTACACCCTTCTCATCAAGTATTGGAAAGTGTGGCTACTGCGTTAAGATTATCCGATGATGAACGCCGATATCTTTTTTTATTATCTAAATCAGATGAAATGGAAGAATCAGAAATTTATAAAGAAATTAGTACTGGATTAGAAAGAACTGTTTTTGCACTAGAACCTCATCCTGCATATGTAATGGATAAATACTGGGATGTACTATTATGGAATCGTGCAGCAGAATTTTTATTTCGATTCCCTTCATATTCTGCTAACATAAATCCAAAGCCAAACATATTGCATCTATTCTTAACTGATCCAATCAAAAAAGAAATTAACTCAGATTGGGAGGAACGGGCTAAAATCATGATTGCGAGATTTAGGGCAGATTGTGCCAGGTACCCTCAAGATGCCAGGCTAAACGAAATGATTGAGAAATCTAAGCAAGAAAGTGAATTATTCAGTTCGTGGTGGCCTCGTTATGAAGTTAAAACTGTTACTGACTGTCACAAATTATGGAATGACCCTCTAATTGGAGAATTGGAGTTTGAACATGTGAATTTGCAGTTATCAAACTGTCCTAATTTTAAATTAATGATTTATACTGCCTCACCTTCTACAGCAGAAAAGCTTAAACAAAAAATATATTCATAAAACGCAGGGGCAGCTCTTCTGTTTCTAAATTTCATCGATTAAACTTGATTGCATTCCCGTTATCCATGAAAACTAATATTTGAAGAAAGATGAAACAAAGAGCCGTCCCCATGATCCCGACCCTGACGAAGCCTAAAAATACATATGTTTAAGCAAATATCATCTTTTTTGTACTCTCAACGGTTAACTGTCGACTATAGGTTGAGCAATTCGCCGCAACCCTTTATATTTATAAGCCTTACAGTCTCTCAATCCTCACACAACATTCTTTATGCATCGTCCACGGGAACATATCTTCCAGATTACTCAAACCTTTTAACGATGCCTATACTTTTTAACGAAAGGTAGGAATTGTCCTAGAGAGGGGTGCATCTTTTTACGAAAGGTGCAGAAAACACAAAAAGCACCGCCTCAAACAATGCTCAATCTGCCCTAAAACTTCGAAAAGCCCAGCAATACTGGACTTTTTATATTATATAATTGTATCAATTATTGAGTTCTTATTTGGCGGAGGCGAGGGGATTTGCACCCCCTGTATCGAAGAGCTGCCACAAAAGCGTCTACGCGTGTGTCCCTTAATTTTAATTTCGCCAGTCGTGACTCCTAAAGGCAGAGATTCATTTTCAAGCTAACTCGATGATCTTAGCTAATGTCTCCGAGCATTGACATTAGAGCATCCTACTTATTTGACACCCTGGCCCTTCACCGTAGGTTACAGAAGGCAGGATGCTAGCGGCACTTAAGCAGCTAGGGCGTAATTATTTTCGTTAACTATTGGGTCCACCGTTTAACGAGACCAGGTGGAATCTCGACGCGCAACCTTTGCCACCACTTCTTTGAGCGAGTCTAAAACGCCCCCATGTAAATTGACTACTATCGAAGTATAACAGATTAATACTTAAAGCCAAGTAAATGTATATGGTTTAATTACATTTTTATGAAATATGATTTTCATTACATAACCCAAAAATCCTAAAAGTGAAGTACCGGCAAAGTGCCA
>Ga0074193_1003713_pt1 | contig 10710 bp, 5 predicted proteins | sample EPASupsiteHSE605_FD_64523 | JGI IMG/M metagenome (GOLD analysis project Ga0074193, IMG submission 64523) | Bioremediated contaminated groundwater from EPA Superfund site, New Mexico - Sample HSE6-05 | ecosystem: Environmental > Aquatic > Deep subsurface > Groundwater > Contaminated ...
CACCATCCTCGCCGGGCGGCCGCGTCCCGTGGGCCATCGAGCCGTAGAGATCATCCCCCTGTCGTTCTGCGCACGAAAGAGCCAGCCAGCCCGGAGCGGGAGGCGCGGATGGAGACCACCACAAACGTGCAATCAGAACGATCACGGTCGTGATATTTATACTCATTCGACGGGAGGACGGGGGGAACCCGCGATCCTTCCGCGGGCCGGCCCCCTCTCCATGCGTGATACCCTTATATCTCCGCAATGCTTCTGCATCGACATGCGCGGCGCGGGACGGCGATGCCCGGAGGAGGAGGAGGAGGAGAGACTGTGACGGAGCGGTCGGCCGGAACGGACGGCGAATCTGGCGGGACCGACTTCGACCTCGTCGTGATCGGGACGGGCGAGGCCGGCCCGGCCATGGCACATCGGTGCCGGCGAGCGGGCTGGTCCGTGGCGATAACGGACGAGCTCCCGTACGGCGGGCTCTGCGGCCGGTGGGGCTGCGTGCCGAAGAAGGTGCTGAACGGCGTGGCGGAGACGGTCGACCAGGCCCGCCGGTTCGCGGGCCGGGGGATCGTCGGCGACTGCCGGGTCGACTGGCCCGGCCTGGTCCGGTTCGAACGCGAGTTCACGGATGCCGTCACCCCGCGGCGCGAGGAGAGCCTTGGAAGAGACGGGATCGTGCGCCTCCGGGGCCACGCGGAGTTCGTCGGCCCGAACGAGCTCCGGATCGGGGACAGGACCGTCGCGTCCCGGTTCATCGGGATCGCGACCGGCTCGGTGCCCCGGCACCTCGATGTCCCGGGCGAGGAGCTGGTCTCTTCGAGCGACGACTTCCTCGCCATGGAGTCCCTGCCCGATCGGCTCATCTTCGTCGGCGGCGGTTTCATCTCGTTCGAGTTCGGGTTCATCGCCGCGACCGCCGGGGCGGAGGTCACCATCCTCCACCGGAGCGAACGGGTGCTCAGGGAGTTCGACCCGTTCCTGGTCGGCCTCCTGCTCGAGGCCTGTCGGGAGCAGGGGATCCGCGTCGAGACGGACACACCCCTCTCGGCCGTAGAACGGGCCGGCGGGTCCCTCGCGGTCAGGAGCGGTGATCGCGTCTTCGAGGCCGATATGGTCGTGCACGGAGCCGGCCGCGTGCCGAACACGGCCGATCTCGCGCTCGAGCGCGGCAACGTGGAGGCCGACGAGCACGGGATCGTCGTGAACCACTATCTCCAGAGCGTCTCGAACCCGTCCGTGTACGTGGCCGGCGACGCGAACCCCCGGGGGCGTATGCTCTCCCCCGTGGCGAACCGCGACGGGAAGGCCGCCGCGGAGAACATGCTCGGCGGCAACTCGGTCGCGCCGGACTACTCGGTCGTGCCGTCCGCGGTCTTCACGAGCCCCCCGCTTGCGTCGGTCGGGCTCGGGGCGGAGGAGGCGGAGACGAAGGGCCTGCCGGTCACGGTCTATCGGGCCGATACGCGGGACTGGTTCTCCTCGCGCCGGCTCGGCCTCTCCCGATCGGGGTACACGGTCCTGACCGACGGCCCGATGGGCCCGGTCCTCGGGGCCCACGTCCTGGGAGACGACGCGGACGAGCTGATAAACATCTTCACCCTGGCCATCCGGAAAGGGGTGACCCTCGCCGAGCTGAAGGAGACGATCTGGGCCTTCCCCACGGCGGGCCACGATCTCCGGCGGATCCGGTGACCGGCGCCGCAGACCTGCCGCGTGGTACGGTCGGCGGCGGTCGTCGACTCCCGGAGCCCGAACGCTCGCAGGACAGGGGGAGTTCAGATGGTCCCGCCGAGCTTCCGGGGCGCGGGTGCAAACGCTCCTTCTACCAGCTCGCGGTCGAAGGCGGCCGGCACCTCTCCGGTCTTTGCATAGGTGTACAGGACCACCACGAAGATCCCCTGCAGGGCCGAGGCGAGGACGGCGAGGACGGCCACGAGCACGACGAAGAGGGCGGCCGCCGTAAAGAAGACGCGGAGGTCGCCCAGCAGCAGGGTGGCGAGCACGAGCAGTAACCCGACGATACCGACGGCAGCAAAGACGAGCCCGATGGAGAGGCCGCCGACGACGTTCTCGCCCCAGGTCCTCCTGAAGAGCGCGAGCGACTCCTTCATCGCATCGACCACGCCCTTCTCTTCGAAGACCAGCACGGGGACGACGAACAGGGTCACCAGGCTCCAGGCGCCGCCGACAAGTCCCGCGGCGATCTGCCCGACTCCACCCGCACGGTCCTCGATCATGCGGAGGGCCAGGCCCACCGTGGCCGCGACGACCGCCCATGCGAGGATGGAGCCGAGGTGCGCGCCGGCCGCCGCAAGCCCCTCCAGGACCGTCATATCCTTCCCCTGCAGCCTGGCATGGACGCTCGCGATCAGACCGACGTTGAAGAAGATCATGACGAACGAACCGAGGAGGTAGAAGAGGAACAGGAGGACGACCCCGGCGACGGAATCGGTCGAGAGGGAGAGGGCACCGTTCGAGAAGATCAGGGGCAGGACGAACGTGGCGATCACGAGCAGCATGACGATTCCCGAGAGCACCGGAAACGCGAGGAGCTTCTTATCCTCCATCAGGATACGCCAGCTCGTCTTCACGAGTGCCATACTGCGAGAGATCCGTTCGAACATACTGTTTCGTTTGCTTTTACAGGGAAAAACAGTTCTCAACTTATTCTTTATCTCTCGAACCCGGGGAGCCCGGGTCCCCGGTCGGGGCCGGCGCGAGCGTGGAGAACGACAATCTCCGGACTACCACTCAGGCGAGGAAGAGGAACCGGAGGCGGACCGCGACGGCAGTGGTCGCAAGCGTACGCGTGGCGGAGGTACGGGCCCGACCTGGCGGGACGGCCCGGATCGAAGGGCCCGAAACCCGGCGAAAGGAGTCCCGGCAGATGCAAATGCCAACAGGTAAATCGCCGGGAATGGATAATTCCGTATCTCATCGCCGGCCTGGTGCCTGCCGGCGTCACTGGATGGTCACGGTATGTCTCCGCTCACTCGAAACGGTTGTTTCGCAACGAAACTCCTCCTGTTCGCGCTCGTCCTGCTCGCCGTCCTCTCCTGTTCCGGCGCGGCCGCATCGGACGGGTACAGACTCGTCTCGGCCTTCGGCTCCGAGGGTCGCTTCAACGGCGAGTTCTACGGTCCGATGGGGATCGCGATCAATGCGACCGGGTATATCTACGTGGCCGACGAGGAGAACAGCCGTATCCAGGTCTTCACTCCGTCGGGGGAGTTCGCGACCGCGTTCGGGACATACGGCAGCGACGCCGGAGAACTCGATACACCCGTGGGGATCGCGGTGAACTCGACCGGGTACGTCTACGTGGCCGACGCGGATAACAACCGTATCACCGTCTTCTCCCCATCGGGCGGGTTCGAGACCGCGTTCGGGTTCTACGGCACGGGAGCAGGAGAGTTCGACGAACCCATGGGGGTCGCGGTGAACTCGACCGGGTACGTCTACGTGGCCGATACGTATAACGACCGCATCCAGGTCTTCGGACCGAGCGGCGATTTCGTGCGCGAGTTCCATGGAGGCATCGACCACGAGGAGCTGGACACGCCCTACGGTATAGCGACGAGCCAGTCCGGGGAGGTCTATGTGACCGACACCGGCAACGGCCAGATCCAGGTGTTCACGCCGTCCGGGGCATTCGTTCGGGCGTTCGGCATGCATGCGGGAGAATTCCCCTCCGTCCCCGTCGGTATCGCGATCGGATCGTCCGGAGATGTCTTCGTCACACAGGTGGTGTTCTCTCACGGTGGAGATCAGGCTGGAAACGTGCAGGTCTTCTCCTCCTCCGGCACGCTCCTTACCTCGTTCGGACCCTCCGCGTCCGAGGGTTATGCCTACCCCATCCTCTTCGGCGTGGCGGAGGCACCGAACGGAGACATCTACGTCACGGCATACTACACCTGCCAGGTGCTGATCTTCCGCCAGAGGACCTACGACGGCCCGACAACCGCGTTTGCGGCCTATCCCGAGACGGGCCAGGCCCCGCTCTCGGTCCAGTTCTCCGACATGTCGGTCGGGGCGGAGTCGTGGACCTGGGTCTTCGGCGATGGGACCTACTCGTCGAGTCGGAACCCGTCGCACGTCTTTTCGGAGCCGGGGACGTACACGGTCTCGCTCCTCGTCTCCGACGGCTCGGGACGGAGCGCCTCGAAGGTGGCACGGGACCTGATCCGTGTTACCGGCGCTCCGCCGACCGCGGACTTCACAGCGAACCAGACTTCGGGCACGGCGCCGTTCGCCGTGGCGTTCGAGGCGAACACGACCATCGCGACATCGTGGCAGTGGTACTTCGGTGACGGCGAGATGTCTGCCGAGAAGGACCCGGTCCACGTCTATGCAGCCCCCGGGAGGTACACGGTCTGGCTCGTCGCCTCGGCCCCGGGCTACGGCTCGGTGACCGCGCACCGGGACGCCTTCATCACGGTCGCCGAAGAGGTCGCGGTCGACTTCGAGGCGAACCGGACCACGGGAGCGGCCCCGCTCGCGATCGCGTTCTCGGACCTGACCGAGGGCATGCCGCTCGCCTGGCGGTGGGAGTTCGGCGACGGCACGACCGCGAACCAGCAAAACGCGACCCATGTATACTCGAAGGCCGGCACCTACGGCGTGAACCTGACGGTCTGGACGGCGTCCGGCTCCGCGACGGCCTCGAAGCCGGCGTTCGTCACGGTCGGCGCCGACCCCCGGGCACCGGTGGCGGACTTTTCCCTGAGCCGGACCTCGGGAACGGCGCCGCTCTACGTGAAGTTCACGGACTGCTCGACGAATGCGACCTCGTGGCGCTGGGACTTCGGTGGCCTCGCCTGGACCACGGCCACGAGTCCGAGCGTCGTCTTCCGCCGCCCCGGCACCTATGCGATCACCCTCACCGCGACGAACGCCTACGGTTCGTCGATGCTGACGGAGAATCTCACCGTGACCGGTGCCGCGCCTCGCGGCTCGAAGGACTCGGCCGTGAGCGTCGTCGGATAAGACCCGTCCCTCTTTTCCCGGCGCCCGCCGTGACCACCGGCCGCGAGCTTCCCTGTAAAACGATAAAGAAATACTTATTGAATCGGCGGCACCATCTTCGAAGAATGGAATCGCTCGACCTGCGATGGTATCCCCTGGTCCTTCTCGCTCTCCTGATCGCCTGCGGCGTCGGTCCGGCGACAGGGCTCGAGCCCTACGAGTTCGTGAAGTCGTTTCCCGTGACCGGGACGGAAGATGCGATCCCCGCCGGGATCGCCACGGCGCCGAACGGAGACCTCTACGTGGTCGCCCTCACCTTCGAGAGAGAGCACTCCTCGATCGAGCGCTACGGCTCGGACGGACGGCTCCTCTCCCGGATCGCGCTCCCGGTGAACGAGACATGGCAGGCCTCGTTCCCGAACGACGTCGCGGTGAACCGCTCGGGATACGTCTACGTGACCGACGCGATGGGGGGACCCGGGATGAAGGGGGCCGTCTTCGTCTTCTCGCCGGACGGCGTCCTCGTCGACTACTGGCAACCGTGGGAGAAGAACGACGCCGAGTGGATCTACGGGATCGGGATCGGGCCGGACGACCACGTCTTCGTGACCGACTACGTTGCCAGCGCCGTCCGGGAGTTCACGGCCGAAGGCGAGCCCGTTGCCGTGTACGGCGGCGAGACCGGCACCGGGCCCGGACAGTTCTCGTTGCCCGTCGACGTGTCCGTCGCCGCGGACGGCACCTGCTACGTGAGCAACCTCATGCAGGGGGACCCGGAGGAGTCGGGTGAACGGAGAGGCTACATCACGCGCTTCGTCCCGGGCGGGTCCTGGACCGGCTGGGAGTTCCACGGCGGATGGGCGATCATGAACTGCCTCGATGCCGACGGCAGGCTCCTGGTCGCGAACAGCCTCGTCCTCTCCGACGAGGGTCCGATCGACGGGGTGAACAACGACTATGCGGTCTACGCCTACTCGCCCGACGGCTCGCTCTCCGCGACCCTCGGCGTCCTGGTGAGGCCGCGGTACTGGGACAACTCCGTCAATGACGCCCGTGGCGGGGCCTTCGGCCAGACGGGCCGGCGAGTCAAAGAGGACCCCGGCCAGGTCTACGGCCAGGTATCCCGCCCGATGGGCGTGGTTGTCGACCGCACGGGTGCGGTCTATCTGACGGACATGGCGGAGCATACCGTCCAGGCCTGGCGGCCGTACACCGCGCCGCCCGGTCCGCTCACGGCCTCGTTCGCCGTCTCCTCGCAGTCGGGCACGGCCCCGTTCGCCGTGCGGTTCCTCGACTACTCGACCGGAGCCGTCGCATGGTCCTGGGACTTCGGCGACGGCCAGACCTCGAGCGAGCACGCGCCTGCTCATACCTACCGGCGTCCCGGGCACTACACGGTCTCGCTGACGACCGCGGATGCCGCGGGGCGAACGGCGACCGAGACGAAGTACGATTACATCGTTGCAACCGAACCGGCACCCACTCCTGCACCGGGACCTGAAGCCTACTTCTACGCGAACGCGACCGAAGGTGCGGCCCCGCTCGCCGTCGGGTTCTGGGACGAGTCGGAGGGCGATCCGTACGCCTGGATCTGGGAGTTCGGCGATGGCGCGACCTCGTTCGAGCAGCACCCCGTCCATATCTACACGGTTCCCGGCACCTACCTCGTCAACCTGACGGTCATCTCACCGACCGGCTCCGCCCGGACCCTGTACCCCACGCAGATCGACGTCGGCCCCGATCTCCGTGCACCGGTCGCGAACTTTACGCTGAGTCGGAGCTCCGGAATGGCACCGCTGTACGTGCGGTTCACGGACTGCTCGACCGGATCGCCAGCCTCGTGGCGGTGGGACTTCGGTGGCCTCGCCTGGACCTCGACTGCGAGCCCGACCGTCATCTTCCGCCGGCCCGGCGAGTATGCGGTCACGCTCACCGTGACGAACGCCTTCGGCAGTTCGACGACGATACGGAACCTGACCGTGACCGGGGCCATGCCCCGCGGCGCGACGGGCTCGGCCGTCAGCGTCGTGGGATAACCTCTTTTTCGCTCGTTCCATGGGCACCGCGACCGTGCCCGTCCGCATCGTTCGCGCCAGGTCCTGCCCTGCAAGGCCGGCCGAGATGCCGGGGGTGAAGGAGAACAGATCGGATCGGCCGGGCCCGACCTCGGAGCATTGCGGAAGAACGCGGGGCTGGTCGAGCGGTGCGGTCCGTGAGTTCGAGAGCCGGCGACGTGAGTCGGCGAGGGCGAAGCCAGATACCGTGCGGAAGACGAGTGACGTCGGGTAGATCGCCGCCGGGCCACCCCCATGTCCCGGGACGAGACCGGTTCCAATTCATGGAGCCTGAGTTCAGCTATAACTATCGGGACGTCGAGCTCTCCGATCGATCGAAACGCCACGAGGAGCGACTCCGGTGGCTGACCCGCGGAATGATCCCGGAGTTCGGTCGAGGTGGAAAAGAAACATGTCGGAGACGTCCCGGTATTCTCGGCTTCTTCTTGTCATCGCGCTCTGCGGCCTGATCGGAGTTGCGCAGGGGACGAGCCTGTCGCAGGAGGACGCGTACGGCGCCGTCCTCTCGCACGTGTTGCAGGGGAACACCGAAGGCACGTGGGTATATGCGCACCCCGAAACGGTCCCCGCCGGCACCACGGTCGCGACCCTGTACGGAGCCGTCGTCCTGCCGGAGAGCGAGGGCTGGCTCTTCTTCATCGACGATGCGCCGATGCAGAGCTGGGCGCACCCGTGCCGGTACGCCTACGTCGACATGACCGGCGTCGTTACCGTGGAGGACGCGAACGGGCCTCCCGGAGCGCTCCAGTCGTGGAGGATGGTGGCGGGCTCTCTCCCGGTGGCCCAACCGACCGGGGCACCGAGCCGTGGTGCGCCTCGAGGCGTCGGGGGGATCCTTTCCCCGTGCTCGGACACGAGCCATTCCTATGCCGTGCTCATCAGCGGCGGGGCGGACGCCTACAACAACTGGGAGCGCTACTATGGGGACGTCTCGTTCATCTATAACACCCTCGTGAACGAGTACGGGTACCAGGACGACCACATCTCCGTCCTGATGTCCGACGGGGCCGACCCGGGTCTGGACCAGCATAAAAATAATGGGGGCTACGTCTCGTCCGACCCCGACCTGGACGGGGACGGGGACCAGGACGTCGGGTACGCGGCGACGAAGGAGAACATCACCACGGTCTTCGACCACCTCCGGACCACCCTGGGACCGGGGGACCAGCTCTTCGTCTTTACGACGGACCACGGCGGACCGGAACACACTCCGCAACAGGGCACGAATGTCGTCCTGAACCTCTGGGGTTTTACCAAGATCAAGGACGACGAGTTCGCCGCCGTGGTGGACAGGGTGGCGTCGACTGTCCCTATCATGATCACCATGGAGCAGTGCTACAGCGGCGGGTTCGTCGACGACATCATCCCCGGCCTTCCCGGCCAGAAGAGGGTCATCGCGACCGCGGCCAATGCGTACGAGTCTTCATGGGGAGATACATTCAGCACCCTCTGGATCTCTGCGGTGGCGGGCCACGACAGGACCGGGACCGCGGTCGATGCCGACGCGATCGGCGACGGGACGGTCTCGATGCGGGAGGCGTTCGAGTATGCGAAGCTGCATGACCATGAAGCCGAGCACCCCCAGTACGCCGAGACCCCGGCGGGGATCGGTGCGAACCTCGCGCTCGGCTCCTGCTACGCGCCCGCCCTCGCGGCCCACTTCACGGCGACCCGGACCACCGGCTATTATCCCGTGACCGTCGGGTTCGCGGAAGCCTCGACGGGCATGCCGACGTCGTGGTCGTGGACCTTCGGGGACGGCGGAACCTCGACCCTGCAGAACCCGAGCCACACCTACACCGCTGCCGGCACCTACACCGTGAACCTGACCGTGCGAAACGCGACCGGCCACTCGTCGGGCCCGTTCTCCAGGGCGATCGCGGTGAAGAGTACGTCCGAGCTCGGCGATGCCGTCGATGCCCCGACCATGACCTGGACTACGGACACGGACGCGGAGTGGACCGTCGACCGGGCGGTTGCGCACGACGGCCGGAGCGCGGTGCGGTCGGGAGCGATCGGCGGTCTGGCCGCATCGAGCCTGTCGACCTCCGTCATGGGCCCCGTCGTCGTCTCGTTCTGGTGGAAGGTCTCGAGCGAGACCGATTTCGACTATCTCCGCCTCCTGGTGGATGGGGTCGAGTCGGCCGCGATCACGGGGGAGGTCGACTGGACCCGTCGCCAGATCACGTTGCCGTCCGGCATGCACACGCTCGCCTGGCGATATGAGAAAGATGAGAGCGCTCGATCGGGCAGCGATGCGGGCTGGGTCGACCAGGTCGCCACGGCGATCCTGATCCCCGGCGGCCCGACGCCGGCGTTCTCCGCGGCCCCCCAGTCGGGGCCGGCACCCCACACGGTGCAGTTCCTGGACTACACGACAGGAGCGGTCACGTGGTGCTGGGACTTCGGCGACGGGGGAACGTCGACCGAGCAGAACCCTGTTCACGTCTACCATCAGAGCGGCCGCTACCCGGTCACCCTGACCGTGACCGACTCGGCCGGCAGGACGGGGGCGAAGACGGAGTACGAGTTCATCCTCGTCACCGATCCCGTGACGCCGACGCCGAGACCGGTCGCCGACTTCTCGGCGAACGAGACCGACGGCACCGCGCCGATGACGGTCGAGTTCGCGGACGAGTCGGACCCGACGTCGTACCACCGGTGGTGGACCTTCGGCGACGGGGGCTCGTCGACGGACGAGGGCCCCGTGCACACCTACACGAAGGCCGGCACGTACACCGTGAATCTCTCCGTCTGGACCGGGATCGGGACCGCGACGATCTCGAAGACGGAGTATATCACGGTCGGTGCCGATCCGCGGGCGCCGGTGGCGAACATCACGATGAGCCGTTCATCGGGAACTGCGCCGCTCTACGTGAAGTTCACGGATGCATCGACGGGTGCACCGACGAGCTGGCGGTGGGACTTCGGCGGCCTGGCCTGGACCACGGCGAAGAGCCCGAGCGTCGTCTTCCGCCAGCCCGGCGAGTATACGGTCACCCTGACCGCGAAGAATGCGTACGGCATGTCGTCGGCGACGAGGAACATCACGGTCATGGGCACTGCCACGCGCTCTGCCAGGTCCTCCGACATCGGGTTCGTCGGGTGACCGAGTCCTCCCCGACGGTCTCCGACGAGGTGCATCTCCTGCGGCGTTGAGCACTCACGGGACCGGGTCGTGCCCGGACCCCTCGGGGTACGCATCGCCCTTCAGGGCGATGACAGGCTCGCGGCTTCAAAAAGAAATGCTTTTCGGCTCACCGCCGCCACCACATGCCATGCGTTGGATCCGAACCGACCCGGCACTGCTCCTCCTCCTCGTGCTCCTGGTCGCCGCCGGCGTCGGCGGCGCGTCCGCCGCGCTGCAGCCGTTCGAATACGCCGGAGCGTGGCCGGTGGGAGAGGCTGAACGGCTCTTCGTGGACGGCATCGCGGTGGCCCCGAACGGTGACCTCACGATCGTCACCACCGACGGGAAGCACCACCAGTCGTCGATATTCACCTACAGCGGGGACGGACGTCCCCTCTCCCGGATCGAGATCCCGGTCAACGACTCCTGGACTGCGTCCAGCGCGACCGACGCGGCGGTGAACCGATCGGGCTACGTCTACGTGACCGACCAGCTCGCCGGCCCGGGAGAGAAGGGGGCGGTCCTCGTCTTCTCGCCGCGTGGGGAGCT
>Ga0074193_1003715_pt1 | contig 10700 bp, 10 predicted proteins | sample EPASupsiteHSE605_FD_64523 | JGI IMG/M metagenome (GOLD analysis project Ga0074193, IMG submission 64523) | Bioremediated contaminated groundwater from EPA Superfund site, New Mexico - Sample HSE6-05 | ecosystem: Environmental > Aquatic > Deep subsurface > Groundwater > Contaminated ...
ATTTCACCAGGGCTTTCTTCTGTCCCAGCGAAGAGACTGCCGATCATGACGACACGAGCACCGGCTGCTAAAGCCTTAACAATATCACCGGAAAACTTAATTCCTCCATCGGCAATAATCGGGATTCCAAATTTCTCTGCTTCTTCAGCACAATTCATGACGGCAGTAATTTGAGGAACTCCAATCCCTGCGACGACACGCGTTGTACATATAGATCCCGGTCCAATCCCAACTTTAACTGCATCAGCACCCGCTTCAATCAATTCCCGGGTTCCTTCAGCCGTTGCCACATTACCGGCAATCAGCTGGGTCTCTGGGAAATGCTCTTTCAAAACCCTCACGGTGTCGATGACCCCTTTGGAGTGTCCATGGGCCGTATCGAGGGTAATGACATCAACACCGGCTTTAACTAACGCTTCAGCTCGCATTAAAAAATCTGGAGTGACCCCAATGGCAGCACCTACCCGTAATCGCCCGCTTTCATCTTTAGCTGAATTCGGATATTGCCGTGATTTCTCGATATCCTTAATGGTAATAAGTCCCTTGAGGATTCCTTCGGAATCAACAATCGGCAACTTTTCTATCTTATGCAGGCCCAATATTTCTTTGGCATGTTCAAGGGTCGTACCCACAGGAGCTGTGACCAAATTAGTCTTGGTCATTACCTCTGAAATCATACGGTCATAATTCTTCTCAAAGCGCAGATCTCTATTTGTCAATATTCCGACAAGTTTTCCTTCAGCTGTAATCGGAACTCCTGAGATTCGATAACGTTCCATGAGTTTTAAGGCTTCTATAATTCTGTCGTTCGGATGTAAAAAGATAGGATCGGTAATGACCCCATGTTCCGATCGTTTAACCTTATCAACTTCTAAGGCTTGCTGTTCGATGCTCATATTTTTATGAATAATCCCTATTCCGCCTTCCCTAGCAACGGAAATCGCCATATTTGAGTCAGTGACTGTATCCATTCCGGCACTCATTAACGGAATATTGAGCTTAATCTTTTTTGTTAAATACGTACTGACATCGACATCCCGAGGTAGGACCTCCGATTTAGCTGGAACAATGAGAACGTCGTCGAATGTAAGTGCTGCTTCTTTGATAATACGATTGGACTGCATGATTAGCTCCCTTCATAATAGTTTTCTAACTAGTATAACAGATATATAAGCTTAAGCATAGAGTTAATTAATCTTCCCTAAATTCCCCTAATCCTAAGAAAACTATCCCATTGTGCTTGAAAAGCAAGATCCGGTTTATTATGATGAGGAATAAGGAGGCAAAACATGTTCTATCGCGTGCATCAATTCTTTAAGGCGTTCTTTCCTAAAATTAATCCTTCAGAAATTAAGTGGGTAACCGATAACTTGTCCCCTGAAGCCTGTTTTCTCTTTCTCCGACAATCACGCTCAGAACAGCGCCACGCTCTTGATGTGGCCCAGAGTATCCTGACTGATAAATATACCTTATCCTATTCCAGCTTTCATGACCTTCTCACCGCTGCACTTCTCCATGATTGTGGAAAATCCGCCGTTTCAATTCGCCTCTGGCATCGGGTATTTATTGTTCTTATGCAAAAAATGCCTCAAACCATCTGGTCACACCTCGAGTCCGGCCACACTATTTTCGCCTTACCCTTAAAAATCGCCACCCAACACGCCGCATGGGGCGCGTGTTTAGCCCAGCAAGCAGGGTTAAACCCTGAGATTTGTCTACTAATCCGCGAACATCATACTCCCCATACAGAGTTAGGTCGAATTTTAGAACGAGCTGATAATGCGCATTGAAAAAGCATGAGTCACCCAAGTGTAGACTCATGCTTTTTGTTCCGCAGATTCCATTTTTCCTTGAAGTTCTACAATCTCTCTGTTTTTAGAAAAAATCCACTTGGCAAATCGTTTATTATCCCGTTGTAAACGTACGTTTTCCTTTTCAAGGCGATGAACTAAAGCAACCTTTTCTCTTTCAACTTTTTCTAATAGATTCATGAGTACCCGACGGCTGACTCGTAAGTGTTCAACACGCTGCTCCAGCTCCCCAACACGCGTCCTAAGTAAGCTCAATTCATCCATGTAATCCAAAGATTTTATCCCCCCCAGCTCTAACTACATTAGTATTCTATGCCGGGTGAAGATCTTTTAACCCTTAACTTCTAAAGATTCATACTAGATTTACACTCTTTACTCAGCTCTGCTTATTAAGCTGTACTAAATCCAAGATATTTTGAATCACCTTTAGTGACACACCCCAACGTCCGAGCCTCACGCCAGGCTTGAGCACTTCCCCATGAAAATCCGACCCGCCCGTCGCAAGTAAGTGATACTCCTTCGCAATGGCCCCATACTTCTTTTCATCTTCCGGTTTGTGATCAGAATGTAACACTTCGATACCTTGGAGACCAGCTTCGATCCAGTCCGGTATTCCTTCTTCTAAACGATGGACGCCGGGATGGGCAAGAACAGCAACGCCGTGTGCTGCTCGCACGATTTCTATCCCCTCTTCCGGAGTTAGTTTAAAGCGCGGAACATAAGCCGGTGCCCCATTCCCAATATAACGATCAAAACCTTCTCCGATGCTTCTTACAAATCCCCGTTCCATGAGCGCACGAGCAATATGTGGACGTCCGATGGATTCACCTTGAGCAAACTGTTGAACTTCATCGACGCTGATATGAATTCCCTGGGCTTTTAGACAGTCCAGGATTTTCAGCATACGTTGTTCCCGAGCTGCGCGCATAAACCCTAGCTTCTCATTTAAGTCGTTAGATGAACCATCCATTTCATATCCAAGGATATGAACCTCTCTCCCTTGCCACTCGGTGCTCAGCTCGATCCCTCGAAGAATCCGTATCTGATGTTTATCGCCGGCTTCCTCTGCCTCTTTCCACCCTTGGATCGTATCATGGTCTGTTATGCCAATCCCTTTCAAACCCAACTCTGCAGCTAAGACAACAAGTTCTGTCGGTGTAAGTAACCCATCAGAGGCTGTTGTATGACAATGTAAATCTGCTTCATATAGAGAAACTCCTGAATCCACTATTCAACCCCTTCCTGCATTATTGACTCCCTTTTCTGCATTATTGACTCCCATTCCTGCATTTTCAATCCATTCATACATCATTGTAGGGGCAATTCAAGAATTGCCCCCTTCGGTATCCTTTTAACTAAATGCAGCAAGGTTTATACCTCATTTTAACACATCAGACAATATACGCCTAAAATTACGACCAGCTATCTGCTCAATCTCCAAAGAAGAAAACCCTTTCTTGGTCAAATCGTCAAGTAAGTAGTGATAATGACCGACCTGCTCAAGTCCATCAGGTGCCTCATCAATCCCGTCAAAATCAGAACCCAATCCGACCGTTTCTACTCCGGCAACCTCGGCAATATGGCAAATATGACGTACCACATCCTCTCGCGTCGCCTGGCCAGTCTTCTTTAAAAATTGAGGATAGAAGTTCACTCCGACTACCCCTTTATGTTTTGCCAAGGCCCGAAGCTGTTGATCGGTTAAATTCCGAGGATGATCACAAAGAGCCTTGGCACAAGAGTGTGACGCAACAATGGGATCCTTGGAAAGCTCTAAAACATGCCAAAACCCTGCTTCATTCAAATGAGAGACATCGATCAACATTCCGAGTTTATTCATACGCCAAACGACTTCCTGCCCTAGCTGTGTTAATCTGCTTTGGGTACCAACTTCACCGACCCCATCTGCTAAAGCATTGCGTTGATTCCAAGTTAGGCCCAGAGCTCTAACCCCTAGTTTAGAAATAATATCCAGCATAAAGATGGTTTCCCCCAGAATTTCTCCACCCTCTACACTCAACAGAATCCCAATCCGCGTTGGGTCTGGTATTTGGTCTAAGTCAAGTTTCTTTTGAACAAGGAATACCTGGTTCGGATGAGCCTCGATAAAACGGTGGGCCCCTTCTATGAGTTGTAATCCACGCCACGTAGCCATAGACGGTTTATACTTTGATTCAATGAAAGCAGCCATAAATTGAAGAGCTACTCCGGCACCTCTGGCTCTTTGAGTATCCCAATGCCCTCCCTCTGAAGGATCCTGGAGCGTCCTTTCACCGTTGACAAAATGGATTAAACTATCACAGTGCCCATCAATAATATAGGGATATTCCATAGCAACGAGTCCCTCCTTAATCGAAAAAATAAAGCACCTGCCGCTATAGAAGATTATAGCAGACAGGTGCCACTAGAGTGACGTTTAACGTGGCTGAATGATTAACTTAATAGCGGTCCTCTCTTCTCCGTCAATTACAACGTCTGTAAATGCCGGAATACAGATTAAATCGACTCCACTTGGAGCCACAAAACCACGAGCAATTGCTACAGCTTTAACAGCTTGGTTAAGAGCCCCAGCTCCTATAGCTTGTAGCTCAGCGCCACCGCTCTCACGAAGAACCCCCGCAAGGGCTCCTGCAACGGCGTTCGGACTCGATTTAGCTGAAACTTTTAATACATCCATAGATACATCCTCCTGCTCGAATTGCTTGACAAGTATTGCCACAACTTTGAATATATGTATTCGAGAACGAGCAGGTGAAATCCTCTTTTACACCCAAGAGTTTTCAGATTTTTTATATTATTATGTGAACATCAATTTTAAGCCTCGCCAAACCGTTGAATCGTCTCAATGCTAAGGGCTTTCCCAGATTCTTCATCTATATCTAAGATCACGGCATTGATTTGGATTGGACCGCTAGCGAGCTCAAACTTCGCGGGGAGCTGAGTCAAAAAACGGTTTATAATAATTTCTTTTTTTACTCCCAACACAGAATCTCTGGGTCCTGTCATGCCGACATCTGTAATATACGCTGTGCCCTGTGGAAGGACACGGTGATCTGCTGTTTGAATGTGTGTATGCGTTCCTACGACAGCACTAACTTTGCCATCGAGAAACCAACCCAAGGCGACTTTTTCTGAAGTTGCCTCAGCATGAAAATCAATCAGAATAATAGGCGTTTCTTGTTTGATCTGATTAATCCAACGTATAGCTCCACTAAAAGGATCCTCCAAGGGTGGTAAGAAGATACGACCTGATAGATTGAGGACCCCAATCTTTCTCCCCATTGCTCGAATATATCCGTAGCCCTGTCCCGGTGCTCCAACCGGGTAATTTGCTGGGCGAACAAGTCTTGGCTCATGATCAATAAAATTCATAATCTCTCTTTGATCCCAAACATGATTCCCCATCGTCAAAAATTGAATTCCATATTTATAAAGTTCCTCGGCAACATCTTTGGTTAATCCTTTACCGGCTGCAGCATTTTCTGCATTTGCAATCGTTATATCAACTTTATATTCGGCCTGAAGTGGTTTTAAGTAACGTTTAACGGCTTCTCTTCCAGGCTTACCTACAATATCCCCTATAAAAAGTATGCGCAAGAAACGAGCCTCCCTTCTGGCGCGTGGCGCGAAGCGCGAAGCTCGAGGTTCCGAGGTTCGCGCTTCGAAATTTGCCCATCACACCTTAACAATATTGTTCATAGAATGGTATTATTCTGCATTTTAATACAATTTATCCTAATCGAGGTTCAAGGCCCGCATTTCACAAAATCGAGCATCGATCCTCGTGCCTCACGCTAACTCTTAAATACCAACACTCGACCTTCTTCCCGCAAAGCGACCACATTTTTATCAATATCATAGGTCTGGATGGAAGACAGCATGTGATTTATCATTTCCTCTTGAAAGACCTGTTCATCTTCGGGCAGATACATTTCATCATAGACTAACTTCTGTTTGAATTCCCGCTTAAGAAGTTCAACAATAAGTCCTACCTCACGCTGAGTCATAGTATCGACATCCCGAGTTATGGTAATCACACAAACATTTTCTTCATTTCGACAAGCGATATCTAAAACCCGCATGCTCTGCCCTTCAAGTTGATGGAAGAGTTCCAAGGCAGGTTTCAACGTTTCTTCAAGAGGAGATATCTCCTGGTGCTTAGTAATCATAAATGTAAACTTAAGGGCATGTTGCTCGCGCCAGTAATGTACCGACCCCACCTCCGAGTATCTTAACAGAATTGAAGTTAATAATCCAACTCCGTCTTGACCACGTCCTCCATCTTTATATATATTCATCCTTATTTTTCAGTCCTCTCTATCACGCTGTCCCTAACATGACATTTATTCGGCATAAGACAGCTTTTTCCTGCCTAAAAGCCTCACTTATTAATTGGGTATATCTGGGCAGAAAATAGAGAGCTGCTGCATCGAACTCCTATGGCTAATACAAAACTGCTGTACAGCAGCACAGCAGGGGGATCTAATCAGCAAAAAAAACAGACGATCCAAAGGATCGCCTGTTCGGTACTCTTAAATTAAACTACTTTGCAAAATCAACCGCTCGAGTTTCACGGATCACCACTACCTTAATTTGTCCCGGATATTCAAGTTCTTCTTCAATCCGCTTACTAATCTCACGGGCGACACGTGGCGCGAGGACATCATCGATCTTGTCAGGTTTAACAATGATGCGAACTTCCCGTCCAGCTTGAATGGCAAAACACTTTTCAACCCCTTCAAAACTTTCTGCGATCTCTTCAAGCTTTTGGAGACGTTTGATATAGGTTTCCAGGGTCTCTCTGCGTGCTCCCGGACGCGCTGCGGAAACGGCATCAGCAGCAGCAACCAGTACGGCAACTAAAGTTTTCGGTTCTACATCGTTATGATGGGCTTCAATTGCATGAACAATGTCACTGGATTCCTTGTATTTTTTGGCAAGGTCAACCCCAATCTGCACGTGTGTCCCCTCCAGATCATGATCAACTGCCTTGCCAATATCATGAAGAAGACCTGCCCGCTTGGCAAGCTGTATATCGATACCTAATTCCGCAGCCATTAAACCTGCGAGATGAGATACTTCTGTCGAGTGCTTCAGGACATTCTGCCCATAACTTGTACGGAATTTAAGTCGACCGAGCAAACGAATCAACTCAGGATGCAATCCATGCACGCCTGTCTCAAACGTGGCCTGTTCCCCTTCTTCACGGATCTTTTGATCGACTTCTTTCTGAGCCTTTTCGACCATTTCTTCAATCCTTGCTGGGTGAATACGACCATCAGCAATAAGTTTTTCCAGAGCAATTCGCGCGACTTCTCTGCGTATCGGATCAAACCCTGATAAAATTACAGCCTCAGGAGTATCATCAATAATAAGATCAATCCCAGTCAGAGTTTCCAAAGTACGGATATTTCGTCCCTCACGCCCAATAATCCGCCCTTTCATTTCGTCACTAGGCAGCGCCACAACGGATACCGTCGTTTCCGCCACATGATCCGCGGCACACCGTTGTATTGCTAAGGCTATGATATTTTTAGCCCGTTTTTCGGCTTCTTCCCTAGCACGAGTTTCAATTTCCTTAATCATGATCGCCGACTCATAGCGAACCTCTTCCTCAACTCTCTTGAGCAGGAGTTGTTTAGCCTCTTCCGAGGTCATGCCGGATAGACGCTCGAGTTCAGCTTGTTCTTGACCAACAAGCAGGTTTAACTCTTCTTTTTGCTGTTCTACTTCGGTCTCTTTGCGGTGAATATTTTCTTCTTTGCGTTCCAATGACTCGATTTTGCGGTCTAAACTCTCCTCTTTTTGGAGCAATCGTCGCTCAAGCCGCTGGAGTTCGTTACGCCGCTCCCGGGTTTCCTTTTCTAATTCATTGTGAATATGCATAACTTCTTCTTTAGCAGCAATGACAGATTCTCGCTTCTTACTTTCAGCTGCAGAATAGGCATTCTCAACAATGCGTTTTGCTTCTTCTTCGGCAGATCCGATACCTTTTTCTGCAGTATTTTTCCGAATAAGCCAACCTGCTAGGATACCCAAAACTAATCCAACTATAATGGCAACTAATCCGGTAATAACTGTTGCGTACATACGTGCACACCCCCCTTGTTTTCAAAATTCTATTATTTAAATAAAAAAAACTGGTTTTCAACCAGTCACATTAAGCAAACCTTAAAGACGGGAGCCTCCCCCCGTTTCCTACAACTCTCGTTAGTCAAGAAAAGCATATATTTTATGACTACTACGAAATCTATAAGAAAACCTTTAAAGGTCAAATCTTAACAGAGACAGGTCTCTGCTAAGATTTTAATATCATTTGCTAACAATGTCAAGCTTGTCCTATACCAGTGCGTTTTATACACTGGGACGACACAAGATTGAAGTCATAAGTCTCCATTATTCATGCTTTGAATCTGATATAGGACGTTTCTCACCATGTCAGAGGGATACCCACGTTGAACAAGCTTTCGAGCGACTTTTTGGCGAAGCCATAATTCCCGGGGAACTGACTTATGGGCTTGTTTCTCCTGTATCCTTTGTTCCCAGCGCTTGCTCTCTTGTGCCCACCACCGTTTTGCGAGGGCTAAACACTGCTGAAACTCAGCATCGCTCGAATAGGTTGATTCCAACGCTTGATCAATCACCTGAGGCACTAATCCTCGATTTTCCAAATCTTGAAGAACTCTGCGCCTTGAATAGCGTTTTAGTCGGTTTTGGGCAACGGTCAAAGCTAATTCTTGGTCATTGAGGTAACCATATTTCTCCATTTTTATCAACACTTCATTAACTTCCGAGTTGTTAAAACCCTTTTCCAGAAGACGGGTTTCCAATTCGTAATGGGTCATCGAACGGCGTGATAAACAATCCACAGCAACTACCCAGGCGCTTTTCAGAGATTTAGAGCTCGTCAAGCGAACCATCATCTTCTTCCTCTACTTCGGTCGGAGTCGCCAACGTGTTCATATTCGCGCGGATTAGTTGATCGAGAACGTTGGCCATATCCGAATGTTGCTTGAGATACTCTTTGACATTCTCACGGCCCTGCCCTAATCGCTCTCCATTATAAGAATACCACGCTCCTGATTTTGTAATGATTTCCATTTCAGTACCGATATCTACGATACTTCCTTCCCGCGAAATTCCTTCTCCGTACATAATATCAAAATCTGCCGTTTTAAAAGGAGGAGCAACTTTGTTCTTTACAATTTTAACCCTAGTTTTATTTCCGACGATTTCCTGCCCTTGCTTCAAGGCTTCTTGGCGACGAATATCGATCCGAATTGTGGCATAAAACTTAAGAGCTCTTCCACCTGTCGTTGTCTCTGGGCTACCAAACATAACGCCTATTTTTTCACGAATTTGATTAATGAAAATGACACAGGTATTACTCTTACTAATAGAACCTGTCAACTTACGCAAGGCCTGTGACATGAGACGGGCATGCAAGCCGACATGATTATCTCCCATTTCTCCTTCTATTTCCGCCCGGGGAACTAAAGCGGCCACTGAGTCTACCACGACGACATCCACAGCAGCACTGCGCACAAGGGCCTCACAAATTTCCAGTCCCTGCTCTCCCGTGTCCGGCTGAGCAACCAACAAATCATCAATATTAACCCCTAAGGCCTTAGCATATACAGGATCAAGGGCATGTTCCGCATCAATGAAGGCAGCCGCCCCACCCAGTTTCTGGGCTTCAGCAATAATATGCAACGCAACGGTTGTTTTACCTGAAGACTCCGGTCCGAAGATTTCAATAACTCGCCCGCGCGGCACTCCTCCAACGCCTAAGGCAAGGTCTATCGCTAAAGAACCTGTGGGAATAACATCAATCGTCACTCCCGTAGATTCCCCAAGTTTCATAATCGAACCTTTGCCAAACTGCTTCTCAATCTGAGCAAGCGCAATGTCGAGTGCTTTTAATTTATTGGTTTCGGCCATTCTGTTCTCCTCCTCATCTTGGTCAGTGAATTCGCTTACGCTAAAGCTGAACATCGGGACTTTAATAAGACATTTTCACGTTTTGGCAAAACATCTGTTCGGTTTCCATTATAGATGTAAAACTTGATACTTGTCAATTTGTTTATGTTCAACCGACAACAAAACTATTGTTATTACAAATTTATTGATATTACTTTAAAAGCTAACCCCTTTCAAGGTTAGCTTTCTTTCATACTTTATAATCGTTGTTTTCACGAGCTTTCGCTGGCTCAACACTCACCCTGCGCCCTTTAATCATAGCCTGATGCATACAACTCTGAACTCTAGAGGCATATTCTTCAGGCACCTCAACAAACGTAAATTTGTCATAAATATTGATCATTCCTATAATATTTCCAGAAATTCCACTTTCGTCGGCGATCCAACGGATAATATCCTGAGGACGAATTTGTTGGATTCTTCCGATGTTGATGAAAAATCGCACCATGCCGACGGCTGCTCCCGTATTTCCATAATGCACATCACCTTCTTCTCTGCTTTCTTCGAGATTTGCTCCCTCGACCCCAAACTTTAAGGCAGCCGCCGCAACATCAATGGAATCGTATTCTTCGAGTAATTCCCCAACAATCGCCCGGTAATTTCCCAAACGATTGCTCTGGATCAGTTTAATAAGTTGATTCTTAAGATTTTCTGCCTGACGCTCGCTGATATCAGCGATTGAAGGCAGTTCCTGCCGCCGAATTCTCGTTTTAATCAGATTCTCAATCAAGCGAAGTTGGCGGTACTCCTTGGGAGAAATTATGGTGATTGCCTGCCCCTTACGCCCGACCCGACCGGTTCGCCCGATCCGATGGACATAAGAAACAGGATCTTGTGGAATATCGAAGTTAATGACATGCGTAACATTATTAATATCTAACCCCCGGGCCGCAACATCCGTCGCCACTA
>Ga0074193_1003717_pt1 | contig 10693 bp, 9 predicted proteins | sample EPASupsiteHSE605_FD_64523 | JGI IMG/M metagenome (GOLD analysis project Ga0074193, IMG submission 64523) | Bioremediated contaminated groundwater from EPA Superfund site, New Mexico - Sample HSE6-05 | ecosystem: Environmental > Aquatic > Deep subsurface > Groundwater > Contaminated ...
AATACAAATAGAAAAATTATCCAAATTTCATTGTAAATCATCGAAAATCATGAATGTTTAATTTGGGAACATTTCGATTCCCCAGGAATCATTGATTTTTCTGTTTGGGGAATTATTTACACACCTAGTGTATACCCTGTAGACCTGTTAACTCTATTATTATAAAACTTTCTCAATTGTCTCACTTTATCAAAATCATTAAACAAATCATTGTTGACATCAACACCCAGAGCATCCCTAAATGTTTTAATTACTCTGTCTACAATTCTATTATGATTACTGTAAGGTGAAGAGTTACTATATTTTTCTATATTAAGTTTTAAAGCTTGTAAACCACTTTCACCATCAAATTTAATACCTTTAATTGGTGTCTTTATCTTTTTCATTATATTTTCAATAGCAATATTTAATTCTTCTTCACTCTTAGTTTCCAAATTAAATATGAAAACATATTTAGTGTTAATACCTATCATAAATAAAATATAACCTGTAGATTTCTTATTAACATATTTTAATTGTAGGAGGTCTATTTCATAATATCCAGGTTCCCTCCAAAATGTAGGTTTCTTTAAACCTTTAGAATATATTTTCAATTTACCATCTTTAATTTTAGTACCAAAAGGATTTTCTAATTTTGATTTTGATAATGGTTGCTGTTCTTTTTGTGGTTTCTTTTTCAATAATTTTAATAAGTATGCTGAGTAAGAATATCTTTTATTATCAATTATGAAATCCTTGGTAGGTCTTGGTATTCCTTTTATTAAAATATTTGGTAATTTGTCATCTAATAATTCCTTATTATATAATGTTATATCTCTATCTTTAAAATAATTTAAATCATGTTCAAGATATATATTAACAAGTTCCATATTTGTTTTTTCAGTTAACATATCAAGATATAAACCATAAATACCCTTTAATTCATTTGTATTATTAGTATGTTTTGTAAATTTATTTAATAATGAATTCACTGATAATTTTTGTAAATTATCTGTTATCTGTTCACTTATTAAATCTCTGTAAGGTTCTGCTAATTTCTTTAATTCTTTTTTCACTGGACCAGTAATTTTAATAAAGTTAAGAGGATTATATAAGTGTTTGTATTTTTCATATTCTTCCAAAGGTTCATTTTTCTGTATTCTTTCATGTAATATTAACATATTCTCTTGTAATTGTTTTTCCTGTAAATCATTTCTAACTCTGTTAGAAAGTGTATTTGACTCTGTCAAATCATCTATAAATTTTTTCTTATCTGGTTTTTTATTTCTTGGGTCATGCTCAATTCTGTGTCTTTCAATATAAATATCATATGTTTCCTCTGCATCCTCTCTAGTAATCTTATAATTCTTCGTGAAATAATTAACAAATTCAGATTTTTTAACTTCTTTTGGTGCTCTTACCAAAGCATTTAAAGCTCTTTCTGCCATTTACTCAGTATTAAACATTACCGGACTAACTTAAAAAAGTCCTTCAAAAATAAAACTCATGAGTAAATTAAATTGACAAGATAAAAAAATAACTTGGTTTAAGAAATTCAGTTTTCACACTTTTACAAAATTGAAAACTCACGAGTTTCATTTTTAATCTGATTTTTTTTTTTGTTACCATCCGTGACAACTCTATACTACTAACACAATACTGTTGCATATCAAACAACTTCTCATTATCCGCCACACTTGCATACTTCTTCACATTTTCAACAAATAGTGGACGTAACACATCTCTAATATGTACGAGTGCATCTTCAACAACACCAACAGTTCCCTTCACCTGAATAATATAGTAGAGAGGATATCAGACCGAAAACTCCAAGTAACCTACCCTTCCATATACCCCCATTTTACAAGCTCCTGGACACTCTGTCCAGATTTCCATTTCTCCGGTATCACCTACACTCTTCATTTTTCCCTAACCATACAAGGTCATTTTCATCTGTCTAGATTTCTAGATTACAGATGGGATGCTTCCTTGGCACGACTTGGTCTGCTTATTTCCTACGGATTCTGTACTAGTAATTTCCCTCAGTAAACACCCTTCAGAAAACCACCTATATACAAGTCCATCTACACTTCCTATGTATATTCATAAGCATCATTCAGCTGGCTGATTTCTTATTAATAATGAAGGGTCTACTGCATGACTCATCTGTATATTTCTGGGGTTGTTTTGGTGGGCATTGGGCAAGGAAGGGGATCAGAGGGAAAATAGAGCCTGTCTAAGGTTGATGTAGAGAGCATTATATGATCACTGAACATCCATGGTTGTGACTAGAAAACCTGTGCTGAATAAAGAATAAGTAATGAATAAGAGGGTTTTATACAGATAAAAAATCCTGTCTTATCTGTTTTTACTGAATACTAAATGGAACCACACAGACAAGGTCTAATAAGACCTATTGTTAGAGAAGATTATACCAAGATGACTCCTGAGGGAAATTTCTTTAAGAGAGAACCACAGATGTTCTTCAGAGCTCTTGTTCCCAAGATGAAATATACTGATTCTCCATTAGCAGATGATGATTATGAATTCTATCTCTCAGAATTAGATAGACTACATGGTAAACTACATGAGAATCTTAGGAAACTTCAGGAGAGAGACCCCTCCACTTTATATTCTAAGAATGGAAAGCTTCTGAAAGATGCTACCAGAGATGTTGTTGGATCATTAATGACAGATGATGAGCATAAATGGTATAGTATAATGCTTAAGAGCTCTAAACCTAAGCCCCAACCAATTATTGGACCCAAACCATCTAAGGAATTAGTTACAGATGAACAGATCATTAATACATACCTAGAGAATGATTTACAGACAATACAGACAGAGGAACTTCCTGATTTTCAGAATGTTACTGAGGTAGGACAGTATTTTACCAACAGAGGTCCTATAAAAGGTGTTTCCACTGTTAGACCATCTGTTAAACATATGTTACCTGATGGGAGATCATACCAGAAGACATTGTATGATGAATATGTGAAGAAAAGATCCTTGGAGGAACAGAAAGTAGTTGTTCCAGAGAAGAAACCTAGTAAAGAAGACCTGAAATACCCATTTAAGACCAAGAAGTTACAGTCCATGGTGATTCATGAAGTGAAAGAGACCTTACCAGATTATAAGATGAAGATCTATAAGAAAGGTATGATGAAACCTATATTTAATAATGAGAGAGGTGGTTACCAACTGGATTTATTGTCACTGGGTACTAATGAAGAGGGTTCAGTGAAAGGGTTCATTATGTTTCTCATAGGAACCAACACCAGATATGTTATCACTAAGTATCTCAGAGGAAAATCTGCGGAGGATATCTTTCCAGGACTTGTAAAAGCATTTCAGAGGTTATCCACAATGAATGTTCCCATAACTAGTATTAAATCAGATGCAGAAGCAGCTCTAGTAAGCATGTTTAAGAATCCTGCTTATGAAAAGGACCTGAATGGTATAAAGTTACATTGGAGTGGTTCCCCACATACTAATCATGTAAGAATAGTAGACAGAGTGATGAAGACATTTAGAGATGCTTTAGGACCAGATTATGATAATACATTGTTCGAAGATTATCCCACAGTGAAACAGCTGAAGGATTATTACAATGATACTCCCCACAAGAGTCTGAAGATAGATGGTCAGTACTTCACCCCCACAGATTTCATGGAGGAACCAGAATTAGAGTTCATCTATATAAGACAGTGTCATAAGAAGCTGAAGAAGGTAGAAGAGAATCTTAAACAGAAGGGGTTGCTAGACATGAAACCAGGATACATAGTCCAAGTAGCCATGAGCTTTGGTAAGACTAAGAAATCCTTTATGAAGAAGAGAAGGACATTTAATACACTAGCTATGTTTATGAAATATCAGAATGGAAATGCTGTCATTAGGGTCTTACACCCAATGGAAGATGAGTATACAGATGTTCCTCTATACACTGTTAATATTATAGCCAGAAACATGAAGAGTCTAGAGGGTGGCCTAGGAATCCTTGTAGAAAATACCTTTAACTGTAGCATCCATAGAATCCTAAAAGGTCTTGAAAAAGAGGGGAAATATCCAGGATGGTTAGGAAAGTGAATTTACTTTAGTGTATGACTAAGGGGTAGATTTTTATCCTTACTGAAATGTTGTCGTCTCCCGCCCCCATAATGGAGGACCTCCTTGAGACCCCAGAGAACAGAATTCAGATCAGAAATCCTGATGATGTTATCCACCAGCACCATCTCCAGAAGTATGGTTGTCCATCCCCACAGGTTGTCCATTCATACCTTAAACAGAAAGTTATCTGTCCAGGATCTAAGGATACTAAGGATTGTAAAGATAAGAACCATTATTTCACAGTGTGTAGGATCACTAACTTTCTTCATGAGAGGATTCCAGATCTTAAGGACCTCAGGATTATCACCAACAAGTACTTTGAGAGTGAGTACTCAGAGTACTCTGTCATCAGTAAGATCTTCTATAATGGTACTAACAGATTCCCCACAGAAAAGTTGGTCCCAGGATCCCTGAAGATGAAGTTCCTTCAGATAAATAAGGGACAGTTCCAGACTTTTAAGAAGGGTCATAAGCAGTATGAAGTGAAGATAGATCCATCAGTGGTTAAGTATGATAAACAAGGTAGACAGGTTAACTATTATAAGTACACAGTAGACCCAGTGAAGCCCTTCTGAAGTTTATTTTTACAGAAATATGATTAAGAGAATCTCTCAGGCTGATAAGAACCTGATTAAGGTGCTCAGAGAGAAACAAGCTAGTGGTAATCAGACAGAAATCTCTCCTATTAATAATCAGAGCCTTCTGTATTACAACTCAGTGAACCTAGCAGTAGGTAAACAGGGGTCTGGTAAGAGTCTTCTCTTCTTAAGAGAGATAATGAACATTCAGAATGAGAAGAACATCCATCTGTTTATCTATGTTACACCCAATGGGGACATTAATGATAGTACAATGTTGGCTATTAAGCCTTGTCTTACAATTCCACTATTAGTAGTTAGTGAAGAAGACCTCCAAGAGGTTGTGGAAGGAATAGTTAACCTGAAAAATATCTATAATGACATGGTTAGAGATAATATGGTGGATAAATTAGACCCTGAACAGAAACAGGAGATACTTTCTCTGTTACATCTAGAGGAATTTCCCTCAGATATGTACAATACAAGACTCCATACACTACTTCTGTTCGATGATGCAGCCTTTTCTAGCCTCTTTAAGAAGGATGATAGCTTCTTTAACAAGTTCATTACTAGATGTAGGCATAATAATTTCATTGTGCTGTTCGCCACTCAGAAGTTTAAGGGTCTGAGTATGCCAGTTAAGAGCCAAGCAACCACAGTGATGATATATAAAGGGTTTACTCCTCAGGAGGTTAGTTATATCTTCCACAATGCCACTATTAATGGATTTTCCTACCAAGAATTTAAGGACCTGTATGCTAGGTTGGAACAAGATCAGGTTCTCTACTGTAATTCTCAGAGTGGTCAGATGAGAATCATTGATCTGAGTCATATCAGAGCTCTGGTTCACTCTGTTCCTCACTCTGGGCATTAATCCAGTTCAGGATGTCCTGAAGTGTTCTTTTTATGTTCTTATGATCTAGCTTTATGCTCTGAACAACTTCCCAGAGATTCTCTAGGTTGTTTACCTTCAGAGTGTCCTCTAGTTCACAGATCTTAGTCTCTATCATAGATGGTTTGTCTACATATGGTTTCAAGAGAATGGTCTTCTTATATCTCCTGAACTTATAACCAGGAACTTTAATAAGTCTGTTTAGAGCAGATGTGCTTGTTCCATCTATCTTAAGTCTATTTTTCTGATAGTATTCATTAAATTCCTCAGGGGTTGTGAACAACTGGACTTCATCCTCAGTGCTATTCTTCAGACTCTTAACTATGACCACATCTTTCTTGGAACCTTCTTCCAATTCCTTCTTTAGTTTAGAGATGCATGTTATCTCCATTTCTATGTGAGAAAAGAAATTTTCTCTGTTAAACTTTCATAGAGACCATGGAGCTGTACTTTCAGACTCTCTGGCTTATTAGCATTATATAATACCATTTCACCATTATATGGTGCTATTTTATGATAATATCTGTTGTGAGATACATAGAAGTATTCTATGAGAGGAATGTTTGGGTAGTTATGATAGAGATATTTCAGATAATACTGGTTATGAGAGATAAATTCCATGAGTTCATCTTCTGTTTTAAACCTAATAGGTGTCTTTGGGAACTTAAATCCATAAGATTCCATTTGGTAGATGGAAAAATATGTTGTTTAGCATTACTCTTCATCATCCAACTCATCCTCATCATCCACATCCACATTAAATCTAGGCTTCATGGTTTTAGCTGATTTATAGCCAGCTACATCCCCAAATTTAGTTGTGTAAGTGTCTACTTTCTTACTGATGTCATTTACTTTTTCAACATACTTTCCATACTTAGTTCCCTCCAATAGAGGTTTAGCTATCTCTACCACTTTATTTACAGTGGGAAGCACACTCCCTTTCACAAAGTCATAACTCTTTCTAGCTCCATCCTGAATCTTCTTAAAGATACCCCAGGCCATCTTAGTTTCAGTGTAGATAAAAAAGATGTTACCTAGGTTTTATTTCATACTCAGTTCCTGTGAGACCCATCTGCTGGTTCATCTTCTGAACCTCAGGTGTCCAGACTTTATCATAGAATACATTCACAGCATCCATCCCAGGTAGATGTTTCAGGATCTTATTCTTAGAGATGATCTGTGGTGATGTGAGTATAGCATTAAATGTTCTTGGTAACATACTAACAAGCTTCTTCTGAAAGTTCCCCCATGCCATTTCTAGAGTGTTAAACAAATTATGTGGTCAGGATTTTTATTCCCAATGAAACCCCCTAGATGAATCGTCTTAATAATTCTACTAGTAAGAACCTTCCTCAGAATGGTAACATTCTGGATGGTTTTAAGGCTCTACAGTCCCTTATCCCAGTTAATGATGGTACCAGAAGCTTTACACAGCTCTCTGCAGATGCATATGACAACCCATGTCCCATCTCATCCATTAACACAGAGACAACCCTTAACATTACACATGCTGGCCATGACATCTCACAGATAAATGACAGCTTCTTAGTGGTCACACAGGATGTAACCATCCAGATCCCACAATTATCTGCAACTACATTTCCTGATGATACACCAGCTGAATGTCCCACCTTCTTCTTTGGAGTGAAGTCCAGTAATCAGCTTATCAGACAAATGAAGGTCATCCATAATGGAAAACCCACTGATTATCTCTCACAAGAGTGTGTCAGAGAAGGTTTTGCCTTCAGTAACCTGAAAGGAGCATCTGAGAAGAGAGGTAAGAAAGGAATTCATACTACTTATGAGAATGTGAGTAGGTTTTCTCCTGAAGTCTGTGGTGTCTATGTTCCAGCAAGTGAATTTAAGAATGGAAATAAGAGTGCCACTATCAGGATGAAGTCTCTAATCCCAATCTCTGATCTTCTTCCATTCCAAGCATTCAGTATTTATCCTAGCAACCTCATTGGACAATTAGCTCTGAAGGTTCTCTTTAGCAACAGCTCCTTTGTATGGTGTCAGGTTCCTCCAGAAGCTGTCTTAGAAGCTAATAATTTCATGAACAACACAGTGGAAACATTGGATACAGGCTTCTCTGCTATAACAGGCTATGATAGGTTCTTCCATCAGATTGGTGATGCTGGTTATGCATGTGATTATGTCACAAGTGCTTATGCTAGAGTTCAGATTACACCTATCATACAATCATTCTCTGTGACACAGTTCAGAAGTCAACTCATGGGCTTTGGTGTCAGACCAGAGACCCTCCAAGGTATCTCACAGGTCTTATCACAAGGAATAGTCCTCCCAGCACAACAATTGGATTACTACTCATACAGTACTCCTCCAAATGCTGGTGGATTAGATACATCCATGCAGATCCTTTATGATAATGTAGAGTCAGTCAGTCTTATGTTCCCAACAACTGTTAACCAACAGACCTGCTTTTATAATCCTAATGTTACTAACCTCCAAATGACCATTGATGGTAAACAATTCCCACCAAATGCTATCTCCACTAATGTGGAAGAGTCTCCAGAGTTCCTTGTCTTCCAACTGAATGCCAGTGACCTTGATGGAACCATAGAACCTACTAAGTCATGGTTATACTCCATCACACAACCAAGGCACAATGCTTCTGGAGTAAGATTAGTTAACACAATCCATGACAACAGTGACTTCATGTGTAATTTCTCTCTGGAGAGATCCCAAGGAGGACATGTCTTCGATGGATTCAACACAGATGCTCCAGTTAACACCAAACTTAGGTTCACACCACTCTTTACAGGCAACAATGATGTGTATTATATTCCTGATCCAGCTAATCCAACAGCTCATCCACCATCTCCACAATTATGGCTCTGCAGAGATACCTTCTGGGTACTTAAGAATGGATCCATCCAGTATGTGAACAAGGGAAGCCCTAGATGAACAAGTCCATAGGTTATTTTTGTCAGTATGAAACATGGATAATCAACATGCTGACATTCCAGAGGAACCATGCATAAAGAAATGCTCAGGAAACATAGAAGGAATATTATTCCTACTAACATTCATTGGTGGAGGAGCCACAGTGTACTTCCTAAATATTTATCTAGGTAGAAATGGTTAAGAGATATTTTACTATTAACACTAAAGAATTTAGACTCCCTGAAGAGTTCATCTTCAGTAGGAATAAGAAATATATCCACTTTATACACTGTAGATTAGAGTACAACAACCAACTGGTTGGTAATGCTTCTGTGCATGGAGACTGGATTACTGAGATGCCATGTCTGAACCAGTTTGTCTCATGGTGTAATGTGGACATTGCTAAGAGATTTAAATGGGAGGTTCTTCATAACCCTAAGACCTGTAGGATATGGTTCATGGAGAATGCTACCAGTGATCTCACTGTACCTGATGGGAGCTTTGTCTTACAGCTCATGCTAGAGTATTAGAAAAATAATTTTTGTCTACAGTAAATGACACTAGTGACAATATATCAGGCTAACAATCCTGAGACACTACCTGTGATGATTACTGAGCCAGAATTAGTTCTGGAGAGTGAGCTTCCTGACAGACTAGAGGAACTGAATGATAAGACACAGAATATTAATGCTGATGGGACTACACTGAGTAATATTACCACTATTAATGAAAGGAAAATAGGTGTTCCACATGCATGGAACTTTGTTTACTGGGACTATGCTCCATTTATTCCAGTCTGTAATGCTTATAGTGGTTCCATGACAATAGGTCACACACTTATATTTAAAGATGAGTATGGAGCTGACTATGCTGGGGCTATTCTCTCATGTAATGCTAGAGGACAATTAGAAATCATGGGTAGATTCTCTGCAGACATGTATAAAACTGATGTGGGCTTCGCTCTGAGACAGTATAAGAGTTCCACAATGAAGTTCATGAAGTATGATGACACAACAAGCATGCTCACACTGAATTCTCTGGATGACACAGCCACATTCCTAGGAAATGTAGTAGCCCCCAACATAACTTCTTTAGAGACCAAGACTCAGGCTATTACTTATGAGGCAGAAGGTGATAAGACCATCATAGCTAATACTACAGAGACTGGTAACCTAAAGGTAACATATGATATAGACACTTACACACTTACAGTAGGTAGTCATGCTACATTTAGTGGGTCAGTATTCTTCAGTGCTACCATTAATGGGTATAACATAGAAAATGAACTATCTAAGTTACAGTACATGTCTACAATGGATGATATCACAGAGGTTAGTGGACCATTTAGAGCTAGTAACCTAGTTGGAATTACATATGATGACAACCTCAACACAACTTTCTTCAGTGGTAACCTCTCTAGCCCTAACATCAGTACTCTGGAAGATAATCTAGCAAATTTAATTGGGATAATAGGTGGTGTCACTGGATTCAGTGGTAACCTCCAGGCAGATGACTTTGTCACCACTAGTGGAACATTAAATACAGTCATTAATAATACTCAGAACATAACCAGAGTACCTGGCACCCCTGAAGGAGACCCCTCATATACAGAGATAGATGGAGTAAGCTTCCAGACAACTTTAGGTAGAATCTCTAATATAGAATTCACACTCTCTAATGTAAGTTATGATCCAATAACACCATGTACTACTATAGCAGGTAATCTGGTTACTGGGACACTGAATGGAAACAATGTTGGAACACCTACCACATTTCTATACAGCAACTATTCTCCATTTATACCTGTGTGTGATACTACTGGTGTGATAGAGATTGGTAGACACATGGACTTTCATAACATAGTAGATTCAGTGGATTACTTAGCTAGATTATCATGTGTAGGAACCAGCATACTAGAAATAGCAGGAACATCCTCTATGAGGATGACTAGAATAGACACTTCTGTTGGTATGGCTCTCAGAACAGGCTTTACTTCAATGAATTTCTATAAGAATGATGCTTCTACTAGCATGCTTACTTTAGATGCCACCACTGATGTAGCTACATTCTTAGGAAATATAGTAGCACCATCCCTGAATGGTAATAAGATAGGAGCTAGTGATGAAGGCTTTGGTTATACAACTGATGCTCCATATATCCCTGTCTGTAAGGCTAATGGAATCACTGAACTGGGTAACAGAATAGATTTTCATCTAGCAGATGCTGTCTT
>Ga0074193_1003718_pt1 | contig 10689 bp, 8 predicted proteins | sample EPASupsiteHSE605_FD_64523 | JGI IMG/M metagenome (GOLD analysis project Ga0074193, IMG submission 64523) | Bioremediated contaminated groundwater from EPA Superfund site, New Mexico - Sample HSE6-05 | ecosystem: Environmental > Aquatic > Deep subsurface > Groundwater > Contaminated ...
ATGTTCCGGAAGAGTGGCGCGCGGCATACGAAGCGGGCCTTTTCACCGAGTTCATGGAGCAGCGCGCCCCCGGACACACGGCGCTTGACGGCAAGATATACAGGATGGGGATGCTGGACTTCAAGAAGCAGATTTCCGAAGCACTGGACAAGCTTGATTTTCTGAACGATCCGGAAGCTACGGACAGGCAGGAGCAGCTGCGCGCCATGGATATCTCATGCGAAGCCGTCATTTTGTTTGCAGAAAGACATGCCCGTCTGGCAGTGGAGCAGGCTGAGAAGTTAGCATTGGAAATAGAAACATTGTTGTCAGGAAAGTCGGACGTGGCAGGTTTGGACGTTGCATATTCACAAGGGTTGAAAATACGTATAAACGAGCTGCATAAAATCGCAGAGGTTTGCAGGAGGGTGCCGGCAAATGCTCCGCAGACATTTTGGGAGGCAATCCAGATGTATTGGTTTGTTCATCTCGGCACAATCACAGAGCTAAATGGGTGGGACGCAATGAACCCCGGCCACCTCGACCAGCACCTTGCACCATTCTACGAGCAGGAGATAGCCGCCGGCACCCTCACCCGTGAAGAGGCAAAAGAGCTTATCGCATGCTTCTGGATAAAGGTGAACAACCACCCCGCCCCGCCAAAGGTAGGCATAACAGCAAGAGAAAGTGGCACATACAACGATTTCACCAACATCAACACAGGCGGAGTCAAGGCCGACGGAAGCAGCGGAGTGAGTGAGGTATCGTACATCATACTGGAAGTTCTTGAAGAGTTACACATTCTTCAGCCTGGCTGTTCGATACATATCAGCCGCAACACCCCTGAAAGCTTCCTTCATGCAGGATGCAGGGTTATCGGAAAGGGGTACGGATACCCGTCGGTTTTCAATGCCGACACATATATTCAGGAGCTGACGCGACAAGGGAAATCACTTAAAGATGCCCGCGAAGGTGGGTGCAGCGGTTGTATAGAGGTAGGAGCTTTCGGAAAGGAGGCATATCTGCTCACAGGTTACCTTAATGTTCCCAAAATACTTGAGGTTACACTCAACAACGGAACCGACCCTGTGAGTGGCCTGTTCGTCGGCATAAAAACAGGCAATCCACTGGAATTTAAAAACTTTGAAGAGCTTTACGAGGCATTTGTCAGGCAGTTGAATTACATTGTGGACCTCAAGATAAGGGTAAGCAACTACATCGACAGAATGTTCGCGAAATATGCCCCTGCCACATTCCTGTCGGTAGTTACAGAAGATTGCATAACAAAAGGGAGAGACTACTACAATGGTGGGCCACGTTACAATACAAACTACATTCAGTGTACCGGACTAGGAACTGTTACAGACTCGCTTTCTGCCATTAAGTGGCATATTTTTGAAAAAGGGAGCATTACAATGGAGCGTTTACTGGGCGCCATTGCAAATAACTTTGAAGGCGAAGAGATACTCAGGCAGACAATAATAAACAAGACCCCCTTCTACGGAAACGACAACGACTATGCCGATTCAATAGCCGTCAGAGTATATGATGACCTCTTCGCTGCCATAGACGGAAAGCCTAACACAAAAGGGGAGTGCTTCCACATGAACATGCTCTCCACAACCTGCCACGTCTACTTTGGAAAGGTGACAGGAGCTACACCAAACGGCAGGAGAGCAGGACGGGCAATTTCCGACGGCACATCTCCCTCGCAGGGAGCAGACACACATGGCCCCACTTGCGTAATACGATCACTTGGCAAGCTCGACCAGATAAAATCGGGAGGCACCCTTCTCAACCTTCGATTCCTCCCTTCGCTAGTAAAATCGGAGAGTGACCTCTCCAAACTGGGAGCCCTTATCCGAAGCTATTTCTCGCTTAACGGCCATCATGTCCAGTTTAACATTGTGGACTCCGCCACCCTGCGCGACGCCCGAAACAGGCCCGAAGAGTATCGCGACCTGCTCGTACGGATGGCTGGTTACAGCGACTACTTTAACCATATGAACTGCGACCTTCAGGAGGAGATAATCTCCAGAACAGAGAACGGTCAATTTTAATATTTATAACCATGAGCCTTATTTTCGACATAAAGCGCTACTCAATAAACGACGGTCCCGGGATCCGTCTCACAATCTTTTTCAAAGGCTGTCCGCTCTCATGCATCTGGTGCCACAATCCGGAAGGTATAAAAAGCACTAAGGAGAAACTCTACGACAAACAGAAGTGCCTCAGCTGCCGGACATGCGTGAGCGTGTGCCCCAATACGGCACTGGCCATGACATCGGAGGAGATCTCCACCGACTCAACTCTCTGCACAGATTGTGGAACCTGTACAGAGGCTTGCCCCGCAAATGCTCTGGAGATATCTGGCCGAGAAATGACAACAGACGAAATAATGAAGGATATCGAAAGAGAGAGTTTCGTTTTTGACCAGTCCGACGGAGGAGTTACATTTTGTGGAGGAGAACCCCTTTTGCACAGAAAGCTGTTGCTTGAACTGCTCGACAAGTGCGGCAAACGGGGCATCCACAGGGCCGTGGACACCTCTCTCTACGCCACAGAAGCCATAGTAAGAGAGGTCGCCTCAAACTGCGAGCTCATACTTGCAGACATAAAGCTGATGGACCCGGTTCTGCATAAAAAATATACCGGAGAGAGCAATGAACTCATATTGTCCAACATCCGCATGCTGGCAACTGAGGGGTTTTCATTTATCCCCCGTATTCCGCTTATTGAGGGAATAAATGCCGACGAAAAGAATATCAAAACCACCGCCATGTTCCTCTCCTCCCTACCCGGGCATAAAAGACGCACCGTCGAACTCCTTCCCTATCACGACATCGCCACAGGAAAGCACACCCGGCTGGGTACAATCTACAACCCCGGCAACATACCAATGGCCCGCCCAACCGACCAGACAATTGAGAAGTGTGTAGAGATATTCCACGAGAAGGGTATCGTGGCTATTGTAAAATAGGGAATTTATATCTGCCAAAATATAACCCCAATTTTACACATCGGTTTTTTCATATCTTTGCAATCAAATTATACCTGATTAAAACAGATACCGGAAAATGATAGAGAATGCAATTACAACGCGGGCAACGGCTCTCTTTGGGGTGGTTGACGGAATATACCAGATGCTGGTCGACTGGGGAGTCTCTTCGGTAGTAGCCGGCTGGCTCGACGAAATCATAAGCATGACGCTTCTTTTTTTACTCGCATACGGAGTCGATCTCATTTCAAGATTCATACTTCACCGGGTAATGGGGCATGTGTCAAAATTCACGACCGCTATCTGGGACGACATTTTTGTAGAATTCAAGGTCTTCAAGTTTCTTGCTCATATTTTCCCCGGCATAGTATTCTATCTGTGTGCTCCAATAGCCCTCAAGTCACTATTTTGGGTGACAATTTTTGAGAAGGGCGCACTCATATATATAGTCTATGCAATCATTCGCGCAATTCATGCAGCAACTAAAGCGATGACCAAAATATATTCGCAATCCGAAGATTACTCCAACAAGCCCATCCAGATAATCTTCCAGATAGTGGCCGTAATTGCCTACTTTGTAGGAGCTGTCTCTCTGTTAAGTATTCTTTTAAACACCTCTTTCACAGCTCTTTTTGCAGGGTTGGGCGCATCAATGGCAATTCTGATTCTGGTTTTCAAGGACACAATCCTCGGATTCGTGGCAGGTTGGCAACTCTCTTCAAATGACATGCTTCGTCAGGGCGACTGGATAACTGTTCCCAAATACGGAGCCGACGGCAATGTGGAAGAGGTGAGCCTCTACTCTGTCAAGGTCCGCAACTTCGACAACACCATAACTACAGTTCCCCCATATGCACTTGTGAGTGAATCGTTCCAGAACTGGCGCGGAATGCAGGAGTCCGGCGGACGGCGGATCAAGCGCTCTATAATACTAGACATGACCAGCATAGGCTTCTGTACTCCTGAAATGTTAGAACGCTTCCGTAAAATCAAGTACCTTAAAGAGTACATAGAAGAGACCGAAAAAGAGATTCAGAAGTTCAACAGCGAAAACGAAACCGACAACACCATTCTGGTGAACGGCCGCCGCCAGACAAACATCGGGGTGTTCCGCGCATACATACAGACCTACCTGGAACACCATCCGGAAGTCAACCACGAAATGACCTGCATGGTCCGCCAACTGCAACCCACAGAAAAGGGCATCGCCCTTGAACTCTACTTCTTTACCCTCGTAAAGGATTGGGTCTACTACGAGAATGTACAGTCCGACATCTTCGACCACGTAATGGCCATAGTTGAACAGTTCGATCTGCGGGTGTTTCAGTACCGGGGCACTTTGTAGTAGTTTTTAGCAACTACTTGTTTGTCAAACACATATCCCAAATGATATATAAGCAGCACATATAGACATCCCGCTAATAGGCTGACTATGTAATAATTGCTAAAAACTACTGCAAGGTATGCCTCTACCGCAGGTATTTCGCAAACTCCTCTGCGTACCTCAAGAATCCAAGGTCGGTCATGTGAACGCCGTCAACGGTTCCCTCACCGTCACAACCGGCGAGCTTTGCTCCGGGAATGAAGTAAACATTGCGGAACTTCTCTTTTTTAAGCTTGTGATAGACAGTTCGCCACTCGATGTTCTCTTCGCTGAGTTCGGCAGCAGTTTTCTGATCGAACTTCAAAGTTGGGAAGATGGGGTTCTCCACCATATAGATTTTAACTCCAGGTTTTGCATCAAGAATTATGCGGATGAAATTATACGCGCTGTCCCTTACAATCTGCGCATTTGTATTTGGAAGACAATCCAGAACGATTGTCTGGGCACTTACCTTACAGATAGCCTCGGCCATAGATTTGTCCATCCGTCCGTTACCGGAGAACCCCAGGTTTATGGTCTCCCTCTGCAACATCCTCCCCAGGATAGCAGTGTAGGCCATACCCGGACGCGATGCACATCCACCCTGTGTAATGCTTGTTCCGTAAAACAGAATGGCACCCCCGTCGTCACTTTTCAATAAAACCCTCTCCTGAGGCAGTCCTATTGTAGCCAGTGAATCCACCCCAAAAGAGAGACTCTCGGTACCATCATAAAGCGGAAGATAAGCAATATACTCCCGTTGTTTGGCAGTCATATTCTTGATAACGACTGCATTGTTCTCCTTATCTGTGGGCCTTGCGGTACCTACAAAATACCACTTTCCATTTTCCAGCGCATAGAGGTCGACACCCTTTATGCCGGTTGCAGCCATGTGGTTCATAGACATATTTGTCATGACCGTCCAACGGACAGCAATAGAGGTACTGTTAGAAGAGAACCTCACGGCAAGGCCGGCAGAGTTCTTAGCAAGGCTCCAGAGCTCCTTTCGGAAACCGTCCTTGCCACTCAAAGGCAACCTGCTGTAATACGACTCGGTAACATCAAAACCCTTTCCCAGAAGCATAAGCTCCCTGGCATCGGTATATTTCATTTTACCAGTACTCTGCCCACAGACAGTATTACCAAAACTCAACGCAAAAAGGGGCAAAAGAATCAGTAGATAGCTTTTTTTCATTTCTTCTTTCTGTTTAAAAATATAATCAATACAGATATGGCAACAATAATTCCTACAATGTACCCTATCATTGGATCCAGACTCAACCCGCCGGCTTTGTATGGGGCAATAAAGAAATACGACACACATATCATTGTAAGGAAGGTTGCAGGAACAGACAATATCCAGTGTGGTTTTTTAACGGTAACCGCATAGGCAGCAGCTGTCCATAAAACAATAGTCGCAAGAACCTGATTTATTATTCCCACATATTTCCATATTGTAGAGAAGTCCAGGTTACATAACAAATAAGCAACAACAAACATAGGAATAGCCAGAATTAATCTGTTTTTTATCGGTTTTTGCTGATATTTGAAGGCGTCGGCCAAAAGAAGCCTCAATCCACGGAATGCAGTGTCGCCGGATGTGATGGGACACACCACAACTCCAAGAATTGCAATTATTGCCCCTGCCCTGCCAAGCCACGAGTTGCAGATTTCATTAACAATTATAGCAGGAGTCTTGCCACCATCTGCAGCAATGTTCAGACCATCTGCCCCGCCAAAATAGGAGATGGCAGCTGTTGCCCAAACGAGAGCAACAATACCTTCGGCAATCATGGCTCCGTAAAATGAGGGACGGCCATACTTCTCGTCGGTCATACATCTGGCCATCATTGGCGACTGAGTTGCGTGGAATCCGGAGATTGCTCCACATGAGATCACAACGAACATCATTGGGAAAAGCACATTAACACCCGGGTTGGAATGCATGTTTCTGAAAGAGTCCAGAGAGAGTTCAGTCATTGTAATGGTTCCGTTGAAAACCTTGAATATCAATGCCCCTCCTATAGCAACCGCCATAAACAAAAGGATACCTCCAAAAAGCGGATATATTCTGCCAATGATCTTGTCTATCGGCAACAACGTAGCGAGGATATAATAAACAAAGATTATGTAAAGCCAATACATCATCTTCATTCCCGTAAGGACAGCCATAAGATTTGCAGGCCCGTTTACAAATGCCACACCCACTGCCATCAGCAGAAAAGCGGTGATTATAACCATTGCCTTCTTTATATTACTCCCCAGATACTTACCAACCATGTCGGGCAGACTCTTGCCATCATTTCTTATAGAGAGCATCCCTGAGAAGTAGTCATGCGAAGCACCCATGAAAATGCAACCCACCACAATCCATATATATGCCATCGGACCGTATGCCGCACCCATTATTGCACCAAAGATAGGCCCAAGTCCCGCAATGTTCAGGAACTGGATAATGAATATCCTCCAGGGTTTCAGTTCTACATAATCCACACCGTCGGCAAGTCTTTTTACAGGAGTCGGTATTGCCGATGAGGCGCCAAAAAACTTCTCAACAAATTTTCCATAGGTAAAGTAAGCCCCAATAAGAAGCAGAACAGCTACAACAAAAGTTATCATATTATTTAAGTTAAGTTTCTACTGTAACACCCACTCAATATTCACCCCCCGTCGCTCCATCCCCCTGAACCAGGTCATCTGACGCTTTGCAAACTGATGTATAGCAACTGCAAGCTGCCTCTCCATCTGCTCGTATGTAAGCCTGCCCAATATAAACAGAGTTACAAATTTATACTCCAGTCCGTAATAAATCAAGTCTTCCGGCGAAATTCCCGAGTCAAGTAACCTTTGTACCTCCTCAATCATGCCCCCCTCCAGTCTCTCTCTGAGACGTTTGTCTATTCTAGCGATCCGCTCCTCCCTGCTCACAGAAATTCCTATAAATTTCGTATTTATGGGATCTGTCTGCACATATTCAACCGGAGAATTCTGTCGGTAAATCTCAATCTCCAGAGCCCTTATCACCCTCTTTTTACTATCAATGTCAGATTTGTTGTGCATCTTCTTCATCCCCTCCAGCCTGGCCGACAGCTCCTCCATCGAAAACTTCTCCAATTCTGCCCTCAGCTCCGGGTTCTCCGGAACCTCCGCCAAAGAGTATCCCCTTGTTACGGCATCGATATACAGGCCCGTCCCACCGCACAGGATAGGCAGCCTGCCCCGCGACTTTATGTCGTTGTAAACCCGTTCAAAATCCTTCTGAAACTGGAAGAGATTGTACTTCTCTCCGGCATCGGCAATGTCTATCAGATGATAAGGTACCTGAACACCATTCACTGTGTATTCCGACAGATCCTTGCCCGTACCAATATCCATCCCGCGGTAAACCTGCCTCGAGTCGGCAGAGATAATCTCGCCACCTGTCTCAAGTGCCAATCTAACAGCATATTTAGTCTTTCCCGAGGCCGTCGGCCCCAATATACAGATCAAATCGTGGTTCATTCCACAAATTTACACTATTTTTGCACTCCCATGCCAAAAGCAAAAAGTAAAATAGAGATTAAAAACAAGAAGGCCTCTTTCGAATACGAATTCATAGAGAGCTTCACTGCCGGTATAGTTTTATCTGGAACAGAGATAAAGTCGATACGTGCAGGAAAAGCCTCTATTGCAGATGCTTACTGTTATTTTGCCAACAGGGAGCTATATGTGAAAAACATGCATATTGCCGACTACTGGTGGGGTTCCTTCAATCAGCACGACCCTAAAAGGGACCGCAAGCTGCTTCTTTCAAAACGCGAACTGAACCGGCTCCACAGAGGATCCCGCGAAAAAGGGCTCACAATTGTAGCCACCCGACTCTTTATTGCCGAAAATGGCTTTGCAAAGCTGAACATATCCCTTGCCAAAGGGAAGCGCGAGTACGACAAGCGTCACACAATTAAGGAGAACGATCTCAGACGAGAGAGCGACCGGGCCTAACGAAGTCATCTGCCAGTAAAAATTATATCCCATTAAAACTACATCTCGTTGTTTATCAGCTACTTGCTCTTTTATATTGCTTTTTTCTTCATAAATTGACACTGTTTTTGTGTCAATCTATTTCAGGACGGGACAAGATCTGCCAGTTAAAATAAGATATTGCTGTTTATCAGCTGTTTATAAAATTATTTTCTCGAAATTTTGATCGATTATATTTTACATGTACCTTATAATGAACAACATACTAAAACAACTGGCAGATTGAAAATTTGTATTGAGGAGGATTCAAAGAGCTCAAGAAGGTATGTGTCGGCAAGATTTGCCTCCACATGGTTTTATAATCAGCTGCAGATTAGGTGTTTACTAATTACTCTGGCAGAGGGGGTAGCACTTGCATGATTTGCAAACACTTATGAAATAGTCTGAAAACCAGACAAATACACAACTAGCAGACTATCTAATAATTGCTAACGGCTTTAGCAGAGTAATTTGCTAATATTATTTTAGATTACTTTTTTTGTCCAACACCCTGCTTTGTTGCCTTAACATCCGGCTCGATCATGGCCGGCTTTCCTTTTAGAACGCTGTAAACGACTAGTACCGCTCCACCCAATATGAAAGGTATGCTAAGGATCTGACCCATGTTCAGTGTCATTCCCTGCTCAAATGCAACCTGAGGCTCCTTTACAAATTCGATGAAGAAACGGGCCGCGAAGAGGCCGATCAAAAAGATGCCGAACAGGGTTCCTCTTTTAAGTCTTGGAAGGAACTTGTAATACATAATCATAAGGATAACAAAAACAAGCAGATAGGAGAGAGATTCGTACAGCTGCGTAGGGTGTTTGGCAACCGTTTCACCTCTTAGTGTGAAGATGAAGCCCCATGGCAAGTCAGTAGGGTTGCCGTAAATTTCGGAATTCATGAGGTTGCCCAGCCTTATGAGGGCACCGGCAAGAGCTGTCGGAATACCAATCCTGTCCATCAGCCACCAGAAGTCGAAGTTGTACTTTTTGCCGTACTTCTTAACGTACCACCAAATCCCTATCAGAATGGCAATGGCTCCACCGTGGCTGGCGAGACCGCCGCGCCAAGTCATCAAGATTTCAAGCGGATGGGCAAGGTAGTACTCAGGCTCGTAAAAGAAGCAATGGCCAATTCTCGCACCAATCACTGCCGACCCCAGCAGTGTATATAGCAACACATCCAGAATATCTGTCGGAAGTTTCTCCCTTTTGAAGAACCAAAGGAAAATGTAAAAGCCGATTATGAATCCCGACACGAATAGAATGCCGTAATATCTTATGTGGATTGGTCCCAAAGAAAAAAGTTCAGGTGACGGGCCCCAGGTTATGGACAGAAGATTGTTCATAGATTATCTTTTTAAACGTGTGAAAACACTTAATGGTAATGCTTTTTCAAATTTATCCAGCAACACAAGCTCTCCGTATGTCAGCTCAAAGTTCTTTTTGTCCGATCCGTCTCCCTTTTTTGCCGTTCCGTTGAGTCTGAATGCTGTCTTTATAAGAGTATCGGCCAACACAGCAGAGTAGCCGTTTGAGTAGAGATTCAGCACAACATAGCTGTCTTTGGGAGCAAGTATAGACGCGACCTCTCTCAAGAGTTCAAACAACAGCTCGTCCAGTTTCCACCTCTCACCGTCAGGCCCGTGTCCGTAAGCCGGTGGGTCAAGTATGATTCCCTGATAAATGTTGCCTCTGCGGGCCTCCCTCTTAACGAACTTAAGAGCATCCTCTATAACCCAACGGATATTGTCAAGCTTGCTTATCTCCATATTGACCCTTGCCCAGTTCACCACCTGCTTAACAGAGTCCAGATGCGTAACGTCGCCTCCACCGCAATTAGCTGCGAGACTTGCGGCGCCGGTGTATGCAAAAAGGTTCAGGATTTTTGGTTTCGACCCGGGATTGGCGTTTCCTACCTCCCTTGTCTTGGCATAGATATAGTCCCAGTTAGGAGCTTGCTCGGGAAATACTCCCACATGTTTAAAGGCAGTAAGTCCGAGGCGCAACTTGAATGAAAACTCTGCGCGGTTATATGCGATCAACCATTGTTCATCCATCTTCTTGAGCATGTGCCATGTACCCGAATCCTCCTTGCCCGAGCTTCCGAAACCGGCGCCGGTGGTAAACCGTGTGTGCGCCATGCTCATCCACTCCTTTGTAGACAACGTCCTGCCCCACAATGCTTTCGGTTCCGGTCTTATAAGATAATACCCGCCAAACCGTTCGAGTTTTTCAAAATCACCCGAATCTATCAATTCGTAATCGTTCCATTTAACAGGGTACTCCAGCAACATATCTATTAATTCTTAATCTATACCATTTATATCGGGCCGAAGTTAGTAATT
>Ga0074193_1003719_pt1 | contig 10688 bp, 7 predicted proteins | sample EPASupsiteHSE605_FD_64523 | JGI IMG/M metagenome (GOLD analysis project Ga0074193, IMG submission 64523) | Bioremediated contaminated groundwater from EPA Superfund site, New Mexico - Sample HSE6-05 | ecosystem: Environmental > Aquatic > Deep subsurface > Groundwater > Contaminated ...
GTTGTAGTTTTGGCTTTTCTTGTGCAATCATGCAAGACGAATCAGCCCGAAGCAGATAAACCATCATCCGCCAACGAACAGACAATGAAAGACAAAGTAAACGAATATGCGCTTGTGGAATTGACAACCGACATCAGTCATCTTTCCGCAAAAGAAAAACAAATTGTATCTATTTTGTTTGATGTTGCTGCCATCATGGATGATTTATACTGGAAACAGACGATCGGCGAAAAAAATGATTTTTTAAGCAAAATAACGGATCCCGACATCAAGCAGTTTGCACAAATCAATTATGGTCCCTGGGATCGATTGGGCGACAACAATCCATTCATCAGCAGTTACGGTGCAAAACCGCTAGGTGCCGGCTTTTATCCGGCCGACATGACCAAAGATGAATTTGAAAAGCTGAGTGACAAGAATAAAACCAGTCTTTACACTATTATTGTACGCAATCCCGACAAAACGTTGAAGGTTGTATGGTATCATGAGTATTATCAGGAACAATTAAAAAAGGCATCGGACTTATTACTCAAAGCCGCAGCTCTGGCCGAAGATCCGGGATTTAAAAACTATCTGGAGCTTCGTTCAAAAGCGCTGATCACTTCAGATTACTATCCAAGCGATATGGCATGGATGGACATGAAAAACTCCAATATTGATTTTGTTGTGGGGCCCATCGAAAATTACGAAGACGCGTTGTATGGCTACAAGGCAGCGTTTGAATCGTTCATTCTGATTAAAGATATTTCATGGAGTAAAAAGCTGGAACGTTTTGCAAAACTGCTTCCGGAGCTGCAAAAGCAACTTCCTGTGGACGAACAATACAAAAAGGAAACGCCGGGAGCCGACAGTGATATGAATGTTTATTCTGCCGTATTTTATGGTGGCGACTGCAATGCCGGCAGCAAGACCATTGCCATCAACCTGCCGAATGACGAAAAAGTTCAGCTGAGTAAAGGCACACGCAAACTGCAGCTGAAAAACGCCATGCAGGCCAAATTCGATAAAATCCTTGTACCCATTTCCAATATATTGATTGATCCTTCGCAGCGCCAGTATATCAAATTTGATGCATTCTTCAACAATGTTATGTTCCATGAAGTAGCACATGGGTTAGGAATTAAAAACACCATCAACGGAAAAGGCACTGTACGCGAAGTATTACAGGATATGTATTCTTCGATTGAAGAAGGCAAAGCCGATATTACCGGACTGTATCTGGTTACCAAACTCCGCGAGATGGGCGAAATTACCGATGGGGAGCTGAAAGAAAACTACGTTTCGTTTGTTGCCGGTATATTCCGTTCGGTGCGTTTTGGAGCTGCCAGTGCACACGGAAAAGCCAACATGATGTGCTTCAAATATTTTATGGATAACGGTGCCATTTCGCGCAACGACAAAGGATTTTATGTAGTAAATTTCGACAAAATGCCGCAGGTAGTCGAGTCACTGGTAAACAAAATCCTTGTAATGCAGGGCAACGGCGACTATGCAGCTGCCAAAGCCTGGGTTGAAAAAGATGGGGTTATTCCGGCTGATTTACAAAAAGACCTCGATAAATTGCAGGCAAATAAAATTCCGGTTGATATTGTTTTCAAACAAGGAAAATCAGTTCTCGGACTGTAATATGACAAGCCGATGCGGAACTTATTTATACTGATTATTTTGCTTCTGCAGGCTTTTTTCCTGCAGGGGCAAAATTTTACAAATCTTTCAGCTGAAGAAAACGAGTCGCTGAAAAACAGCCTGCAAAGCCATGTTCAAGCATTGGCACACGACAGCATGATGGGACGTGAAGCCGGCACCGAAGGTGAACTGAAGGCCATGTACTACATTGCCGGTCAGTTCAAAAAAGCAGGACTACAGCCACTTCCCGAAAAAAATTACTGGATTCCGTTTACCTTTTCGGAAGGATATACCTATTCGTCCGGAACCATTGAACTGAATAAAAAAGCGTATAACCTCACCACGTATTTTGTTTATCTGAATCCGCTGGTGAATTACAATTTCAGCGGAAAGATTGTCCGCATCGGCAACGGTTTATCGGATGACGATTTCAAACAAACTGATCCGACAAACAATAAAAACATCGTATTAGTTGTAGATATAAATTTTTCCGACAGCTGTGATTCGCCCAACGATATGCGCTACATGCCGCTGCTGGAAAAAGCCGTGAACAGGGCCACCCGTCTGAATCCCGAAGCGGTGATTCTGGTCAGCAGTGACCCGAAAAAGTTTCCGGCCATTGGCGGAATGAATCTGGACAATGCACAGCCGAATATTCCTGTTTTGTGTGTTGGCGCCAGTCTTTCAAAAAGAATATTGAAGAAAAATGCTGTCGAAATAAAAAGCACCTGTACATATTCGAAGAATGAAAAAACAGGTTATAATGTAGCAGCATTCATCAACAACAACAAGCCAACCACCCTTGTCTTTGGTGCGCATTACGATCATCTGGGGTATGGTAATTCCGGATCGCTGAGTACCGAAAAAGCCATACACAACGGCGCCGACGACAATGCCAGTGGTACTGCGCTTTTGATTGAGATGGCGCGCAGTATTTACGCAAAAGGATTTACCGATCACAATTATGTTTTTGTTGCATTCAGCGCCGAAGAAAAAGGATTGCTGGGCAGCAAGGCTTTTCTGAATCAGAATCTGGTGAACAGCAAAAGCATGCTGGCGATGCTCAATTTTGATATGGTTGGCCGCATGGATGTTACATCACCAAAACTGAACATTCTGGGAACCGGCACCGCCACTGAGTGGGACAGTTTAATCACTACTGCCTATTCAGGTCCTGTAACCATCAATAAAAGCGAATCGGGTGTTGCAGGATCGGATCAGATGTCGTTTTATCTGAAAAGTATTCCTGTATTGTTTTTTATTACGGGCATGCATGAGGACTATCACAAACCGGGCGATGATGCAGAAAAGATCAATGCCAGCGGCATGACCGAAGTGTATCAGGTCGCATTGAATCTGACACAGACCCTGAACGGCATGAAAGAGCTTCATTTTAAACAGAGTGATTTGCCCGGAGCCAGCCAGAGCAGACGTTTTTCGGTGACATTGGGTGTTATTCCCGATCATGCATGGGAAGGCAAAGGGATGCGTATTGATGCCGTAACGAAAGAAAAAACAGCCGACAAGGCAGGTCTATTAAAAGGCGATATAGTCATTAGAATCGATGAGACAGAGGTAATCGACATAATGACGTACATGAAAGCGCTGTCCGGCTATAAAAAGGGCGATAAGGCAAAAATTACTTACCTTCGCGGCCAAATTGAAAACACGGTTGAGGTTGTATTCTGAACGATCATGATAAAAATTGCACACAGGATAGGTGTTATCGGCGGGGGAAGCTGGGCTACAGCCATTACAAAAGTGCTGCAGAACCATCAGAAAAAAGTAAACTGGTTCATCCGTCGTCAGGAGGTGATTGATGCCATTCAGAATACCGGGCATAATCCGGAATATCTGAGTCAGGTAGAACTCAATCCGGCACTGCTGTCGCTGAGCAACAATCTGGATGAAGTCATCCAGAATTCCGACATTGTGATCTTCAGCATACCGGCTGCATTTCTGCACAGACAGATTGAAACGATGGACAAAAAGCTGTTACAGGATAAAATCATTATTTCGGCTGTAAAGGGCGTCATTCCTGAATTCAACGCCATTGTCAGCCGATATTTCAATACGGTATTCGACGTTCCGTCTGAAAATTACGGATTGATTGCAGGGCCCACACATGCCGAAGAAGTGGTGATGGACAAGCTTTCGTATCTGACTGCGGCATCGAAAAACGAAGATATCGGGTTGGTGATGTCTGAAATCATGGGCACACGCAATATCCGGGTGACTGTTTCGTCGGATGTGGAAGGCATTGAGTATGCGTCGGTGCTGAAAAACATATATGCAGTTGCAGCCGGAATAAGTGTTGGATTGGGCTATGGCGATAATTTTCTGAGTGTACTTACAGCGAATGCGATTGTTGAAATGCGTCGTTTTCTCGACACCATCAATCATTGCAAGCGCGACGTCAACAACACTTCGTACTGCGGCGATATCATTGTGACATCGTACAGTCAGTTCAGCCGCAACCGCGCATTTGGCAACCTGATTGGCAAAGGCTACAGTGTGAATTATTCGCGCATTGAAATGAAACAGGTCGCCGAAGGATATTATGCTTCGAAATGTATGACCGAAATAAACGAGGAATATAAAGTCGACATGCCTATTCTGAATGCGGTATACAACATTTTGTACAACAATGTTTCGCCCAGTGTTGAAATGCGCAAACTGGCCGAAAAGCTGAAATAATCCGTTACTAATCAAGTAACCTTTATTGACATGACAGAGCGGAAAAAGATGTGGCTGATTTTTTCGGTATTCGCTCTGACGATGCTGCTGGTGCTGGTTTTTGCACTTTTACGTTTACAACATGCACAAAAAAAACTCGGCGAATCGGCCGATATGATTGAAAGCATCGGCAACAGCCGTTTCAATGTTGAAGCGTTGGTTACTGACACCATTCCGGTATCGACTTACATTACCATTCCCATATCAATTCCGGTACAGGTAAGCATGAACATGACGTTTGATGCGCCTATACACATGAATGTGCCCGTGAATAAAAATCTGATGATTCCATTTTCGATCGACATCAGTCAAATCATTCCGGTTGACACTTTGTTTAATTTTCCGGACAAATTAAATCCGCTGATCAGCGATACGCTTGACATGGCGACAAAAATGAAAATAAAATTCTGGCCCGGATTCAAAATTCCTTTTCATGTTGAAGGACAGGTGCCGCTGCAGCAGAATCTGAGTCTCGATATGCAGACAGTGCGTGTGTCGGCCAACATTCCGATAGCCATGTCCATCAACGATTCCATTCCGGTACGACTTGATTTTGAATTGCCGGTGAATGAAACGGTTTCGATGCCATTGAAAATTAATACACGCGCTACGATTACATTTATTGAAAAAATCCCCATTGAAGCTGATTTTCCGATACAGCTGAAAGCGCCTGTGGAAGTGGATTTCGGAAAGACGCCGATGAAAGCAAAGTTTGATAGTCTGGCGCGGATGATGAGAGAAGTTTTGTAAATACGAGATAAAAAAAATACGAAATACGAGATGCGAGATATGAAATACGAGATATGGGATACGACGTGAATATGCGGAAATATGGAAATACGAGATACGATATACGAAATCAGAAATACGAAATGCTTTGTGTGAAAATGTGAAAATGTGAAAATGTGGAAATATGAAATGCGAGAGAGGCGACAGGCGCAATGCACAATGCATAGGGCATAGGGCATGAGGCATGCTGTTCCGTTCCGCTGCGGCGGAAGAAATGCGAGATACGATGTGCTGATTTGCTTATTTGAAAATGTGAAAATGTGGGAATATGGAAATGTGGAAATATGAAATGCGAGAGAGGCGACAGGCGCAATGCGCAATGCACAATGCATAGGGCATAGGGCATGAGGCATGCGGTTCCGTTCCGCTGCGGCGGAAGAAATACGCGGCCGGATTAAGAATCAGAGTTATTAAATCAAATGCCTTAACGGATAACAACCAGCGGAGCACGGCCTGCAATCGCATTTTCGACAAACAGCACCAGTTGATAACTCCCGGCATGAAGGTCTGCAACAGAAAAAGTGACCGTGTTATTTTCGAATGATTCTTTTTCAATTTTTCGGTATAATACAGACTTGCCGGTCAAATCGAAAACACGCAAAAAACAATCGTCGTTTACCGCGGTGTCAAAAGTTACAGACACCAGATCCTCAGCGGGATTTGGGAATAACAGAATTTTCTTTTCAGGTGGTTTGACCGAATGGGATAAGGAGGAAATGATGGCTGTATCGGTGCATGAAAAATCAAGTGTATACCCATTCTGCGTGGATGAAAAATTTGAAATATTCAGCACATACGTTTCACCAGCTAAGACCGGAATAAGTGCATTGAATTTTCCATCGGAGGCCGAGGCGCATGAAATTGAGCCCTGACCATTTGCACCCGTTGAGCCTTGATTAGATGCGTAACTACAACTTACCATGAGTGAAGAATCGGAAAAAATATCGGCACACGAAGCATTGGTGAGATTGAACACAGCCCAGTCATAATCATCACTCGAACTGTTTGGAATAATATTGAAACACAGATTCCCGGTTGTCGGAACAGATAAAATATACCACACATCATTTTTTTCGCCTGAAAGAAGGCAGCTTGAAGGACAGCCGGTCGTATTGATTTCATTCGGAATATTTCCCTCTCCGGAGAAAGAGCTATCCTGATAATAAATAGCCTGAGTTAAAGGAATGGCGCCAAGACAGTCCTGCACCGTAGGTGTTTGCGCATTGAGGGCAATTGAAAACAGAACCAATAAATGAAAAAGAGAATAAAATTTAATCATGGTAAATGGATTTGCAACGAAAGATAAATCAATATAAAAAAACCTGCAATGCTCAATCAGTTTTCGGTTAAAACAAAAAAGAGCTACATGAAATAACATTCGCATAGCTCTTTAAGATAATATGGGAAACTATCGGATCACCATGAGCGGAACGCGGCCGCAGGGCTTGTTATCGGAAGAAAGGACGAGGAAATAGCTTCCGGCAGCAAGATTATTCACAGGCACCGTGTATGAGTATTCGCCTGCTGCATTTATTTCATTCATTTGCTGCACCAGAACCGGTTTTCCGCTGAGGTCAACGATTGAAACGGTGTACAGAATATTTTGTTCAGCCATAAAGGTAAACTGTGTCTGTTCGCTGGCCGGGTTCGGATACACACCAGTAATGAGGTTTTGAGCATAGTCGGTAATTCCAACCGGGCATGTGCCGGCACTTACACCGTAGCCACTGATGGCGTCGTTGCAAATGGTGGTGCTGAAAGGCCACATATCCTGTATGACAATATTTTTATCAGGAGCGATGAGAATAAAAGTAGGATAGGCTGTAATACCGTAGGTAGTGCAAACGGCAGTACCGCCGGCATCGCCGCTGATGCAGGGATAATGGGCTCCATAAGTGTTATCAAATGCAATGACTTCGGCGTCACTGTCGCCATAATCCAATCCGAGAAAAATAACACCACCGGTATTGCAGCCAAAATTTTCGTATGAAGCATTGGCCTCAGGAGCTGCAGCCTGGCATGGTCCGCAGGTGGTATAAAAGAAATCGATCAGAACATATTTACCTGCATTCAGGTAATCGAAGAGCGTATGCGATGTTCCATGCACATCGGTGGCGGTGAAATCGGAAGCTGTTGTAAGCGGAGTCTGTGCCTGGACAGTCGCAAACAATAGCATTGCAAAAAAGAGGGTAAAAAGTTTTTTCATTGGAGGAGGATTTAATCCGATAAAAATAGAACTTTTTACAACATAAGCGACTATGAATGTTTATTTTTGCAAAAAATAATTCACCTGGCATGGATTCACCGGACAATAATTATGTAACGCTGAATAATTACAACTTTTCGCTGAATGAAGAGTTTGATTATCTTGATGCTTTCAGCAAAGAGCTGCAGCAAGCCCGGGAAGCGCAGACCGATGGTGATGAAGATGCTGTTGAAAAAAACACAAACGGCTCCGGGAGCGATGAGCAACCGAAGCCGTAATAAAAAATTCAGAAATCTAGCAGTTGATATACTTTTTCACCAGCTCATCAATAGTTTTAATGCGTTGTTCATCGGGCAGCGCAAATAATTTTTCACTGAGGCCTTCATCATCATAACTACGAAGCTTTTTAATCAGCGAATCGATTACTCTGGGCGGGAATACGCCTGAACCGAGATAAACGCTCTTTTGTTTTTCGAGTTCATCAGCTGAACCGACACAGCATACAGGCAGCTGTTTCAGGCGTTCTGCAACGGCTTTATGTTCGTCGTGGAAAATATTTACGTTTACGTAAGTATCTTCAGCTTTTTTAAGTGCATCTTTATCGGTGAGACCGTGAGTAACAGCAGTTGTAAGGCCTGCGAGCAGGAGATAAATATCGGCCGAGCCATCGGGGCAACGGAATTCGAATGTTTGTTTTTCGCGATAATTAAACGTTCCCTCTTTTTCGCCCGGGTTGGCAATAGAAATCATTTTCGATGCATTACCGGTCCAGCCCAGCGGTACGCGCACGAGTACCGAGCGATTGCGGTCGCCCCAGCAAATATTGGTCGGAGCTTCCTGATGCGGCACCAATCGCAGATAGCTGGTGGGCACAGTGTTTCCGAAAGCTGTCAATGATGAAGAAAGATCCATAATGCCGGCAATGGCGCGTTTCGAAATATCGCTCAGGCCATTTTCATCGTTGGTGACACTAACGCCGTCTTTCAGCAATTTCATATGAATATGCAGTCCGCTTCCAGCCTTGCCCACCGTAATTTTGGGAGCGAAGCTGAGTGCAACACCGTATTTATACGCCAGACAGCGGAGAATCCATTTACCGAGAATGAGTTGTTCTGCGGCTTCTTCGATATCGGTTGGCAGGAATTCAATTTCATTCTGCTCATAATTATAAAACTCATCGCTGAAATTGCCGACTTCGGAATGGCCGTATTTGATTTTTCCGCCCATCTGAGCGATATGCAGCATGGCTTCTTTCCGGAGGGGTTCCCATTTTGTAAAAGGCTCTGATTCGTGATAACCTTTCTGGTCAACAGCTTCGAAAAGATCTTCGCGTTCGCTGATGACATAATATTCCAGTTCGCCCATGGCGTGAAGCGAATAGCCGGTTTTATCCACCAGGTTTTGGTGTGCACGGATCAGAATATTTTCGGGGCTCATTTCCATCGGATTGCCGTCTTTGTCGAAATAACGGCAGAACATCCCCAATGTGGGAATTTCGGTAAACGGATTAATAAAAGCAGTGCGGAATTTGGGCACTACATATAAATCGCTTGAGCCGCTTTCCATAAAGGGAAACAAGGAGCTTCCATCGACGCGTTCGCCCGAAAGCAGCAACTGACGCAGCTGTTCGGTGCCTGATACCACAAAATTGAGTGTTTTTATTCTGCCGTCGCCTCCGGTGTAATGAAAATTCACCATCTGAATGTTCGACTGGCTCACATACGCGATGATATCGTCTGCAGTAAATTCTTTCGGATTTTTTTGCAGAACCTGCACCAGCGGATTCGGACAAAGCTGAAACCGATTTTCCATGACTATTACAATTTAATTAATATTGTGCAGGGCAAATATAGAAGTATTTCATTTACCAACAAGAAATAATGCCGGTTTTTAAATGCATTTACGATAAACAAAAGGAATTATAATTAGTTCTGGCGGATTGCTTCGACGGGATCGAGTTTTGAGGCACTCCAGGCCGGAATCATACCTGCAACCAGTCCAATGGCAGCAGAAACGCCAAGTCCAAGCACAATGTTTCCTGTTGTCAGGGCTATTTCGAAATCCAGGGCATAGGTAGCCAATGTTGCCAGCAGCCAGACCAGTAACAAGCCGAAAACGCCACCAAACAAGCTCAGAAAAACAGATTCGACCAGGAACTGCACCAGAATAAACAGATTCTTTGCACCAAGTGATTTCTGAATTCCGATAATACTGGTACGTTCTTTAACAGATACAAACATAATATTGGCGATGCCGAAGCCACCCACCAGGAGCGAGAATCCACCAATGAGCCAGCCGGCCAGAGTCAGCACACTGAAGATGCCGGCCAGTCCCTGTGTGAGCATACTGGGTTCGTTGATGGAGAAATCGTCTTCCGATCCGGGTTTCAGGCGATGTTCAGCCCGAATGATCCCTTTCAGTTCGTAAATCATTTCCTCGTTCGGGATGCCGGGTTTTCCTTTCACCGCAATAAAAGAATTTGACGCATCTTCGTTATTGACATCAATAATCTGTCTGATAAAACTCAGCGGCAGCATTACCAGGTTATCGTTGCTGTTGCCAAAATTATTGGTACCTTCTTTTTTAATAACACCAATTACCGTGAGTTTTTTATTCAATACTTTTATTTCTTTTCCCAGGGGGTCGTTTACGCCAAATAATTTTTCCGCCACGTTGGCACCCAGCAAGCAAACAGGCATACCGTTATTGAACTCACTCGGGCTGAAATAACGACCCTGAGCGACATCGAAAACAAACACCTTGTTGTATTCTTCGCTGACACCGCCAATTCCAACCGATTCGACCTTGCTGTCGCTAAATTCAACATTGCTCACGGTTGAAGTCATAAATGCAACAGATTCAACGGTACCGGCGCGTTTCTGAATCATCTCCATGTCGTCGACTGTTGGCTGAGGGCGTTTAAGATATTTCCACCATTCAAAGTCCTGACTGAATTCCCAGGGCCACTTCTGTACAAACACAACATTCGATCCCATCGACTCGATGCTGGTTGTGATCTGGTTTTGCATAGAATCGACCACGGTAAAAACAATAATCACAGAGAAAATACCAATGGTGATTCCAAGCACTGTCAGAATAGTTCTGAGGCGGTTGATCAGGATTGCCGAAATGGCAAACAGAAAACTCTCTTTGATGAGTCTTAGGAATAACATGAAGCAAATATATGAATAATCTCGCTCAACGCACAATGCCCGCAGGCGGCTTGCGGCATGCGGCATAGGGAATGCGGCAGGCGGCATAGGGCGGGCGGCAGGCGGGTTGCGGCTTTGGGGAGGTTCGCCTTCTCCCCCGCCGGTGGCGTGGCTCAGGG
>Ga0074193_1003720_pt1 | contig 10677 bp, 9 predicted proteins | sample EPASupsiteHSE605_FD_64523 | JGI IMG/M metagenome (GOLD analysis project Ga0074193, IMG submission 64523) | Bioremediated contaminated groundwater from EPA Superfund site, New Mexico - Sample HSE6-05 | ecosystem: Environmental > Aquatic > Deep subsurface > Groundwater > Contaminated ...
GATGATCCCTGGCAGGGTTTTCTAGGAAACCGATGTAAAGTCCGAACTTTTTATTATGGTCTGCAGCCGGCAACCGGTATTTTTGCTAGTGATCTGCAGTTGCAGGGTTCTGCTGGCAGTCGTTTTCAGGTACATCTGCCGGATGCGGTGGGGGAAGTTTGGGTACCAGTTCCTGGACGGCATAATATTTATAACGCTTTGGCTGCTTTGGGGGTCGGATGGCTGTTAGGGATGAAATTGGGGGAGATGGCTGCCGGGCTAGCCGAAGCTCAACTTTCAGCAATGCGGCTGGATTTGGGGCCAGGATATCAAGGAACAACCCTGATAAATGATGCTTACAATGCCAACCCGGATTCAATGCTGGCCGCCTTACGCGTGCTGGATAATATAGAAGGAAAACGACGGGTAGCGGTCCTTGGGGAAATGTATGAGTTAGGTGATTTTGCCGAAGAAGGTCATCGACGGGTAGGGGAGGAAGCAGCCCGGTTGAAAGTATCATTTTTAGTAACCGTAGGAAAGCTGGCCGAAAATATTGCGGAGGGTGCTCTAGAGGCGGGATTGCCGCAAGATTGCGTAAGGGCGGTTCCGGACAAAAACCGGGCGGTTAATCTGGTTAAGGATTACCTGGAACCAGGAGATGTGGTACTGGTAAAGGGATCCCGGGGTATGCACATGGAGGAGATAGTGTCGGCCTTACAGCCGGCCGGGCAGGACAGGGGAGAAAATAGATTGTGAATGAGCAAGTTTTGATTAGAGCCGGATTAACTTTGGTAACCGCAGCGGCGGTTAGCTGGTTGATGGGGCCAATCCTGATTCCTATACTTCAGCGTCTGAAATTCGGTCAATGGGTACGCGATGACGGTCCCCAGCGGCACTTGGTTAAGGCCGGAACACCGACGATGGGCGGGATAATGTTTTTAACCGGAATTCTGGTGGCGGCATTGTTATGGATCCCTTGGGATCGGGAACTGTTTACGGTACTCGCTGTAACCTGGGGATATGGAATTATTGGCTTTATTGATGATTTTATAAAAGTAGTTATGCGTCGGCCTCTGGGATTAAGGGCCAGAGAAAAGTTAGCCGGTCAGATTATTTTGGGCTTAATTCTGGGAATAGTGGCAATTTGGGGTTTGGGACGAGGCACAGAGGTTTTGGTCCCATTTTATGGAGTTAGCTTTGATCTGGGATATGGATATCTACTATTAGCCTTGGCGGTAGTGGTAGGAACGGGAAATGCGGTCAACTTTACGGACGGGCTGGATGGTTTGGCCACCGGTACCGTTATTATTGCGGCAGGTGCCTACTCAATTATTTCATTAATGATGGACAAGACAGGGCTAGCCCAGTATGCTTTAGCAATTGTAGGCGGCTGTTTGGGTTTCTTATACTTTAATCGTTATCCGGCTCGGGTCTTTATGGGAGATACCGGATCATTGGCCTTGGGAGGAGCCCTAGCTAGTTTAGCCGTACTTACTCGAACAGAATTACTATTATTTTTGATTGGTGGAGTGTTTGTTATTGAGGTCTTATCAGTTATTATTCAGGTAATATCTTTTCAAACTACCGGGCGTCGGGTTTTTTTGATGAGCCCATTACACCATCATTTTGAATTGGCCGGATGGTCGGAAGTAAAGGTAGTTCGAGTTTTTTGGACCGCTGCTTTGGTTCTGGCTGTGCTAGGATTAACTCCATATATTTAAATAAAATAAATAGGGTGGTGAAATATCAGTGGATTTGAGCGGGGACACCTTTATGGATCTCTATGGCATGAAAGCACTGGTAGTCGGCTTAGGTAAGAGCGGTTTGGCAGCATCCCGGGTTCTTAGAGAAAAGGGGGCTGCGGTTACTGCTTGCGACATTCGAACTAAAGAAGGACTAGGTTCGTTAGTGGGTAGATTGACCGATCGTGGGGTAAGCGTAATAGCGGGGGGGTATCCCTCAGTAACCAGGGAAAATACTGATCTAGTGGTTACCAGTCCCGGAATTCCTAGGACCGTTCCACCCCTTGTAGAGGCTGAGAAGCTAGGTATTCCTATTTGGGGGGAAATGGAGTTGGCCTACCGATTTTCTCCGGCGCCATTTATTGGGATAACTGGTACTAACGGTAAGACCACAACTACCGCTTTAATAGGTGAAATATTAAAAAAAGCTAAGTACCCGAGCATTGTTGGTGGTAATATCGGGCTTCCTTTGGTAGAAGAGGTTATCCGATTAAGTGCCGAACATATTGTAGTTGCTGAAGTAAGCAGTTTTCAATTGGAGAGTATCAATAAATTCAATACTCACGTGGCGGCTATTTTGAATATTACACCGGACCATCTAGATCGGCACTATACAATGGAAGGATATATTGCCGCTAAAGCCAAGATACTGGAAAATCAGGGACCCGAAGATTTTGTGGTACTGAACTATGACGATATGTTAACCCGACTGCTGGCGACTCAGGCCAAGGGTCAAGTAATCTTTTTTAGTAGACTGCGGCCAATGGAACATGGAGTTTATGTCTCTAACCAGCAGATAGTTGTAAATCTTAAGGGTAAAGAAATACCGATTATACGGGTAAGTGATATCCGTATTCCCGGAGCTCATAATCTCGAAAATGCCTTAGCAGCAGTGGCGTGTTCTTGGATTCTAGGGATTGATCCTGAATTGATCAGCAGCACTCTGAGAGAGTTTTCAGGAGTGGCACATCGCTTGGAATTTGTAACGGAAATAAATCGAGTACAGTACGTGAATGATTCTAAGGGAACCAATCCGGATGCAGCAATTAAGGCCTTGGAAGCTTACCCCAACCCGTTGGTATTAATTGCCGGGGGTAAGAACAAGGGCAGTGATTTTACGGAGTTCGCGTCTAAGATTAGGGAAAGGGTAAGAATCCTGATTCTCGTAGGACAGGCAGCGTCGGATATTCGGGAGGCGGTTGAAAAAATTGGTTTTAGGGATATTTATCCGGCCGCTACTTTTCAGGAGGCAGTTTATACTGCGGCCCGATTGGCTAATCCCGGAGACGTGGTACTATTATCTCCGGCTTGTGCCAGTTGGGATATGTTTAACAGTTATGAGGAACGGGGAGATCTATTTAAAAAGTTAGTTTTGGACTTGCATGATCAAATTGAAACCTAAGCATTACCGTAATAAGTTGTATCTGTAAAAAGTAAAAGCCTTTCAAGAAATATTATCATCGGGAATTGGGGGTGACAGTTTTGCGTTTAAAAAAGCGGTCCCCAGATTTTCTTATTTTCCTTATTACCTTACTGCTCCTCGCCATAGGAGTAATCATGGTTTTTAGTTCCAGTGCTGTAACTGCGGAACAGAAATTTGGTGATGCTTACTATTTTCTTAAGCAGCAATTGTTGTGGGTAGTCATCGGCATAACCGCTATGATCATTGCTATGAAAATTGATTACTTTCGGTTAAAAAAATTGGCTCTGCCGATTTTAATTATAGGCCTAATTTTACTGGTGGTGGTATTAATCCCCGGGGTTGGCAGAGAGGTCAAGGGAGCTCAGAGATCGATCAGAATCGGCCCAGCCGGTATTTCCCCGGCTGAAATGATTAAGTTGGGTCTAGTCTTTTTCATGGCCTACAGTCTTAGTGAAAAGGGAGAAAAGCTCAAATTTTTTGTCAAGGGATTGCTGCCTTATCTAGGTATTTTGGGATTGGTTCTCCTGCTGATTATGCTGCAGCCGGATTTGGGAACCTCCATAGCGGTAGCCGGCACAGTTTATTTGATGTTAATGGCTGCGGGAGCCAGATGGGGTCATCTCCTTGGGGTAGCAGTGGTAGGTATTGTGGGAATCATGGCCCTGATTATCCTGGAACCTTACCGGATGCGACGTCTCACTGCTTTTTTAGATCCCTGGGCATCGCCATTGGATGCCGGATTTCAGACCATCCAGTCCCTGTATGCTCTAGGTTCCGGAGGTTTATTTGGAGTTGGTTTGGGTCGTAGTCGACAAAAGATGTTTTACCTTCCAGAGCAGCATACTGACTTTATTTTTGCAATTTTGGGCGAGGAACTAGGTTATCTAGGAGTATTAGTAGTAATTGCATTACTGTTTCTCTTTGTCTGGCGAGGTCTACGTACAGCCATAACCTGTCCGGATGCATTTGGGAGTTTGTTAGCGGTTGGGATTACTTGTATGATCGGCTTGCAGGCCATGATTAATATCGGAGTAGTTTCCGGCAGTCTGCCGGTTACCGGGATTACCTTACCGTTATTAAGCTATGGAGGTTCATCATTGTTGTTTACTCTGACCGGGGTTGGCATTTTATTAAACATATCTAAGTTTAGCACGCAAGGACGGTGAAAGCCCAAATAGGCTAGCTATGCGCATTGTTTTTACCGGAGGAGGTACTGGCGGTCATATTTATCCAGCTTTAGCCATGGCCCAGCAGTTTAAGACTTCTTATCCGGAAGCTAGAATTCTGTTTGTAGGGACCAGGAATGGTCTGGAGGCAGAATTGGTACCTAGGGCCGGTTATCAATTTGCCGCGGTGAATTCTCAGGGGCTACAACGTAAGCTTACTTGGTCTAACGTCAAAGCGGTATTTAAAGCCGTAAGCGGTTTACAAGAATCAAGACTTATCTTGAAAGAATTTGCTCCCGATCTAGTCGTAGGGACCGGGGGCTATGTTTGTGGTCCAGTAGTTTTGATGGCGCATATGATGGGGATACCGACCGCTATCCATGAACAAAATGCCTGGCCAGGGATTACTAATCGTTTATTATCTCGGGTAGTCGATTTAATCATGGTAAACTTCCCCGAATCTCTTCCCCGCTTTCCTAAGGCGGCCAGGATGACGGTAACCGGTCTGCCTATTAGGCCAGAAATAATGGGAGTGGATCGAAGGACCGGTGCTCAAAGGCTAAGATTGAACCCTAACTTAAAGACGATTTTGGTAGTAGGGGGCAGCCGGGGCGCACGGAGTATTAATCAGGCTATGCTGCGCATTTTAGATAATTATCGGGATTGTATTGATTTGCAGATTATACAGGTTACCGGTACCCAAGGATACCCGGAGATGCGGAAAGGTTTGGAAGACTATGGTTTATCTTTGGGCGAAAATGGGAATATTAGAGTTATTCCTTATCTTTATGACATGGAAAACGCGATGGCGATTGCAGATTTGATGATTTGTCGAGCGGGAGCAGCAACTTTAGCGGAGATTACCGTTAAAGGTATTCCATCAATTTTAATTCCTTATCCCTATGCCTCGGAAAATCATCAGGAGTATAACGCCCGTGCGCTGAAGGCCAAAGGAGCAGCTATATTAATCAAAGATCAGGAATTAAACGGGGATAGTTTATTAATGGAGGTTCAGCAACTACTGGAACAACCAAAGCGGTTAACCAAGATGGCGGCAGCCGCCGCTACCCTGGGTCGACCTCGAGCAGTAGAGGAGATTGTGGCTTTGCTAATTGACTTAGTTTCTAGATAATTAAAGTATACTTTCAACTTCATCCGGTTGCCGTTAATGTCTAAAGTAACAACTTAATTAGCTATAGCATAAGATGGAGTGCCGGGGGTACAGTTTATATATTTGTTTATTTAAAATAAACTGATATAGCATGGGCCGGAAGGAGTGGCGTCAATTTGATGACCTATCTATACCAGCGAGAGAATTCAGTAGAAAAACCATATTTAACTATGAAAACTATCCCTGTGGATGATGTCGGGGGGTTCCATTTTGTAGGAATAGGCGGAGTGGGTATGAGTGGTATTGCTCGTATTCTTATCCGTCAAGGATACCAGGTGAGCGGTTCTGACTTGAATGCAGGGGAAGTTACTCAACGGCTCGCTGCTGAAGGTGTGATTATTTATGAGGGACATTATACGGAAAACTTGGGTCCGGAAACCACCCAGATTGTGGTTTCCTCAGCAATACCGCCTACAAATCCAGAGATTATAGAAGCCCGGCGTCGAGGACTATCGGTTTTACATCGCGGAGATATGCTGGCTTTTCTGATGAACCCTAAAAAGGGAATTGCTGTGGCTGGGGCGCATGGAAAAACCACTACTTCAGCAATGATTTCCCTAGTATTAGCGCGGAATGGTTTGGATCCATCGGTTCTAGTCGGGGGCCAAGTAAAAGAATTAAATGGTAATGCCCGGCTGGGTAATGGTGAATATCTGGTGGCAGAGGCGGATGAAAGCGATGGTTCTTTTCTTAAATTAGCCCCGTTTTGTGCGGTGGTAACTAATGTGGAGAACGATCATCTGGATTATTATCAGAGTATAGATAATATTCAGGATGCATTTGCTCGCTTTCTTAGTCAGATTAAACTAGATGGATTTGCCGTGGTATGCGGAGATGATCCCTTTTTGAGGTCCATGGCAGCCCGAAATTCTAGGCGTTATATTACCTATGGATTAAGTCCCGGATTGGATTTGCGGATTGAGAATGTTCAAGGCCGCGGTCTGAAGACCTGGGGAGATGTGTACTATCGCAATCAAAAAATGGGGCGTTTAACTTTGAGCGTACCGGGTCAGCATAATCTGTTGAATGCCTTGGCTGCAGTAGGGGTTGGTCAAGAATTGGGTTTGAGTTTTCAGGAAGTAGCGGATTCACTCTATGATTTTGAAGGTGTACATCGACGTTTTGAGATAATGGGTGACGTAAATGGGGTATTAGTAGTTGATGATTATGCGCATCATCCTAGTGAAATTAAAGCAACCTTACGGGCGGCTAAGCAGATTGAAGCACGTAGGGTGTTGGCTGTTTTCCAACCTCATCGGTTTACGCGTACCCACTTGCTGTTGGCTGAGTTTGGTGATGCCTTCCAGGATGCGGATCAAGTAATTATCAATGAAATTTATGCAGCTGGGGAACAGCCTATTGAGGGCGTCAGCGCCCGGATGCTGGTTGAAGAGATAAATAAACAGGGAGTTCAGCAAGTAGAATATCTTTCTACTCGGGAAGAAATCGTAGAATACTTGGTAAGTGAAGTGCATCCGGATGATTTAGTGATTACCATGGGGGCTGGTCATATTTGGACCGTGGGACGGGATTTGGTAAAAAGATTGCAGAATCTTGAATAATGGTAGGCGAAAGGAGTTGAGAGTTGTAACAATTAGTACCCTGGAATAACCTGGGGTGCAGGAGGTTGCAACTATGGATAAAATAAAGATAATTGGTGGAAATCGATTAGAAGGTGAAGTAAGCGTTAGTGGGGCCAAAAATGCTTCTCTGCCAATTCTGGCGGCCTGTCTGTTAACCAAGGGTGAGTGTATTCTGCATGGCGTTCCACGTCTGCAAGATGTGGAAGTAATGGTAGAGGTTCTGCATTCTTTGGGGGCTCAGGTTAAATGGGAAGGGTCTACTCTAGTAATTTCAGCTCATGATTTATTAGCTGCAGAGGTCCCAGAAAATTTAATGCGTAAGATGCGTGCTTCTAATTTGGTCATGGGTGCGCTCTTGGGGAGATGCGGTCACTTCAAAGCCTTTACTCCCGGAGGATGTGCTATAGGGTCCAGACCTATGGATATACATCTAAAAGGTTTTATTAAGCTGGGAGCCAAAATTGATCAGGAATATGGTTATATTATGGGGGAGTCTTCAAGAGTTAAAGGGAGTAATATCCATTTAGATTTTCCATCGGTTGGAGCAACTGAAAATCTAATGATGGCCGCAGCCTTAGCCGAAGGAGTTACCTTTATTCGCAACGCAGCTAAGGAACCCGAGATTATGGATTTACAAAATTTTCTTTGTTCCTTGGGCGCAAGGATTCAAGGGGCCGGAACCCATGAAATACGAATTGAGGGAGTTACCTATCTTGGAGATGGGGAACATACCGTTATTCCGGATCGGATTGAGACCGGTACTTTTTTAGTAGCCGGGGCTATTACCGGGGGTGAGGTTCGGGTTTTAAATGCCGTTGAAGAACATAGCGAAGCGGTGTTGGTCAAACTACGCGAGGCTGGAGCCGAAGTGCTGGTTGAAAAGGATGGAATTGTGATACGCGGAGGGACCTGCATGAAAGCTGTGGATATCAAAACCCTTCCTTATCCGGGTTTCCCAACCGATATGCAGCCTCAGATGATGGTCCTGTTATCCTTAGTTAAAGGAACCAGTGTAGTAACCGAAACAATTTTCGAGAGTCGATTTAAGCATGTCGATGAGTTGCATCGAATGGGGGCCAAGATTCGGCTGGAAGGAAGAACCGCCATAATTTATGGGGCTTCCCGTTTAACCGGTGCCACAGTGGAAGCTAGTGATTTAAGGGCTGGGGCGGCCCTAGTCCTGGCTGGATTAGCTGCAGAAGGTAAAACTTTGATAGAAGGGGTTGGCCACCTCGATAGAGGATATGAAGGATTAGAGGCCAAATTTAAGGCCTTGGGTGCTAATATTTGTCGAAAATAAAGTATTTCTCAAACATTCCCAGAAAGGGAATGTTTTTTTAATTGTACGTTGGACAAGGCACATATTTCTGATATAATAATTTTGTTGGAGGGGCGTTATGATGACTTCCCCTGTGGTTGAACACAACAGAAAAGAGAGTTCGGCTTCGTGGAGACTCTTGTTAGCCTTCACGTTCCTTTTGTTGGCAACTATGGCCTTGTATTTTTTCTTGCATTCATCAGTTTTTGGGGTTAAAGAGGTGGTAGTTGAGGGTAATCAATCGCTGCGGGCAGAGGAAATTATTCGTCTGACCGGAGTGGTTCCGGGCACTAACATTTTTTTGCTTAATGATGAACAGATTCTGAGCCGTTTATATCTGAATCCTATTTTAGAGTCGGTTGAGATAGTTCGTAAGTTGCCGAACCAGTTGCTAGTCCAAGTTCAGGAACGAGTGCCCTGTGCACTACTGCCGGTTACAGCGGGCTTTGTAGTCGTTGATAGTAAAGGAATATATCTTACTCGGGTTGGAAATATGATCGAGATCAACCGGCCGGTTATTACGGGCTGCGAGATATCGCCGGAGGTCTTACCCGGCCAAGTTTTGTCTGAAGCGATGCTGCTTCAGTTTCTGCCGGTATTAGAGCAAATGGATACTGAAACTATACAGCTGATTTCGGAGATTAATTTAAGTCATCCCGAATCGATTAAGGTAGTTACCCTAGATGGGATTGAGATCCGGGTAGGTAATTTAGATCATTTCAGAGATAACCTGGAATTGTTTAAACAAGTATTAACCATGAATCTCAAGCGGACCGGTAATCATCCGGTGGAGTATGTGGATATGAGCTTCAAGGGGTCCCCAGTGGTGAAATTTGCTCAGTGAAGGATGAGGTGAACCAGTTGAAGTCTCGACGTGGCTATATTACAATGGTTCTAATTAGCGTGGTTTTGGGTTTAATGATAGCAGTTCAATTTAAAGTAACTCAAGGGAGTCCGACCGATTTTACTAGAAGAACTCAGGATGTAGTAGCGGAACTTAAACAGGTTAAAGAAGAACGGGACAACCTTAAGAATGAGTTGGATGAATTAAATTTTAATTTTAATAAAATCGTCTCTGGTAAAAATGAAAGTCAAGATGCTCTGCTTAGTGAATTAAGTAAGGCTCGAAAAGCATCCGGTTTAATTGCGGTAAAAGGGCCGGGCGTGATCGTTGTTTTGAACGATAGTTCTAGATCCATTAAACCTGGGGATGATCCCAATCTATATTTGATTCACGATGAAGATCTTTTAAAGGTGATTAATGAACTTAGGGCCGCTGGAGCTGAGGCGATCTCCATTAATGGTCAGAGAATGCTGGCAACTAGTGAGATCCGCTGTGCCGGTCCGACCATTCAGGTTAATGGTAATCGAATTGCACCTCCTTTTGCTATTTCGGCAATTGGAGATGTAGGTTTATTGGAGAGTTCTTTGCGAATGAAAGGCGGAGTGTTAGAAAATTTGGAGTTTTGGGGTATTTCAACCAACCTCGATAAGCCTAAAGAGGTAATTATTCCCGCTTACCTAGGGACCATCAAGTTTAAATTTGCTGCACCAATCGAAGGGGAGTGATGGCCTATGGCGTGGTTTTTGGTATTATTAGGCGTTTTAGCTGGGGCCTTTATTGGGATGAACTCGCCTTTGGTGATTCCTGCAATATATGCTAAATATATGTCGGTGGCGATATTAGCAGCTTTAGATTCCGTGCTGGGTGGACTCCGGACATCCATGGAAGATAAGTTTGATAATCTAGTATTTATCACAGGTTTTTTTAGTAATGCGCTTTTGGCCGCGCTTCTAGCTTACTTGGGAGATCATCTGGGAGTAGAATTGTATATGGCCGCAATCGTGGCTTTTGGAGTCAGGATATTTCAAAATCTGGCGATTATTCGCAGATATTTGTTGAAAAAATAAATTAATAAATCCAAATAAAAAAGAGGTAATTAAGGGCTGATGTGGAAATAATTTACGCAGTATAACTGGTCGGGAGGTGCGCCATGGCCAGACGAAATGTAGTAGTTGGTTTAGATGTCGGTACAACTAAGATCGTGGCCTTGGCTGGCGAAGTTGCGGCCAATGGACAAGTAGATATTATTGGATTTGGTGAATCCCCCTCAAAGGGTCTGCGTAAAGGTGCCATTGTCAACATTGATGAAACTGTGCGTTCCATTGATATGGCTATTGAAAAAGCGGAGCGGATGATGGGATTTCAGATTACTGGAGTCTATGCGGGGGTAACCGGGGCCAATATTTGTTCGGTTAACAGCCGAGGGGTTGTGGCGGTTACCGGAAATGATC
>Ga0074193_1003722_pt1 | contig 10674 bp, 12 predicted proteins | sample EPASupsiteHSE605_FD_64523 | JGI IMG/M metagenome (GOLD analysis project Ga0074193, IMG submission 64523) | Bioremediated contaminated groundwater from EPA Superfund site, New Mexico - Sample HSE6-05 | ecosystem: Environmental > Aquatic > Deep subsurface > Groundwater > Contaminated ...
CTTTAATGTTATCAAATATGTACCAATATTTCCCTTTCATTGATTTTGCCTTTTATTTGTTACTACTCATTTATCAGCAATATCTCTTCTCTTGCGCCGAAGGCGTCCGCCTAACATTGGCTTAACCCTTAACGCCTGTTCCTGAGCGAAGCGAAGGATTGGCGTGGTTTTTGCGTGATCTCTTCGCAAAAACCATGACAAAAGGCGTTATAGGGTTGAAGCATGTGTTAGCTATCTTCTCTTCATTCTATTTAGATATGTTTTTATTACTATAATCGTCATGATTATATTTTTTCTTTTAGCTCTTTATATCGCCAAACATAATAATAGACTGTTCGGTAGCCGTAACATACTCGAGCAGCCAAAATCGGTTATTATGTTATATTGATATAACTTAGAAAGCAAGAATATTATGTTATTCTTAAGTGGCACAAAATCATAAAGCTTTTCATCTTTTCTATATCTATTTATACTATATACTTTTATCCTTCTATACATACACTATTTTTCTTTCTTAAAACTCTTCATTATTGCTTTTATGATCTAGTGATTTACATATAACCCGAATTCCCAAACATTTATACCAATGCAGGATCTTGGACGCCTAACGACGCATAAAGTGATTTTTGCTTTTTTGTAATTTCACCAAACTGCACTCTATGGCCAGGATGACTAAAGCATTCAATGATATCCAGTTCATCAAGGAGATCATGCATTGTCATCGTTTTATAGAGCTTTTCATCGCTCATCGCTTTGCTGATATATGAAAGGTAAATAAGCGCAAGGAATTGAACGAAGAGCTTGCCTTCAAGGTTCTGCTCCGACGAGACTGACGTTCGTCGCATAGACAGTCGCTCTTTTAAGTTATGAAAAGCCTTCTCGGCGAGATCCTTTAACCGGTAGATCAAAAGGGCTTCGAGAGGATCCTTGATATCGTTCGACATGAGGGCAAAGTACCCATAGTTTTTTTCTATCTCGGTAATTGCGTCCTGCTTGGGAATAAGCATCGTTCCTCGAACCGGTGTTGTACTGACGTCGTAATATTTTTGGTATAAGGGTTCGTGCTCCTGTGTTCGCCGGTTTGTCGTTATTTCTTCTTCAAGGGTATCAAGCAACGAATTGAATACGATCTTGTCGTCGACGGCTTTTTGGTCATCAAAGTACAAGTGAAGATACACCCTTCGCGTTCCGGTTTCTGTTGCTCCCGATCGAGGTTTCTTAGCCTTATACGACCACTCGATGGTTTTGCTGTAGTAGTTGATGGCGTAATCAGAGCTGTAGCAGGCCCTCGTTTTCATCGAATCCCGTACGCCATCGAGGAGGTTCCGAACAAAGTGAAGCGATTTTTTAACGCCAATCAGAAACTTGTAATGCTTTTCAAATAGAGCATTTATATTGTCTTCACTATAAAATCCTCGATCCATGACAAGTTTCACCTTGTCGATTTCTAAAAAGGAAAGATCGCTAATAAGATGCTTTATAGTTGAGACATCATTGATGTTGCCAGCAAGCTTTCTATAGTAGACCGGCAGTCGTGACGATTGCCCGAATAAAAGGGCAAGGTTGATCTGTGCCAGCGGTTCGTGATCTTTATTCCTGCCATAGCGTGCCTGCTTGATAAGCTCGGAATACGACGATACAGACGTTGTATCATAGGCAAGGTATTCTTCCTCGAGCCTTCTTTTAGCTTGTAACAGAAAGAATTTCTGCTTTGCATCTTCCGTTATGGCGCCGAAAATATCGCTCGAGCGTTGGGAAGGAATCGATTCTCCAAAAGGATGGCGATGATTTTGAGCCCATCGCGGGAAACGACTTAAGGGATTTTTATCCTCCAAAATAAGGTAATAGGCGATAGAGAGCAGTTGCTTCCAGAAATCAGGGAAGCAGACTTTTAGATCAGCGGTAATACCAAGCTTTTCCCCTATCTGATCAAAAAGATAAGTTGCTCCATAAAACTCTCGCGTACTCGCTGTTGTTGGAACAGGACCTGGCTTCTTTTCCTTTTCAGCCTCGAGCTCGCGCTCGAGAAGATAGCGCTTGTTGGGAACAAAGACATTGTTTACCATTTTCCCGATGTAGTGCCGCGTATGCTTAGCATTCTTTGTCGTTTTGTCCCACAATGCGCGATCTTCGTAGACATACGTTACGCCATTAATATTCTGAATTCTCCGTGGCATGCGATTCTCTTGCATTGTTATATTATATACCAATGCTGAGAACCTGTCTACTATTATTTCATTATATTAGGTGCTTTTATTTTACCCTTGGTATAATTTTTCGGGAATCCAGGTGTAAAGTAGGAGCTACAACGTAAAGTATGGGCAAGAATCGCGCCAATGTACGCGTTAAGGGTCAAGCCAATGTTCGATGGATAAGTATTAACGAATTGATCTATTGAATATCTTCGGAGGAAATGATGGGTATACAACAGATTTCAATTGAAGAGGCTGAAGAAAAACACGGTATTATTTGTGAACATAGTCAAATGGATAATCAAGAATTAAGATTTAGATTAAAAAAAGTGGATGAAGAAACCTGCTATATAAGAACAGAGTCTCCTCCAGATGGAGCATGGCAGAGAAGTCACTATCACACAAATGTCCTCGAAACATATATTGTACAAAAAGGATGGATTTGTTATGCAGAAAAAAATAATGAAAATTCTATTTTAAAAATATATAAGGAAGGGCAATTATTTACCACTAAACCAAATATTATTCATAATATTTACTTACCAAAAAATTCAGTAATACATACAGTTAAGCACGGGAATGCTATAGGAGAAAAGAGACTTGAAGATGAAAATACATATACTTTTAATATTATCACACAGCAAATAACCGAGAGTCAAATTCTTGCGTCAGCATTAAAGCATGAAGAATTTGATATTGTTAAAAACAATAATGAATATAGTGAAACATATAGACACTTTGATAATTTAATTTGGCAAGTTCCAACTTGGTCTACAGGAATATTTTCTGCTATTTTACTGGGAACAGCAAATTTAAAGCTTGACAATGAACTATTGAAATCTTTGGTAAACATGCAAGCTAAAGAATTATTGAGTATTATATATATATTTATAGGAATATTAATATCCCTTTTTTCATATACACTTTACAGATTTAGATGGAATCAAACTAGAGTTAAAGCCTATACGCCAAAGTATCATTTTCGTTCACCGCAAGTATGGATGCAGATATTTATAAACATTCAGTCAACAACATTATTTTTATTAGCATTTTGTTCAATAAAAAATATATACTTGAATATTTTTATTGTACTTGTATCATTTGTACTTAGCTCAATATATCAAGAAGTTATTATTATTAAAAAAGAAAAAATAGGTGATAAGCCAATAGTAACAAGAAGTTGAAAAAAATAGAAAAATTACCATCGAACAACTGCTTCAACCTTGTAAAGCCTTTTGTCATGGTTTGTGCGGAACAACAAGGCACAAACCACGCCAATCCTTCGCTTCGCTCAGGCCAGGCTTTAAAGCTTAAGCCAATGTTAGATTGTCGCCTCCGGCGCAAAAAGATACATGCTTAAGTATTTAATGCCAATGTTAGATTGGCGCTTATGCGAAAGAGAAGATTAGATGGAAGGAGTCATGTAGTATGGATGAAATTATCATCAGGCACATTATAAAGCCAGGAGATATTGGATCCATAATCAAATTACATGGAGAATACTATTATAAGAACTATAAACTAGATTCATCATTTGAACCTTATGTGGCGATTCCATTAGCTGAATGTATACAAAGAAATCTTAATAACGAGCGAGTGTGGGTAGTAGAAAAAGAAAATCAAGTAAAAGGCAGTATAGCTATCACAAAATATAATAATACAACTGCTCAATTGAGGTGGTACTTGCTTGATGAATCAGTTCAAGGAAAAGGAATAGGTGGAAAGCTAATTAAAGAAGCAATAGTATTTTCAAAAGATAAGAAATATAAGAGTATTATCTTATGGACATTTAGTGAATTGAAAAAAGCAATACAACTTTACCAAGAGAATGGATTTATCTTAGTAGAAGAAACTGGCCATTTTAAATGGGGAAGATCAATAAAAGAGCAATGTTATGAACTCCATTTAGGAAAAGAAATCTAACAAATGCTTCAACCCTATAACGCCTTTTGTCATGGTTTTTGCTAAAAGATCACGCAAAAACCACGCCAATCCTTCGCTTCGCTCAGGAACAGGCGTTAAGGGTTAAGCCAATGTTAGGCAGACGCGCTAACGCGCGCGCAAGATAAATCAATATATTTAAAGTAATTAATCTACAATTATAGATGATAATGTGCCCTTGATAAATAGATGCAATATGAATACTATTGAAGCAAGAGGTACTTCTATGGCAAAGACTATTACCGTAAGGCTTGATGAAACAAGCTATGATATATTCAAAAAGGCAGCAGATGGACAAAAGAGAAATATATCCAATTATCTTGAGTACGCTGCGCTAAACTTTACGGTCAATGAATCGATTGTTGATGATGAAGAAATGAAAGAAATACTTACCTTTGAAAAGGATCTTAAGAAAGGACTTAAGGATATTGCCTCGGGAAGGTATAAAGTAATTGCTTAACTATAAAATTGTAGAGACTGAAACTTTTGAAAAGAAGATCGGTACTCCGAAGTATAAATTCTTATATAAAAAGAAAAAAGAATACATATATCCAATATTGCGAGAGAATCCATATTTTGGACCTAATATTAAAAAGTTGAAAGGCGAATACAAAGAAGTTTATAGATATCGGATAAAAGATTACAGACTGTTTTATAAAGTATCAGAAGAGACGGTTATAATCTTCATCATTGATATAGAAAATCGTAAAGATGCATATAAGTAAAAGCGAAATTGCCTAACAAATGCTTCAACCGGATAATTCCTTTGTCACGGTTTGTGCAATCGCTACGCTCTTTATGCACAAACCGCGCCAAGCCCTTCGGGCACGGAATTACCAGTTAAGCGAAATGTTAGGTGGGGCGCTCCGCGCCCGGGGGAAAAAGATCATTAAGAGAACTACCGAAGAGTAAGATTCTGAAGATTATTCTGAAGACTATTAGAAAAAAGCAAGATCATTAATGTTAGAGCGAAGATAAAGACAATTAAGAGAACTATAAAATATAGAGATCATTAAAAGAATAATAAAGTATAACAGAGAAACAAAAAATTAAATAATGTTAAGCCGAAGAGTAATAGTAGAAAGTTAAAATTAAAAAAGATCATGAAGATTATGAAGAAAATAGTAGAAATGCAAAAAGGAATTTAAGATCATTTTTAGGAAAGAAAAGCACCTAACACCTGCTTCGACCCTATAACGCTATTGTCACGCTTCTTGCTAATCAACGTAGAGCAGGAGCTGCAACGTAAAGTGATGCAAGAATCGCGCCAATGGACGCGTTAAGGGTCAAGCCAATGTTGGAAGGACGCTAGCGCGCAGCATATTAAAGAATATAGGGCTTAGCAGAGTAAGCATAGAAGAATCAAACATTTGAAAGGAGACAGTGCTTTGGTGAATCTTGTTATTACTCACGAAAAACCAAATGTTAACTGGAAAGAACAAGAGCAATTACTTAAGCAAGAAGCAAAAGTGCTCTGGGACTTTCAGAAGAAAAATATTATAAGAAATATTTGGCTCACAAAGAATACAAGAGAGGCTATTTTGATTATTGAATCAGAAAACTTCCTAAGATCTAAAGAGATTATTGATACATTTCCCTTAGTGAAAGTGGGTCTGATTACATATGATATTGTTGAATTGGTAGCATATGATGGCTATGAGAGACTATTCATATAAAGAAAGAAAAATAAGATATTAAGTAAAGAGAAGAATATTATAAAAGAAAACACATTTATAGAAGAAAGAAATTATGAAGAGAATAGGGGAGAGAAGACTTCCAACAAAAGCTTCAACCCTATAACGCCTTTTGTCATGGTTTTTGCGAGAAGATCACGCAAAAACCACGCCAATCCTTCGCTTCGCTCAGGAGCAGGCGTTAAGGGTTAAGCCAATGTTGGGCGGACGCTTCGCGCCAACAATAAGAAAACTTTAAATGATACTTTCCCTTAACAATGTACAATGCGAAATCTGACTTATTACAAACATATAAGATTCAAAGGATAAAATATGAAATGGGTAACGCGTTCACATGTCCATGTTGATAGAGTTGCTTGTCCGTGGCTTATTACTCGATTTATTGATTCCGAAGCAGAATTTCTATTTGTACCCAAGAATCAGATTGCAGAAACAGCTAAAAGAATTGGAGCGATTCCATTTGATGCTCCTAACGTTGAATTAGGACATAAAGAGGGTAAATGTTCATTTGAGACAATAATAGAAAAATATGAACTTAAAGATAAAGCGCTTCTACGAATAGCTCAAATAGTACATTCAGCCGATATAGAAGATGATATAGATAAAGATAAAATAGCGGAAGGTTTAGAAGCAATAGCAGCAGGATATAGCATTCGATATCCAAATGATAATGAGAACATAAAAGAACAATTTCATGTATATGATGCATTATATGCATGGTGCAGACTGCAAGTACGATAAGGAAGAAACGCCCAACACCTGCTTCAACCTGACAACGCTATTGTCACGCTTCTTGCGAATCAACGTAAAGTAGGAGCGACAACGTAAAGTGATGCAAGAATCGCGCCAATGGACGCGTTGCAGGTTAAGCCAATGTTAGATTTACGGAATTACTGGGGAACATATGAGACTTGAAGTCCTAGGCTCTGGTGGTGCTGTAACTACACCTAAACCCTTTTGTACATGCAAAGCGTGTACTGAAGCTCGATTAGGAGATCCTAAAAAATCACGCTTTGGTCCTAGCGTATTTATTCATGGTCCTGACATACTTGTTGATACACCTGAAGAAATATTTATCCAACTGAATCGATCAAAGGTGAGCCATATAGCCATGTGTTTCTATTCTCATTGGCATCCTGATCATACTTCTGGAAAGAGAATATTTGAGATGAATAAGGATTGGAAAAATTATCCAGCAAAAAATAAAACTACGAATGTTGTTTTAACAGAGAAGATTGCCGAAACATTTTCAAAATGTTTGGGTATAAAAAGCCATCTTGATTTTTTAGCATACACAGGCTTAATAAAGCTAGAAGTAATACCTAACTCTGAGGTCTATCAATTTGATGGCTATAGAGTAACACCTGTGCAGCTAGGTCAGGATTATTCATTTGGCTATGACATTGCTGGTTTTGGAAAGAGAATATTAATAATAATGGACGAACTCAAGTTTTGGATTCCTAAGAAAGAGATATATGCAACTACTTATGATCTGATATATTTACCGCTAGGTGTTGTCGATGTTAACCCGATAACCAAAGAGCGTAATATAGATCCAAATCATCCAGTACTAGAAGATGAACAAACGATAGTAGAGACTCTTGAGTATATAAAGACATTAAATAGTAAACAATTCATACTAGGCCATGTTGAAGAACCAGATGGTGTTACTTTTGAAATGGGCGAGAGATTGAGTGTGTATTGTTCTGAGATTACAGGTAAGAATATTAAAATAGCATATGACATGTTAGAATACGAAATCTAACACATGCTTCAACCCTATAACGCCTTTTGTCATGGTTTTTGCAGAACAACAATGCAAAAACCACGCCAATCCTTCGCTTCGCTCAGGAACAGGCGTTAAGGGTTAAGCCAATGTTAGATTTATTGAATAACTAACTCCGAAAAGAGTTGGCTGCACTGGTGAAAAAAATAGAGATTCTTGAAAAAGTGTTGCATAAAGAATTTATTTTGCATCTGTTTGTTGCATATTGTTTATAGGATAGTTCATTACTACGTTTATGATTATTTTTATTCTTTGAAACTGAAGCAACGAATTTATGTAAAGGGTATAAATAAAATGTTTACAAGAAAAGATTTAATAAAAGTAAAAGCATTATGCCTTTTTGAAAATGATGGCTATATATTTGTTTTTGAAGCTTACGATAGCGTTAAGCAGGATAATTTTTATAGGCCAATTGGGGGAACGACTGAACTTCGAGAATATACAATAGATACCTTAAAAAGGGAGATAAAAGAAGAATTAAATACCGAAGTAAAAAATGTTAAGCTTAAGAAAGTAGTAGAGAATATTTTTATATGTGATGGTCTTCCTGGGCATGAGATTGATTTTATTTATCAAGCAGACTTCTGTGATCCATCATTTTATGAACATAAAGAGTATGAATTAGTAGAATCAAACGATGAGAGGTTAAAAGCATTTTGGATAAGCATAAAAGACTGTATTGAAGGAAGGTATAGGTTAGTTCCTGAAGTGCTTATTGAATATTATAAAGACAATATGGTCTAAGAAGATGGCCTAAATCATTAAAATCTAACACCCGCTTCAACCTTATAAATCCTGTTGTCACGCATTTTGCAGGAAGAACAATGCAAAATGCGCGCCAATCCTTCGCTCCGCTCAGGACGGATTTAAAGGTTAAGCGAAAATGTTAGGAGGACGCCTTCGGCGCCCAAAAGTAAAATAGAAAAGAATAGTTAAGATCAGGTTTATTGAATATTAGATTAAGGAACATCGAAAAAGAAATAGTATGAAGACTATAATTCATTCAAGAAATGGAAATCAAATCGTTGAGTTCGTTGATGATGGGCTACTAATTAGTAATGTTCAAGATTTTCTTGATCTTGCTGCAAATAGTCCATCAAGAAATATAATCCTTCATAAAGAAAATATAGTACCTGAATTCTTTGATCTAAAGACGAAGATTGCTGGAGACATATTACAGAAAGCAAGTAATTATAGAACAAGAATTGGAATAGTTGGAGAGTTCAAAAATATAAAGAGTAAAAGCTTAAGAGATTTCATATTTGAAAGCAATAAGAAAGAAGAGATAGTATTTAAAGAGAATATTGAAGAAGTATTAGAAATATTCGGGAAGTAAGGGAACTATCCTAACACCTGCTTCGACCCGACTCACGAAGCGTAAGGTTTTCATAGGCAATGAGAAACCTGAATGTTAACCTGAAGCGCAGTAGCGCATGACTGTTCGCGGGTCAAGCCAATGTTAGGTCGACGCTTCGCGCCGAAGAGTAAGAAGAGTGGATATTGTGTATGATTACATTCTGTAAGAGTACAAAAAAGTGCTCTGTGCTTCATTAAGATAAAAGAGAACAATATGATTTGTACTGTTAGGGCAATTGATGAAAAAGACTATTCTTGCATTGCCGATATAATCAGAAATGATTTAGGGTATAAGAATTCCTCAGATTCTGAAGTTGCTGTACGACTCAATACGATAAAAAATCATACTGATTATAGTACGTTCATTGCAAAATATGATGATGCAGTAGTTGGATTCATAGGATTGATACGAGGGCTTGCTTATGAAATTAATGGCGACTATATAAGAGTTGCTGCACTTGCAGTAAAGAAAGAATATCAAAATAAGGGAATCGGAAGCAAATTACTTGAAGAAGCTGAAAACTATGCTAGAAACGTTAATGCAGTAACAATAGTTTTAAACAGTGGAATTCAGAGAATCAATACACATAATTTTTATGAGAAACGAGGATATATAAAGAAAGGATATTCATTTAGGAAAAGTATTTAACGAGAAATACAATTAGTTATCTGGTAATTAAAGTAAGAAAAAGAGACCTAACACTCGCTTCAACCTTATAAGCCCTTTGGCACGCTTCTTGCGAGAAACCGTAAAGTAGGAGCGGCAACGTAAAGTGGTGCAAGAATCGCGCCAAACCTTCGCTCCGCTCAGGTCGGGCTTAAAGGTTAAGCCAATGTTAGACTCATTAAGAATAATAGTAATAGTGCTGCAAATACTTTTTTAACAAAATGAAGTGTTGAAAATAATTAGCTGTTGAGTATTTAATGTACAATAAATAGCGTAAGTATTAGTCAGTTAAGGATTTTTGTATGAGTATTACTATTGTTGAACTAAAAGATGCAAACATAATCACCATACTCAATGAAACAATACAGAATCTTCATTTTAAGAAGTATCCTGAATATTTTAAGGCTTATGATTATAAAGCTATAAGAAAAGCAATTGAAGAACTACTTATTCAAGATAATTGGTATTCATATATAGCATATGATGATAATAAGCCTATTGGATACATTCTGTTTTATATAAAAGAGTATAAAGAGAATCCTTTCAGATATTCATATAAAGGGATTCATATAGATCAATTGAGTGTTATTAAAGAATACCAGAATAAGGGTATAGGGTCTTTATTAATGAAAATAGCTGAGGACAAGGGAAAAGAAAATAATGTAAGTCAAATAGAGTTAACATATTGGGAAAAGAACACTGAAGCTAAAGAATTTTATGAGAAAAAAGGTTTTGAAGAGGGGATACATTTTATTATTAAAAGAAAATGGTAAAGTAATTAGGTACAATGAAATAAGAAGAGTCTAACACATGCTTCAACCCTATAACGCCTTTTGTCATGGTTTTTGCGAGAAGATCACGCAAAAACCACGCCAATCCTTCGCTTCGCTCAGGAACAGGCGTTAAGGGTTAAGCCAATGTTAGCCAGACCCTTCGGGCAGAGTAGTTTAAAAGAGATTTGGCAGCAAATAAAAATAGATCAAATGAGCAATAGTCTAATAAAAATAATTACATTTATTATTTGTATTGAAGAAATAG
>Ga0074193_1003723_pt1 | contig 10673 bp, 10 predicted proteins | sample EPASupsiteHSE605_FD_64523 | JGI IMG/M metagenome (GOLD analysis project Ga0074193, IMG submission 64523) | Bioremediated contaminated groundwater from EPA Superfund site, New Mexico - Sample HSE6-05 | ecosystem: Environmental > Aquatic > Deep subsurface > Groundwater > Contaminated ...
CCTTTTGTCCGATTGAAGCAAATTGCAAAACATCACTGTCAGCGGCCTGTTCGGAAGACCTAAACACAGATGTTATTTTTTTTAAGAAACCCATTCTTCGTTAATCACCCCTCGTACTACTCTAGCTCTGCAATCGAACCAATAAACTCATCTCTTACCCACTGTCCCTGCTTCAATATTTGGGCATCTGATCCATACAAGGTACCATAACCGCTGAATTCATCATCCGCAAATTTACCTACATAAACATCGCCATCAACAAACTTATACACTCCCTGTCCATGAAAATTTCCACCTACCAAATCACCGGTATAGCAGCATCCGTTAATAAACTTAAATCTACCTTTGCCATGATGAATGCCATCCAAGAAATCCCCTTCATAGGATTCACCATTAGGCCATAAGAATACCCCTTTGCCTGTGCGTTTACCATTACAAAAGTCCCCTTCATAATAGTCCCCATTAGCCCATCTGAATATACCCTTACCAGTCGGCTGATCATTCATAAAATCTCCCTCATAAGAGTTGCCGTCCCTCCATCTGAGTACGCCTTTGCCATGACACCTGCCTTTAACCATTTCACCTTCATATGTTATAACAGGTTGTCCATTTTGCATGAATTGTAAGATACCTGTGCCAGCAGCATAACCTTCGCTATCACTAGCTGCACCTGACCATGTAACAATTTCACCTAACTGGGGCTTCCTATCCCATATTTTTACGCCTATATCTGTTCGAATCCAAGCTCCGCCAGGAACCTCATGGGAAGAGGTAAGTAAAGATGTGATCTTCTTAAACAAATTAACCACTTATTTCCTCCTAATATAACGACATTCCCAGCAAAGCTTCAACACACATCTTCACAGGGTAAAAGACCAGTCCCAAATAAAAAAAACCGTCCCTCTTTTACAGATGGCCGGTTACACTAATTGCTCCAAGCAGTCCAAGTGTCCATTTATAGACTGCTCTTCATAACATCCATATTAAATTACCTGCACTGGGTCATCCTATTCTCCTAAAAATAAAAACCATCTCTTTGTGAAGATGGTCGGTTACACTACTTGCCCCCACCAGTCCAAATGCCCATATACAGACTGGCATTCATTACTTCATTTTTTTACAATATTTCCATATATTTAAAATTTTATCATATATTGTACTAACTTACAATATAAACTTATCGACAAAAGCCGTCGTTATTTGCCATATAATGTCAACTAGGCAACAAATTGCTGGTGGATTTGTCTCTTTAAAAATAGCAAAACAGGGCGCGAAATTGCGTCCTGCTTTACTATGGATATGTTATTTATTCTTCGAACATTTTACTAACAGGCAGTTCACTAAAAATCCTGAGTATTGCCTCACCTAAGAGGGGCGCCATGGATAATACCTTAATCTTGTCGCTTTCTTTCTCTACAGGTAATGGAATGGTATTCGTAATAACCAGTTCTTTGATAACCGAAGCGTTAATACGAGTTACTGCCGGATCGCTGAGCACACCATGGGTGCAACAAGCATATACTTCTTTCGCACCATATTTCATCAAGGCATTGGCCCCCTCAGTGAGAGAACCAGCAGTATCAACAATATCGTCAATCATCACCGCTGTTCGTCCTTCTACATTACCAATCAGATTCATAACCTCAGCCACACCAGGCATAGGGCGACGTTTTTCAATAATCGCAATCGGTGCATGCAGTCTATCAGCTAATTGGCGAGCGCGGGTTACACCGCCTAGATCTGGAGATACAACAATGAGATCATCCAAATTTTTGGAACGGATGTACTCAGCCAAGAGAGGTACCCCTGGCAAATGATCTACAGGAATATCAAAAAATCCTTGAATTTGTCCTGCATGCAGATCAACAGTAATAACACGGCTAACCCCAGCTGTTGTCAGCAAATTGGCCATCAATTTGGCCGAAATAGGCTCACGGCCCCGGGTTTTACGATCTTGCCGAGCATAAGCATAATAAGGAATAACTGCTGTAATCGTACGGGCAGAAGCTCGTTTGGCAGCATCTACCATGATTAAAAGTTCCATGACGCTGTCATTAACAGGATTACAAGTAGGTTGTACAATGAACACATCTTTACCGCGCACACTCTCATCAATAATGACTTGGGTTTCGCCATTATTAAAATGCCCCACAAAGGCATTTCCCATAGTTAGTCCCAAGTGACTGGCAATTTCTTTAGCCAACGCCGGATTTGCATTACCGGAAAAAATCCGTAATCTCTTAATATCTTCAGCCATATTCTTTACCTCCTGAGTATGCTTGCTACTGTATAATTAGCAAAATCCCATTTTTATTTTTTACGGAACCAGAAAGCATCTCACTTCCCGATTCCAAGTAAGGGCAACTAAGGTTTGACGCAAACCAAGTTTTCTTTATTTGCCCAACCCTCAATATTACTTTGACGGGCTCTGCCCACACCTAAAGCTTCTGATGGCACATTTTTTGTAATCGTTGATCCAGCGGCCACATAGGCGCCTTTACCAACTGTCACAGGCGCTACCAAATTAGTATTACAGCCGACGAAAGCCCCATCTTCAACAATCGTGCGATGTTTTTTCTTGCCATCATAATTCACAGTAATCGTACCTGACCCAATATTAACCCCTGCACCCATATCAGTATCCCCAATATAGCTCAAATGCGGGATTTTACTGCACTCCCCAACATTAGAATTTTTCACTTCGACGAAGTTACCAATCTTAACGCCATCTGCCAGCACAGTACTGGGCCGTAAATGTACATAAGGTCCAACTGTCACATGATTACCAATTTGGCAATCATGGGCGTATATGAAATGCAATATAGTATTTTCACCAATACTGGAATTTTGAATACGGCTGCTGGGTCCGATTTCACAGCCCCTGCCAATGGTGGTAGCCCCTTCAATCCAGGTAAAAGGATAAATCACAGTATCTGGTTCAATACAGACCTGGCTATCAATAAATGTGCTGTCCATATCCATGATGGTAACACCATTATCCATCAAATTCACCAATGTGCGTTTTCTTAGTATTTTTTCTGCTTCCGCTAGCTGCATCCGAGAATTAATACCTAATGTTTCTTCCGCATTATCAACCTGCACTGCCCACACTTTAGCCTGATCCTTGGCTAATATACCAATCACATCTGTTAGATAATACTCACCCTGCATATTGTTGCAATTTATGCTGCGCAGAGCATCAAATAAGGCTGTTCGCTCAAAACAATAGATGCCTGTATTGACTTCATTCACAGCAAGCTCACTAGGAGCAGCATCTTTTTGTTCGACAATCTTTAACACTTGCCCGCTATGATCCCGCATGACACGGCCATAGCCAGTAGGATCTGCCATACAGGCGGTCAGCACTGTAGCACTTGCCTGCTGGGCCTGATGTTCAGCAAACAATTTAGTTAGTGTCTGCCCTGTTAAAAGAGGTGTATCCCCACACAGCACCATTACAGTGCCATCAAAGTCCTGTAAACAGGCAGCAGTCTGCATCACGGCATGCCCGGTACCGAGCTGCTCGGCCTGAACAACATATTCGGCCTGAGCACCTAAAGCAGTCTCCACACTCTCTGCTCCAAAACCAACGACGACAACTTTGCGTTTAGCACCTGCCATATGAGCTGCGGCCATCACATGCTCTACCATGGGTTTACCGCCAATATTATGTAGCACTTTAGGTAATGCTGACTTCATGCGTGTACCTTTACCTGCCGCCAAAATTACCGCCAGTAAATCTGACATTGCTGTTCCTCCATTCAATGAAACCCTTTTTTAACCATACTACTGTTTGCCAATACAGCAAACTTATATTTTTTTCGACATTAATTACTACATTCCTGCAAAAAATAAAAAATAACACAATCTGCTGACTGAAACAACCCGCCCACTTTTTAGATCATGCGTGCATTATATCCGTTTTGCCTAAGGTTTGTCAAAATTTGCTCTGTATGAAGAACATCACGAGTCTCTAGACTAATTTCAACGACAGCTTGACCGATGGGTACATTTTGCTCTACTCGATTATGAGAAACATGAATTACATTAGCCCGCGTATTTGCAATAACTGTCAATAACTGCCCCAGCACACCAGGACGGTCGGTAATAAAGGTAGAAATCTTGATGCGGCGTCCAGCTTTAACCAGTCCCCGTTCAATAATACGAGCGATAAAATTAACGTCTACATTACCACCTGAGATAATATTAACAACTTTACCCGAGCCTTGAATTTTATGATTAAGAATGGCCGCCAAACCTACAGCTCCTGCCCCCTCCACCATTAACTTAGACCGCTCCAGCAGCATCAAAATAGTACTGGCGATGGCCTCCTCATCCACGACCACAATATCATCAACATAGCGATCAATAATCTCAAAGGTTAAATCTCCAGGCACTCTGACAGCAATACCATCCGCAAAAGTTACAGCATCAGGCGTGGTTTTGCGTGTATGAGCCTGTTTTGACATATACATGGCTGGCGCTCCTTGGGCTTGGACGCCGTAAATCTTTACATGAGGGGCTAGCTGTTTTACAGCCAGCGCAATACCGGCAATAAGTCCTCCGCCGCCCACAGGTACTACAATGGCTGATACATCATGAAGCTCCTCAAGTATCTCAAGACCAATCGTACCTTGCCCTGCAATAACCTGGTAGTCGTTAAAAGCATGAATAAAGGTTTGACCCTGTTCTTGTTCTAGTTCCTGGGCTTTTTGAAAAGCATCATCATATACCATCCCACTTAACACCACTTCAGCGCCATAACCGCGAGTCGCCATAATCTTCGCCAAGGGTGCAACTTCAGGCATGACAATCGTGGCTTTAATACCTGCCATGCGGGCAGCATAAGCCACCCCCTGAGCATGATTACCGGCTGATGCCGCAATAACTCCCTTAATCTTCTCCTCAGGAGTTAGTGAATGAATCTTATTGTAGGCCCCGCGGATTTTAAAGGATCCGGTCTTTTGCATGTTTTCCAGTTTTAAATATACATCATAACCAGCAAGACTGCTAAAGGTGGTGCTTTTATCAAGAGGTGTATGATGAACTACATCATACATTGCGCGATGAGCTTGCTGAATATCTGCTAAAGTTATTCCTGGCATTACGCTTACGCCTCCCTTTTAAAAATTAAAATACGGGTCTGATATCTATTGTCTTAGTATGCTGATCTACATCATGTAACATGAGCAATGCCAAGTATTCTTCCACTAATTTTTTTTCAGGTTCATTTGTAGCAATCAATACACCTGTGCCGACTACCTTGGCGCCTACTTCATTTGCCAAATCGATCATACCGCGCGCTGTACCGCCTGCCTTCATAAAATCATCAATTACCAGCACCTTAGACCCTTGGGCAAGAGCCCGGCGCGGCAGTGACATAGTCTGGATGCGTTTGGCACCAGTCACGTAGTTGATACTTACTGATGGCCCTTCTGTAACCTTACTGCCTTGGCGTACAATAACCAAGGGCAAACCAAAAGCCCTCGCGGTCGTAAAGGCTAAAGGAATTCCCTTGGTTTCGACGGTCATGATATAATCTGGCGTTAAATGAGCAAACCTTGTGCGAAAAATCTCACCGACCTGCATCATCAAATCAGGCCTAAATAAAATATCAGACATATACAAAAATCCACCCGGAATAACCCGTTCTGGCTCTGCCAACCTGGTGGCTAGCTTAGTGAGGAATGTATTCATGCGTTCTGGGCAGTGGCAGGGCACATAACGCAGTCCGCCAGCAGCACCTGATACTGTCTCCACTGTCCCAAGACCAAATTGCTCCAGAGCGCTTTTTATGGTCACCATATCTTCGCTCAAGGTAGATTTTGCCGCGCCAAAGATATTGCTAAAATGCCCTAAGGAAAATAAGTACCCAGGCATATCTATCAACATCTTGCTCAGAGCAACTACTCTTTCCACTCTGCGTACTTTATTCATTACCTATATCCTCCATCACAAAAATCCCGAATGTTTTCACTCTTTTAAATAGTATTATTCAGTTTCCCTATAAAATTACTAAATCCCTGCAAGGATATCATATTTTTTTATTATGTTTCTAGGATTTTTCCCTTGGTATGCTATAACAAAGAGCGCGATAACCATTATCGCGCTCGTACTATATATCTTTATACACGGAAAGAGAAGGTCGTGCGTACTAATTCTAGATCACTGGGTTTATCAACATCAATTCCCAGTTCGGGATAGGGCGATTGAACAACAGTCCCAGTAATACCCAAAAGATCAGCGACACGTTCTTTAACCTTACTCAGACTTAATCTGCCAATTAAGAAGCTTAATACAAATCCCCAACCTAACAAACAGCATAATTTAAAAGGATTTTTACGGTTATCAATCAGTTCACTCGCCACAGATAGGCATTGTGGCACAATCATCGGGTTTACTAGAAAGACATTTCCGCCTGTATATGTTCCATCCCTAAACCGCACATAAGTACGCTTATTGCCTGGATAATGCCGATTATTAGTCTCCTTGCTGACAATGGGATAATATAGATCAACATTTGTTTCCGCACATTGGTTCAAAAAGTGCTCCAGAGCTGCAGGTGTTAAGAGTGGTATATCTGCTGTCACTACCAAAACCTTACGCTTATGACCAAGAGCGTCCATACCCAGTTGGATAGTCTGGGTAATCGTACTGCCCCCCTCAACAAGTATTACATTCTCAGGGAAATCGCAATTGGCTAATTGTTTAACCGGGCCCATTATAAAAATCCTCTCCACCTGAGGAGTAGCAGCCAACGCATCTGCTACAAAAGTCACCATAGGCTTACCGGCTATTTCAATCATCGCCTCATACGACTGAGATGAAAACCGACTTAAGTGCTCACTATTTTCACCGCCAGCCAGTATAATGGCATCATACATATAACCAATACCTCCCTATGATTACTATAAAATTGAGATGCAAATAATACCAAGTTTTTTATATTATCTCACAAAAATTCAATTTTATTCTTCATCAGAAATTTCTCTTTGTTCCACCATGTTTTTCAGTAAAGTTTGCTCAGCATTCGCCATATGCTCCCCTGCCAGCCGCTTAGCCAAAGTGACATTACGCCGTCCAAGGGATTCAACAAGGCGAGTATGTTCACCAAGCATTTGCTTGATGCGTCCTGGATAAGACATGGATAGGGCTCTAAAGCGTGTCAATTGTTCCCGCAAATTATTTATAATCCCGACAAGACGAGAATTACGACTAGCGCTATATAATAAATCATGAAACTTACTATCAGATTCCACAATTTTTTTCATATCATTTTCCTCGATACATTCACCAAGCTCAACTAGTAAGCGTTCCATTTGTTCCAGTTCTTCATCTGTAATACGTTCTGCCGCCAGTCCTGCTGCTAAAACATCAAGGGCAGTACGCACTTCAAAGACTTCATTAATGTCTTTGATAGAAAGATCGGATACATAAGTGCCACGGCGGGGTATCATAACCACAAACCCTTCCAGTTCAAGTTTACGGATGGCTTCTCGCACCGGCGTGCGGCTTACCCCCAATTCCTCAGACACTTGAATTTCCATTAATCTTTCACCAGGTTTTAATACACCTTCAATGATGGCTTTACGCAGTGTTTCACATACAACTTCTCTCAGCGGCTGATAACTATCCAGCTTAATTGGTAACAATCGCTGTCCCATATTATTCCCCTTTCCCCTTTACTGTCTTCGTTATAATAATTTCAATATCATGTTGACTACGAAGCTTCTCAGCAATATATTCCGCCTTGCCTTGATCTTGAGTCAAACCAAAAACCGTCGGACCGCTACCTGACATTAAACTAGCCTCAGCACCATACTGGAGCATACAATCCTTTAGCTTCCCAATCTGGGGATATTCAGGCATGGTGACACTTTCTAGAACATTACTCAGACGGCTCATTACTCCTGACAAGTCACCTTGATCGAGAGCCGACCTTACGCCAGCAGTATCCGGGTGTTTTAAAACCCTATTTTCTCGATATTTCCCATAGACCCAGGCAGTAGAAACACCCATCCGAGGTTTAGCTAAAACTACATAACAATGCGGTAAAGAGGGCAATGGTTCAAGAATTTCGCCCCGCCCTGTTGCTAATTGGGTCCCTCCCCGCAAGCAAAAAGGCACATCAGAGCCCAGTCTAGATCCTAAAATCTCTAATTCGTCTAAGGATAGTCCTAGTTTCCATAATCGGTTAAGACCCACGAGCACACCAGCAGCATCTGTACTGCCGCCTGCCAAACCTGCTGACATGGGAATGTTTTTTTCCAAAATAATATGTACACCTTTCGGGACCTGGTAGGTGTTCTTCATCAGCATCGCTGCCTGATAGGCCAAATTCCTATGATCGCAAGGCAAATGAGCCATATTAGATGTTATGCTAATATCACCATCGACCTTTTCCTCTAAATTCAAGATATCAGCAAGCTCTATGGCTTGCATAACCATCTCTACCTGATGAAATCCATCTGCACGTTTATGAAGAACATCAAGAGTCAAATTAATTTTGGCATGAGCCCGTATTGTAAGCTTCATCATTTATTCGCTGATCTGCTGTACGGCAATTTCTTCTTGATTTGTTAAAATCCTATCAATATCCAGCAGAATAATCAGTCGGTCACCAATCTTACCAACGCCCTCAATATACTCTGTTGCTACAGCAACAGTAACCGGCGATGGTTCGATATCCCCCATATTCAATCTAACGACTTCTTTTACAGCATCGACAATCACACCAACTATTTGTCCTCTAATGTCTACAATAATGATCCGTGTATCATCATCATGAGCAGTGATTGACATTTCAAACCTTTTTCTTAAATCAATAACAGGAATAATTATCCCTCTCAGGTTAATAATTCCTTCCATAAAAGATGGTGTCTGCGGCAATTTAGTTACTGGCACGAGACGATTAATCTCTCGAACCTTTGTAATAGGAAGACCATATTCTTCATTTGCCAACCGAAAAGTCACCAACTGTAATTCTTGTTCCGCCTTTGCATGTTCCATATGGCAAATTCCCCCCATAAAACATTTATGTTATTATATTCGATATTATAGTGGTATTTGCCTGCATATACTAGAATTTTTTTATATAATAATAGGGATTGTTGCCAAGATGCTCATCGCACTTAACATCTGGACCTTTGATAACAACCTAAATGAGGATCGGAAGAGCAAGTCTTTTATCTCTCCTGTTATTTTTACCATGCATTATATCGTTTTATGCATTTGACACCAATAAAACTTATCCTACATAGAATAACTGAGGATTTTTTTCAAGGAGGTACATTTTATGAATCTTCGCATACTCTATTTACCCCACTCTTTAGCTGACATAACTCTACGGGAAGATACGGTAAGCCCCTTTGTTGGGACAATACAGCAACTGCTCGCCGACCGCAATCTATATCATGGCCTCATTAACAATAAGTATGACGCTGCAACAAGCCAGGCTGTAACCTTATTTCAGGAAGAAGAAAAGATACCGGCAACAGGCATCGTCGATGGGGTTACCTACTGTCGTCTGCATCAGGGCACCACCCATCAGATAACAACTTTACCAGCTACCAAACGGGCGGATTTCACGTTACCGCGAGCTAACATTCTCATTACCACGTCCTCTCGTCAACTGACACTATTCAATGGTAATGATCCGCTGCACCAATACCCTGTAGGTATTGGCAAACCAGGTACCCCTACACCCTTAGGGGACTTCGCCATTGCACTTAAGATTATGAATCCTGGAGGAGTGCTGGGTACTCGCTGGCTCGGACTTAATTATGACTCTTATGGCATTCATGGCACAAACCAGCCCTGGCTGATTGGCAATATGGTCTCCAATGGCTGCATCCGCATGCATAACAGTAATGCTGAAGAATTATTTTCTTTGGTAAAAGTAGGTACTCCTGTGTATATCCGGAATTGACTCATACAATTTGCCGACTATATCTTCTATCATATTACATCGGCTAATCATATACCCCAGCAATGCAACTCTTTCCTCATCACTAGGAAGCCACACCTGGGGTATGCTGCGCACAAGCTGGGCTAGTTCTTCTTGACTAATCATTCTAACATTAGCAACATATGGGGCAAAATCACCAGGAACAAAAAAATGTTTAAGCAGCCAACCATAAGAACGCCACCGATTCACAATAATCTGCTCTGCTAATTTTCCTAGGGATTGGGCATTCCACCGCCCGCGTACAAATAGATGTGAATTATCAATAGCATACAATACATCTACTGCCTCTTCACGGCGCACTAAGAGATTCTTACGATTCTTTGTACGATCCACATTATGAAACATATGGTCAAATAACATAACGCCCGCCATCGCCCGCTTATTAACCGCCTTTTTCAGATCATGTTTGGTAACATACCGATTACTATGTATATATTGACTAGCAAAATGAGGTCCACGGCTGATTCCCGCTCTTTTCAGCCGTCGTTTTCTTCTCAATACCTGTTCATCAATCTCGATAAAATCGCCAGGCGGAAAACAAAGATCCATATGCAGACCAAACCAGCAGGCCACATACTCATTAACAAGGACCTTCGTACCGATACTATTATTTTGCAGTTTAACAACATATATCTTATCATCATTGGCGCGAAACAGCTGCGGTGATGTTACTCCGATCCCCACTGAGCCTAGATATTCCAGGGCA
>Ga0074193_1003725_pt1 | contig 10671 bp, 8 predicted proteins | sample EPASupsiteHSE605_FD_64523 | JGI IMG/M metagenome (GOLD analysis project Ga0074193, IMG submission 64523) | Bioremediated contaminated groundwater from EPA Superfund site, New Mexico - Sample HSE6-05 | ecosystem: Environmental > Aquatic > Deep subsurface > Groundwater > Contaminated ...
CTGGAAGGCGACGGCATGGCGCACGAGTATGTTGGCGCGTATACCGACTGGCTGCGTCAGCGCTCGACCCCTGCGCAGGAGCGCAAGCCGGAAGAAAAAACCGCCCGTACAAGCCAGCGCCTCGCCTCGGGCAAGCCCCGCAGACGCAGCTTTAAGGAACAGCGGGAATTTGAACAACTGGGCAAGGAGCTGGAAGCCCTGCCCGAGCGCATGGACGCCCTGGAGCAGGAGCAGAAAACTCTGGAGGCAACCCTTGCCGATCCGGAGCTGTTCGCTCGAGATCCAGAAGCTTTTGCCAAAACCACAGACCGGCTGGTGGCGCTGGAAACAGAGCAGACCGAACTGCTGCTGCGCTGGGAATTTGCGGAGCAGCGCCTGCAAGAGCTTGGTGAACTGGCAGGGTAGAGCAAACTCCCCCTGTCAGCGTCAGCCCGCATGTATGGTGTCATGCCGTACATGCGGCACCCGTCCTTTTTTTGAGTTAAGCAGCCTTCCCCCTCCCCCCGCGCCATTCTGCACTCTTACCGGAGTGCAGCTTCCGCAATCCTGCGTTTGCTATGTGAATACCGCCGCCCGGTCATATGCGACTTTATGTCACACGTGACTATCATGGAACACGTTTGACCTTGAAGCGCGCATGCTTTCCTTTGTTGCTGTAGTGAGAAGTTTTAATACTCATTGTTTTGTTCAGTATAACAGTGATTATTTTGTTTATTTCCAAAAAAATTATTTTTTCAGCTAATAAAAAATTTAATGCATCCGTTATGTCTCAAACAAGGGAGGTGCTATGGTCAATGGATGGGGCGGTGAATCTCTAGCGACTTTTTTTGATTTTATTAAACAGACTACTCAAGAAAGGGTAGGCTCTTTGACATCGATTTAAAAGATAGGAAGCTACCGTATTTCTTTAGTGACAGTTGCATTTAAATTTGTATAATTATATATAAAAGTTGTTAATATTCCCGTTGAGTTGTTTAGCCAGCATTTTTATCGGAACCGTTTTTGCTTCCTGAAAATCGACAATCGACTACATCAGGGGATCTGTCATGGCTATTGCATCAGGAACAAGCCTCTCATTCCGGTTATTTTCTTCTGCTGCCGTGCTGATGTGCGGTGGCGCAGCATCATTCACATATGGCGTTATTTCTAATGCATCGTTTATAATACACGGCGCATTATTTTTATTGGCGGCCACGGCTGGTCTTTTTTTAATATGGACGGTCTATAGGCAGCTGATACTTCCTTTACGCAGCATACGTAATTACGCACAAGAGATCGCCAGTGGCCGCCCCGCAGCATACCCAGCGTGTTCCATGCCCAAAGAATATTCAGACCTGCGCGAAAGTATTTGCACTATGGTTGCCTCGCTGGATCAGGCGCTTAAAGATGCCCGGCATAAAGGCGACGAAGCGCACCGGCTCGCGGCAGACAGCGAGCTTGCATTGCAGGAAAGCCGCGCTGCGGAAGCGCAGGTGCGGCAACTGCTCAATGACATGCGCACCGCCTCGCAAAAAGCAGCCACTGCATCCTCGAGTATTTTTTCCGGTATCCGCGAACTTGGTCAAAACATGGAGAATGTGGACCGCGATGTGGTGCATCAGCGGGAGAGAATGCAGGAAGCCTCGCAGGCCATAGAACAGATTAATTCCGCCATTCAGAGTATAGCGCTCAATACCGTTAAAGCTGCGGATGACGCTGCTTTGGCGCAGCAGGGGGCTGTGTCGGGCGCGCAAGGGGTGCGCTCGGCAGTTCTTTCTATTGATCAGGTTAAAGAGCGCATTCTGCTGCTCAAGGAAACCATGACCAATCTTGGGCAACAGGCCGAGGGCATTGGAGCTGTGCTTGGAGTTATTTCCGACATCGCGGATCAAACAAATCTGTTGGCCCTGAACGCCGCCATTGAGGCCGCCAGGGCAGGCGAAGCCGGCCGCGGATTCGCCGTGGTCGCCGACGAAGTGCGGAAGCTCGCGGAAAAGACAATGAAGGCCACCAGCGAGGTCGGCGAGTCATTGAGAAATATTCAGGCCAAGGCGCGCGAAAATGTTCAGGCTGTAGATGCCGCCGCACAAGATATTGTTACAAGCGCCAGCGCCGCAGAACAGGCCGCCGAAGATGTGGACAGGATTGCGGGATTTGTTCAGCAGGCCGCCAACGAAGTTTCTGCCATCGCGGCGTCCAGTCAGGCACAGACCGCAGCGAGTGAAGATGTTCGCAGAGGTGCGGCTGAAGTCAACACCATTGCAAAGGAAACAGCGGAACACGTCAATAATTCCATCCGCGTGCTCGTGGAAATATCTGGTCAGGCAGAAGAACTGGACGCCATCGTCAGCGCCATGGGGCAGGGAAATCTTGGCGGCGTTGTTGATTCCGATCAGCTTATATGCTGGACAAGCGATCTTTCTGTGGGAATTGCAAAGATTGACGAGCAGCACAAGGCTCTTGTGGCCCTTATCAATGAGCTTAATTCCGCCATGCGACAGCGCCGGTCAGAAGAGGTGCTGGCAGGCGTGCTGGACAGGTTGAAGCAATACACGGTAAAGCATTTTGCCACGGAAGAAGAGCTTTTCGACCGCTATGGCTACGCAGAAGCGCCTGCACACAAAAAAGCGCACCGCGATCTGGTAGAAAAAGTTCTGGCCTTTGAGCAGGAACTTAAAAATGGTCGCGCCAAGGTCACCATGGAAATCATGCGTTTTTTGAAAGAGTGGCTCGTGGGCCATATCATGGGAACGGATAAACGCTACGGCCCATTTCTTAATGGCAAGGGCGTGCAGTGACCTGAAAAGCAAACTCTGATATTTGTAAAAAGAGCCGGAGTATGGTCTACCCCGGCTCTTTTTGTTTGTATGCTCTGGGCATTAACGGCAACGCTCTAAATTTGATAAACCATCGCAACAAGCCAATATAACAAATACATCAGATGCTGGAGCGCAAGCAATGCAGATACCAACAGATGGAATCAACTGGTTTTATACAACAGAAGGACAGGGGGAGCCTCTTCTCTTTTTGCACGGCGGGCTGGATACCTGCGAAAATTACGAAACCCTGCTGGCAGAACTGGCAAAGGATTTCCGCGTGATTGCTGTTGATCGGCGCGGGCACGGCAGAACCGCGGATACCGACGCTCCGTTTGAGTATGCCCTGATGGCGGATGAACTGATCTCTTTCACACAGGCGCTTGATCTGCCGCCTTTTCACATTGTTGGCTACAGCGATGGAGCAAACCTCGGCTTGCATATGGCAAACCGCCTGCCAGACAAGGTAAAGAACCTCATTGCCATATCGGCCAATTATCTTGGCGTGTCGGGGATGTCGCCAGGCTGGCTGGAAACGGTAGAGGCTTTGTCTGTGGATTTTGTTCAGGAGCATATGCCGGAAGTTGCGCAGCAGTATGCCGAGCTGAACCCTGCTCCAATGCTTGAGAGTTTTATCAGTAAGACAAAAGAGTTGTGGAGCAGGGATTGCGTTGTTGAAGTTGAAATTTTGCAAGCCCTGCAAACGCCAACGCTTATTGTGGGCGGCGACCGGGATATCGTTTTGCCAGAGCAGCTTGTGGACATGAAAAAACTGATCCCGGGTGCCTCCCTGCTCATGCTGCCGTATTGCGGACATTTTGTTTTTCAGGATTTTGCCTGGAGCAACACTGCGGCCTCATCTGTAGCCGTGTTCAAGGATTTTTTGACAACACGCTTCAGCGCGCATAATGCGGATTTTTTCTGATCTGTTGTATCCCGGTATAGAGCATGATGTCACTGAATCATCAGATTTTTCTTGCTGTTAACGCCAGCGACGCGGCCTCTCCCTTCGCAGTGTGGGCCGGGACCATGCTGGCTGAGTGGCCTGTCGGCATCGCCATGCTGCTTGCCCACGACCCCACATCGTCCTTTCCCAGTTTGCACGCTACTTTTTTGTTTTCGATGGCGTTTGCGCTGCTCTTGCAAAAGGGTTCGCGTGGCATTGCGCTGTTTGTCATGCTGCTGGGGGGTGCTACGGCCTGGGCCAGGATTTTTGTGGGGGTGCATTATCCGCTGGATATGGCGGGGGCGTTTTTGACAGCTTGCCTTGCCGCCGTGGCGGTAAATTTCTGCTTTCAGCGAGCCAGAGGCGGCTGGGCTGTAAAAAATGGGGGAGCAAGGGGTTAGGACCTTTACTGGCGGGCATGCGGCTGATTTTTCTGACACCATTAAAAAAGGCGGGTTTCCCCGCCTTTTTTAATGGTGCGCAAGTGCGGGCCATTGCCCCGGCGCTAGACAGCCTTGTGATTTTCTTCGTCCAGAATCAGGTATTGATCGTTGGCTTTTAACACCACAGCGCGTGAACGGGCATTGTGCTTGGCGTGGTACAGGGCTTTGTCCGCCCGGTCAAAAAGCTGCTCTGCCGTTTGGATTCGCGGCGCTTTGGCATCCAGCAACGCTATGCCAGCGCTGACGGTAATGTGCAGGTTGTTTTTTTCAACATTGCCTTCCGTATCGCGGATGAGCAGGTTGAAATTTTTGATGGCCCTGCAAAAACGGCTGATGATTTCGGGCAACATATGCGCGTTGGCCCCGGAGGCCACAAGGGCAAACTCATCGCCGCCAAAGCGCGCTGCAAGGGCATCTGTCTCTGTATCAATTTCTTCGCGCGCCCTGCGGAGGTGCGAGCCAACAACCTTAAGCACCTGATCGCCGATAAGGTGACCGTAGGTGTCGTTAAAGGTTTTGAAGTGGTCGATATCAAAGAGGGCCAGGGCAAGGGGTTGCCCTTCTTCGTGCCACCGGGCCGTAGAATTTTTGATAAAAAGATCAAGGCTCAGGCGGTTGGCAACCTGAGTCAGGGGGTCAATGAAGGCGAGGTTTTCAAGGTTGCAGATGTCTTCCTCAAAAAGAACTTTGACCCTGTGAAAGGCTGATTGCAGCTTTTCAAGCATGACGGTGCTATCGCCGTTTTCCGCCACAATGGAAAGGCTTTCTTTCTCAAGGTGGGCAATGTCGCCGTAGCGCGAAGACAGCTTGCTGAAGAACTGGTCTATGATGGAAGACGTTTCGTGAACCATACTGTCGAGCTGATTCACAATTGGCTTGCTGAAAATTTCGCTGCATTTGCGGATTGTGGAAACAAGCTGTTCATCAGAGTAGTGTCTGTTTTTCAACAGTTCTTCCATCTGCTCGAGAATGGCAATTTTTTGTTCTTCATCAAGAAAATGGTAGTCCTTCATTTCCCTGAAAAAAAGCAGCAGGGAACGCCAGCGCGTTTCTGGCGGGACGCCTGCTTTGTCAAACATATCAAATAATTTGAGATATGTGTTTTTGCAGTGAACAGAAGACTCTTTGGATTTCACCATGGCGCTTGTTTCGCAGTAATGTAAAATATGGATAGATTGTGGAGCGGATAGCGGCGTTATAATCTTGGGGAGGATATCTTCTCGGGAAAGGCCTGTCAAAGAGGATGATGATCGTTTCCCAGAGCCGGTATGCTTTTATTCATGTTTGGCTGCGGCTTCTTTTGTTGTTCCTGATTTTTCCAGCAAAAAATTCTGCGCGAGTTTTTCCGCCTTCATGGCGGCGGGGGCATTGTAGTTTGGTGAGAAAGGGTCGCAAAAGCCATGCCTTGCATTAAATATCTCGCCGCGCACATTTGGGATGGCAGAAAGTGAGGGCAATATGCTCTCCGGCGAAAAAGACGCCTCCTGACCGGCGAAGAGAAGCAAAACGGGACAAGACGGGGTAAGTTGCAGGTGGTCTCTGATACGAGAGCCGTAATGACATACGGCTCCATCAAATATCCCGCTGGCGGAAGATATCCAGGCAAGGGTCGCCCCTACGCTGAACCCCAGTAGAAAAATTTGCTTATATTCTCGGCGTATGCTTTCACACAGGTCTGTAACAAGGCTGTTCCTGTCAAATCCTCCATGCTTGATGAAATGAGCGTAGGCGATATCCTGTCTGTCGTAGGGAAAATATTCAGATCTGCCCAGAAGATTTGGGCAGTATGCATCATAGCCCAGTGAATGATATTTTTGGCAAACAGCGTGCATAAATGGATTAATGCCGTATATTTCATGCAAGACAATAATAGCCGCATCTGAATTTTTTGTAAGTCGCAATCCTTCTGGCATGTTGCCGGTTCTCCCGATATATGCGGTCTCTTTGGAACTGGCGTTCCGTTCCGCCGTAAGTTTGTCTGTGAAAGATCGTAGTCCGCGCCTTGCAGAAATCCGTGCGAAGCATTTTCGGCGATTCAAGCTGGTAACGCCAGTTTTTTATTGGGGCATAGGAAGATGTTTTTTTGTCTTTCAATCTGGTTACGCAAAAAGCGGCGGCACATATGTGCCGCCGCTTTTTGCGTAATGCTGCTATCCGCCTCCCTGTTCAGGGCAAGGCTTTGGTATGCTAGGGTTTGCCGTAAGCGCCGGGCAGGCGCGGCTGTGCCGCTGCCGCCTGCGGCGCGGCCTGATCAAAAGACTGCACATGCGCGCGCTGGGCATCGCCCGTCTGGCGGGGAGCCTCCGCCGCCGGGGCTGCGGGGCGCATGGCGCTACGGCCATAGGCAGCCTGAGCGTGGGAGCGCGGCACGGCGGTAACTGTTGACGGTATGATGGGCTGCGCGGATCTGGTCATTGTTCCCATGGGTTGCAGGCGGGTGGCGATATCGTTGCTCGCCTGACGGGCCTCTGGGGTTTCAATAATCTGGGCATAGGCGCCGCGCAGGCCAGAAAGGATAGATTCCACACTGTTGAGTGAATCCATATCCATTTTCAGGTTGGCGCGCAGCAAACGGGCCGTGCAGAGCAGGTACAGGTTGTTCAGGTTCACAGCCAGGCTGCCGCCCTTGTCCATGTTCAAAGAAGCGGAAAGCTCGTTGATTATGTCGATGACCTTGGAGATAAGGATGCCCTTTCCCGCATAGTCATTGGCAATCATTTTTGTGCGCGCCTGCTGTATGAATGTGAGTGCGCCGTCATAGAGCATGAGCAAAAGTTGCCCCTGATCCGTGGTGCCGACCTTGGTCTGAAAATATGCTTGCGCCGCTTTGTTCATAGTGTGTCCTTATGGCGGTGTTCTTTGGCTGGCCTTATTGTTGTTTCATGCAGGTTAGGAGGAACTGCTTGACGAACTGGAAAGCTGCTTGAGCTGTGACGTGAGCTGATCTTTCTGGGTATTGTATTTTTTAAGCAGGGTTTCAAGGTTGGCAAAGTATTTTTTTTGCCGGGCTTCCCACGTATCAAGGCGCTCCTGTTCCTGGGTAATCTTTTTATCGATATTTTCCATGATGCTCTGATAATTGTTTTTCAGAACCATCAAGGCGCCGTTTTTCGATTTAAGCGCAATTGCTGCGGACGTCTGCTCTGCGGTACCAGTGCCCGAGACATTGACGTCCGTATAAGTTAGTTCACCCTTGAGGAATGTGCTGACCGTCTGAATCAGCCCTTCCTTGATGCGTATCTGGCCCGAGTGATCGCCGGGGGTGAGGTTGTCTATCTGGAGCGAGAGACCCCGCGCATCACCTGAAGCAACGCTGTAGTAATAGCCCGGCTGGCTCGTGTCGCGCGTTGCGGCCACGCCGCCAACCGTGACATTGGTAATATTGCCGCCAGCGTCAACCGAGTAGTTCACATCATACGAACCACCCTTGGTAATGCCCGCAATGTGGCTGCCGTAGCGAAAATCAGAACTGGTAGTCGTGCCGGTGCCGCTGGAGCAGAAAAAATCCACAACATCCGAAAGGTTGCTGTTGATCATTTTTTCATAATTGCTCTTGTCCATCTGCTGCAATTCAGCAATGCCGGACGAAGGCGCAATTACCAAAAGCCCATAGTTGGAACTCGACTGGTCGGTTTCAACCTTGATGCCCATGTTGGCGAGGTTGGCAAGCACATCGCCCGACAGCACATCAGAGGCAGACGTCCGGCTGGCAAAACCAGGGGGCGCGCTGTTGATCAACGAAGTGAAGCGCGATTTGAACAGTTGCACGCCGTAGTTGCCCTGCAACAGGCCGCCTTTTTCAGTAGTCAGTTGCGAGGTGCTATAGTTGCTGCTGGTCTTATTCTTGGGATCGTTGGTGGTGACGTCCTTGTTCGGATCAAATTTTGTGTAATCATTGATGGTCATCAAGACAGAGTTGACGGAATCAAGAAACGTCTGAATGGATTTTTCCACCGAGGTGATGTCTGTATTGACCGTAATGGATGCGCTGCCTTTGTCCTGAATGGTAAAGACCACGCCCTCGATCACGTTGCTCACGCTGTTGGTGTCGGATTCCATGGTCAGGGGCCAGTTGTCCACCGTAAATTTGGCGTTGGCCGCACCGCGGATATTCCAGTTGGAGGACGATGTCACCTGACCGGTAATGCCCGGCCCGCTGAGGGAATCAATATTGTCGAGCTTGAGAAAATAACTGCCGGTCGTAGGCAGAGTGCCTGTTTGCAGGTCAATGGTTGTTGCCCCGTCCGCGCTTACCAGTGAGCCAGACAGGCCTTTGCTCTTGAGTTCGGCGATCACGTCCGCCATCTTGGAGCCGCCAGGAATTGTAAATGTCTGCGGCGTGGAACTGTTATTGGCGGTGTAGGTATAGGTCAGGGGCGGGGGCGTCTCCAGTGTGCTGGCTGCGGCCATGTTGGTGATGGTGGCCGTGGAGTCTGTCTTGACGGTGATTCCGTCCATGCCGCCGCCCGTGCCGCCTGCGCTCAGGTAGAATTTTTCCGTATTCGCAAAAGTTACGGTTTTGCCATCTCCACTTAATGTGCCGCCAAAAGATTGAAGCTGGGTCAGCAGATCCTGATAGGTTGCGTCCTGCTTGATGGTCAGGCTTTGCGTTCCGCCATTGTTGTCAACAATGGTATAGGTAAAATTTTTTGTGCCGTCAGCGCTTGTGCCGCCAAGTTTTTGCGAGAGCTTGGCGCTGTCAAAGGTAATAGCCGTGCTGGCGGTAAAGCTCTGCGAACCGGAATCGCCCACCACCTTGGTGCCAAGCTTGGTCTGGTCGGCAACGACGGTCGAAGTCATCTTGCCAGAATCGCTGGCGCTGTCAGCAAAACTAAGGGTTGCGCCGTTCACATTGGAGAGGTTCAGCTCCCAACCGCCAGTGGCGTTGTTGTAGGTCATTTCAGCCGAACTGGCGCCGGAAGCCTGGGCGATCTGCAATGCGGCATCCTTCATGGTGGTGCCGGCAGCAATGGTCAGGGTGCGTGTGCCAGTGGTGACGCCATCGTTGATGTTCAGATCAACAGTCAGGGCGCCCGTAAGCTTGGTTGTTGTGGGCGTTGAGCCCATGGAAAATTTTGTGACCGGGGTGCTGAACGATGTCTGCGTACTGGTATCGCGCCGATACATGGCCTTGACGTCAGCAAGTTGCAGATTGCCGGAGCCGTCAATGCTGGCGATGCTGCGCCCCACCTGCGCATTAATGGCGGTTGCAAGATCCTGGTTGGTCTTGTCGCCGTTGATTTTGACCGAAAATGTGTTGCCGTCCTCCATGATGAGGTCGTAGGCATATTTTGTGGGGTTGTTGAGCGTGCTGCCCATGTCCAGCACATTGTTGGTAGACCATGTGGAGGATGCGCCAGATGCGCTCATGCCCACAAGGCCGGAACTGTGAATGACCAGGTCGTTGGCCGCGCCGGTGCTCTTGCCCGCAACCTGAAAAACATAGCCGGAGCTGGCCTGAACAATGCTGACCTTGATGCCGGGGTTGTCGGAAGAATTGTTGACCATACTCACAAAGGAATCGAGCGTGGTATTGGCCGGAACGGCCATGCTGTATTCCTTGCCGGCATAGCGGTATGAAAATGTCTGCGATGTGCCGGATGTGTTGATGATGTCCGTCTTGCTGGAAAAGACATGCCCGGTGTTGGCCCATATGGCGTTGCTCGCCACCTGGCTGACATTGATGGTGTGCTGAACGTCGTCCGCGGAGGCGCTGGCAACAGCAGAAATAATATTGCTGTTGCTGCTGGTTACGTTCTTGGTAACAAAGCTGTTTTTGTTGGCGAGGGTTGCGAGCACATTGCTGGCGGTGCTGACCTGCTCAATAACTTTGTCAAAAGCATCATAGCGAAGTTTCCAGTCGCTTTTCCACGCAGTAAGACGATTGAGTTGCGTGGACTCAACTTTCTTGAGGTTCGCGAGAACCGTATCAAAGTCAGTATCCGAACCACTGAGGTTGGATATGGCGTTGGAGCCGGATATGGTACTGGCCATGGGTGCCTCACAAGAAAGATGTGCCGTTCCCGGTGCGGGCATGCGCAAACCTCGGGGAACCGCCAGCCGTCATGCACGTTGTTGGCGGCAATACATGCCGGAGACATGACGGACACTCAAAAATTTGCAAAATACGTGCAAACTGGTGGATACGGCGGGGCGGGAGTATGCAATGCCGGAAATGCTGAAAAAAATCAGCAGATAGCGTGAATGCCCGTCTTGGTCGTATTTTCTCGCCTGCGCATGCGGAGCACTTGTTTTGCTCCGAGCTGCCGAAAAGGCAGTTTTTGCCTCCATGCAAAACTGTTGAAGGTCTTGCGCCTCAGTTATTTTAACGGAGCAAGGGTGAAAAAGTTTAGAGACTGGCGGCGCGTGAAGAATGGGCAGGTATGGTTGGCGGCTGACCTGGCTGGCATAAAAATGACGGGCTGGTTCCCCGGAACTCGGGGGGGGGCTGCGTCTAGGCAGGAGGGTGCAGCCCGCTGGCCTTGCA
>Ga0074193_1003728_pt1 | contig 10663 bp, 11 predicted proteins | sample EPASupsiteHSE605_FD_64523 | JGI IMG/M metagenome (GOLD analysis project Ga0074193, IMG submission 64523) | Bioremediated contaminated groundwater from EPA Superfund site, New Mexico - Sample HSE6-05 | ecosystem: Environmental > Aquatic > Deep subsurface > Groundwater > Contaminated ...
TTATTAAAACTTGGTTTTATAGAATTGTAGTTAATACCTCTATAGATTTTCTTCGAAAGCAAAAACATACAACTATTGTAGATGAAGAAACTTTATTAATTTATGATACTGGTAAATTAGATAAATATGAGGATATAGATTTAAAAAGGGCACTGGAAGATTTACCTGAAAATTATCGCATTATAATCATACTAAGGTACTTTGAAGATCTAAAAATAGATGAAATAGCTGAAGTTCTTGATGAAAATGTAAATACAATTAAAACTAGATTGTATAAATCACTTGAAATATTAAGAATTAATATGATTGATTAACAGGAGGTTACAATGAAGGATAATAAATTAGAACAATTGAAAAAAGAATTTAAGGATGTAAAAATTCCAGTTGAATTAGATGATACAATAAATAAAGCTTTAAAGGAAGGCAAAAAAATGATCAAAAAGAAAAAGTATATTAAAAGGATATCTACAATAACTGCATCAGCTGCTGCCATTACATTAATACTTAATATTTTAGTTAACAGCAATCAAGCATTTGCACAAACAATGTATGAAATTCCTATTGTAGGAAGCATTATAAAAGTATTGACATTTAATGAATATAAAATTGATGAGGATACATATCATGCTGATATTGAAACACCTGCAATAGAGGGACTTGAAAATAAAGATTTAGAAAACAGTTTAAATGAAAAATATTATGATGAAAACAAAGAATTATATGAAAACTTCATGTTAGAAATGAAGGACTTAGAAGAAAATGGAGGAGGTCATATGGGAATAGATAGCGGATATGTTGTGAAAACTGATAATGAAAACATATTATCTATAGGTCGCTATGTTGTAAATACTGTTGGTTCTTCATCAACAATATTTAAATATGATACAATTGATAAGAAAACTGAAGTTTTAATAACTCTTCCGAGCTTGTTTAAAGATGAAAGTTATATTGAAATAATAAGTGATAACATTAAGAAACAGATGATTGAACAAAATAAATTAGATGAGAATAAAATCTATTGGGTAGAAGGTATTGATGAACCTTTTGCTCCATTTGAAAATATCTCTAAAGATCAAAATTTCTATATTAATCCTAATGGCAAATTAATAATTTCATTTGATAAATATGAAGTAGCTCCTGGCTATATGGGTGTTGTTGAATTTGAGATACTAACAGAAATTTTACTAGACTCTTTATTTAGCAATGAATATATAAAATAAATTATAATAGAAACCTTTGAGCTATAAATTGTAGTTCAAAGGTTTTTATTGTGAATACAACAAGGTTCCTGGGACCCATCAGCAATCTTTGATTGCGTTGATGGGTGGGATTCTTTTTATAATATTTTATAATAAACATCTAGAGTTAATATAATTCAATTACATAATTAATAAAATTGAAAAATATATAATTAGATAGTATAATGTAAATACTAAGACATTATGATATATAAAATGTTAATTTATGAAATTTAAAAAATAATGTAAAATAATTTTATGGAGGATATTATGAAATATTTATGGACATCAATTTATGTAAAAGATATGGAAGAATCATTGAAATTTTATCAGGAAATAGTCGGACTTAACTTTTTAGAAAGATTTAATGCTGGTCCGGGTATGGAAATAGCATTTTTAGGTGATGGCGAAACAAAAATCGAACTTATTTGCAGTGAAAAGTTAAATAATATGAATGCAGGTAATGCTGTTTCATTAGGATTTGAAGCTGCTTCTTTGGATGAAAAACTTAATTTGGTAAAGTCAAATGGAATTGAAATAAAAACAGGACCAGTACAACCTAATCCAAGTTTGAAATATTTCATAATTCTTGATCCAAATGGAGTAAAAATACAATTTGCTGAACAGTTTAAATAAAGGTATATAATTACGAGGGTAAATATGAAATTGAAAATTGACAAAACATTATATAACACAAAACCAGCAAATGAAAATAGGCTGGAAAAAGAAATTGCAACCTATGATTTATTAGATAATTTAAATATAAAATATACTAGAATTGATCACGATGCTGCTGCAACTATTGAAGATTGCAATGATGTTGAATCAATTTTAGACGTTAAAATATGTAAGAATTTGTTTTTATGCAATGCATCCAAAACAGAATTTTATTTGCTTGCCATGCCAGGTGATAAAAAATTTGTTACAAAGAACTTATCAAAACAAATAGGAAGTTCTAGACTTTCTTTTGCAGATGGAATTTACATGGAACAATTTTTAAATATCACACCTGGTTCTGTAAGTATTCTTGGACTAATGAACGATAAGGAATGTAAAGTTCATTTGTTGCTTGATAAAGAGGTGCTAGAAAAGGAATATTTCGGATGTCACCCTTGTATAAATACTTCAAGTCTTAAAATTGAAACTTCAGATATATTAAATAAATTTTTGTCTTATACCGGACACAAACCAGTTATCGTTGAATTGTAATAATTAAGATTAAGGATATTGTACTAGTTGGGTTTAAAGAAGAGGAATGGGAGAAATTATGCTAACAAAAATAAATAAAAAAAATGGAGACACTCTATCAATTTTAGGATTTGGCTGCATGAGGTTGCCAACAAAGGGTGGTTCTATTGATGAGCCAAGGGCGATAGCTATGATACATGATGCCATTGAAAAAGGTGTGAATTATTTTGATACTGCTTACATATATCATGCTGGAAAAAGCGAATCTTTACTAGGTAAAGCATTATTAGGAGGATATCGTCAACGTGTAAAAATTGCTACGAAGCTTCCGCCATTTATGGTAAAAAGTTTGGACAATGCAAAAAAAATTATGTCAACTCAACTTGCAAGATTACAAACAGACTGTATTGATTACTATCTCCTCCATATGCTGACAGATAAAGCAATGTTTGACAGGCTTAAATCTCTAGGTGTAATGGAATGGTTAGAAGAATTAAAAAAAGATGGGACAATTAAAAACATTGGTTTTTCTTTTCATGGCGGGAAAACTGATTTTGAATTAATTTTAAAAGCATATCCATGGGACTTTTGTCAAATACAATATAATTATTTAGATGAAAATAATCAAGCTACAAAATCTGGTTTGTGCCTTGCTGCATCATTAGGTATACCTGTTATTGTTATGGAACCACTGCGTGGTGGGAAACTAGTTAATAATTTACCTAAAAAAGTTATTAAAGCATTTCAAAGTTATGATTCATTTAGGTCGCCTGCAGAATGGGCATTGAGATGGATATGGAATCACGAAGAAGTAAATGTTGTTTTGTCAGGCATGAGCAATGAAGAACAAGTTGCAGAAAATATTAAAACTGCAAGTGATGCAAAAGCAAATTCTCTTTCAATTGAGGAATTTAAAGTTTTTAATGAAGTTAAAAAAGTTATGCTGGAAGGTACAAAAGTTCCTTGTACAGGATGTGGCTACTGTATGCCATGTCCTCATGGAGTAAACATCCCTGGCTGCTTCTCAAGCTATAATGATAAATATCTTTTAAATGATAAACTTTCTAGATGGAAGTATATGCAAACTTTAGGTGCTATGTCAAAAAATCCTTCCTTTGCTTCTCAATGCAAAGAATGTGGCATATGTGAAAGTCATTGTCCACAAAATATAGCTATCCGAAAAGAGTTGAAGGCTGTCAGCAAAGAACTGGAAGGTATATTTTTTAAACCTGCAGTAGGTATAACAAGAAAAATTTTAAAAATAAGATAATATGTTAAATGTTATACTTCATATTTACATTTTAACTTTATGAATATATAATAGAAAAATAAAAAAATTAAGGAAGGATGAAAATAGTATGAAATTAGTAATTATTGAGCCATTAGGAGTAGAAAAAGGAAAACTTCTTGAAATGGCAAAGGAAACATTAGGAGATACTTTAGAAATTGTATATTACGATAATAAGGTAACAGACACTGAAACTTTAATAAAAAGAGGTCAGGATGCTGATATTATTGCAGTTTCTAATCTTCCTTTAAATAAAGATGTAATAAATGGATGCAAAAATTTAAAGATGCTTGCTGTAGCATTTACAGGTGTTGATCATATTGCAATGGATGCTTGTAAAGAAAGAAATATTATAGTATCAAATTGTGCAGGATATTCAAATGCAGCAGTTAGCGATTTGGTTTTTGGATTATTAATTTCTATTTACAGAAATATTATTGCATGTAATGATGTTGTAAGAGCATCTGGAACAAAAGATGGTTTAGTTGGATTTGAACTTGAAGGTAAGAAATTTGGAGTTGTAGGTACTGGAGCAATTGGTACGCGAGTTGCTATGATTGCCAAAGCTTTTGGATGTGAAGTTTTTGCATACTCTAGAACTGTTAAAGCTATTGAAGGAGTAACTTTTGTTGATTTAGAAACATTGTTATCTACTTGCGATGTAGTTTCTCTTCATGTTCCATTAAATGACAAAACTAAAGGATTAATAAATAAAGAAAAATTATCATTGATGAAATCTAATGCTGTTTTAATTAATACTTCAAGAGGACCTGTAGTTGACAGCAATGCTTTAGCAGATGCTTTAAATGAAGGTAAAATTTCAGGGGCAGGAGTAGATGTATTTGAAATTGAACCTCCTATTGCAGTTGATCATGTACTTTTATCAGCAAAAAATTTAATAGCAACACCACACGTTGCATTTGCCACTAGAGAGGCATTAGTAAAAAGAGCTGTAATTGTATTTGACAATGTAAAAGCTTACTTAGCAGGAAAGCCACAAAATGTAATGGGTAATTAAAAATAAAATATAATTAATTTTAGTCCGGCAGAAGGCATTGCCTTCTGTTTTTTATATATAAATTAAAATTACCAATATATATAATTGTGTTTTTGAATAGAGTGTGATATCATAGTGACTTCGTTTTGCACATTGTATCAAAGTGTGATATAATATAATGCTCAAACTAAAAGATTACTGGAGTGAGAAATATGATTAAAATATTCAAAGGAAATATACTATATACAAAAATACCAGAAAAATTCTCTATTATTGAAGATGGATATATTGTTGTAGAAAAAAATATTGTTGTAGGAGTTTATAAAGAACTTCCAAGTAAGTATGAAAATCGTAAAATAGAAGTAGAAACAAAAGGGCTTATTATACCTGGATTTAATGACATACATGTTCATGCGTCTCAATGGATAAATGGAGGAATGGGTTTTAGCCTTGAACTTTTACCCTGGCTTAATAAATACACTTTTGCTGTTGAAGAAAAATATAAAAATTCAGATTTTGCTAAAAAATCATACAAAATTAGTATTGATGAAATGATAAAAAATGGAACAACAAGGGCAAGCATCTTTGCAACACGCCATTTAGAAGGTACGAAAATACTAATAGATTTACTTAGGGAATCAGGCATGGGCGCTTTTGTAGGCAAAGTTAATATGGATCGCAATTCTATTCCCGGATTGATTGAAGACACAGATGCTTCAATTTCTGAAACATTGGAATTAATAGAATGGATGAATAAAACAAAAAAAGATGATGATATTGTAAAATATATTATTACTCCTAGATACGTACCATGTACTACATCAAAACTTATGAAGGAACTAGGAAAGTTAAGTTCTAAATATGAATTGCCTGTACAATCTCATTTAGATGAAAATAAAGATGAAATAAATTGGGTTTCTAAACTTCACCCAGAATGCCATGATTTTACAAGTGTTTATAATGATTATGGTTTGATGCCAAAAGGAAAAACAATAATGGCACATTGCATACACAGTACAGATGAAGAATTAAATATGTTAAAAGAAAAAGGTGTATTAATTGCTCATTGTCCTCAGTCAAATGCAAATTTGTCAAGTGGAATAATGTCTCTTAGAAAATATATGGATTTGGGATTAAGAATAGGTCTAGGTTCAGATGTTGGTGGCGGACATACTTTAAATATGAGAGAACATATAGTAGAAACAATAAAAACTTCAAAACTTTATTGGACATTGTTTCCTGAATATAAGCCAGTTAGCTTTAGTGAAGCTTTTTATTTAGCTACAAAAGGTGGCGGTTCTATTTTTGGAAATGTTGGTTCATTTGAGGAAGGTTACGAATTTGATGCTTTAATTATTGATGACAGCAATTTAATAAATGAAATACCTCATAATTTGGAAGAAAGACTAGAACGATTCATATATGTTGGATCTTACAAAAATATTTATAAAAAATATGTTGCTGGATCTGAATTAATGTAGAAATAAACTATATAAGATAAAAAAGAAGGCTTTTTAATAGCCTTCTTTTTTTGGTGCGCCCAGCATGGGCGACAGCTTGACGGTGAAAGTCCGTTATGGGGCTTGGTAGTAGCAACCATTAGCCAATAGCAAGGGTGTCCATCGCGAGGTGGAATCTGAAGGAAGCTGGAGGCAAAATCTCGGTCTGAGGAACACGAACCATATATAAGGCTGGTTTACACTGGATGAGTTTGCCAAACAAAACAAAGTCCAATACTACCCGAAGTGTATGCAGTAAATATGGCAGATATATGAGATGAAAGCGGTCGTTCTTACCTGGGGAGGTCTCATGTGTAAGTTATGGATATGAATTTAGAAATAACAACCTATGCAGTGATGTGTAGTTGAGACATGAGAAGTCAGCAGATGTCATAGTACTAAATGTAGTCGACGACATTTAGGAAGGACTGAACAATAGGAGGTTTTGAAGAATTGAAAGAAACAAAGAAATACGCAGAAAGCAGACAACTTCATAGAGAAGACTTTGGCCGTGAAAGCAAAGTGGAACTTGAGGATAACGGAAAAGTGTCGAGTATTTCATTGACGTCCGATAAGAAGCAAGACGATAAAAATGTGTATACAAGCAGCTTGTTGAAGAGAATAGTTCACAAAGACAACATGAATGAAGCGTTTAAAAGAGTGAAGAAAAACAAAGGAAGCCATGGAATTGATGGATTAACGATAGATGAACTTCAATCGTATCTTGAAGAAAATGGCAGAAGGCTGCAACAAAGTTTGCTTGATGGAACTTATGAACCATTACCTGTTAGAAGGGTAGAAATACCAAAAGATAACGGGAAGAAAAGACAACTTGGAATACCAACAGTTATAGACAGAGTAGTACAACAAGCAATAGCACAGGTTTTAGGTCCAATATTTGAAAAGACCTTTTCAGATAACAGTTATGGATTTAGACCAGGAAGAAGCGCTCATGATGCATTAAAAAGATGTCAGAAATATATGAATGAAGGCTACAAGTGGCTCATCGATATAGATTTGGCATCATATTTTGATACAGTAAACCACGATAAGCTAATCGGTCTGATTTACAAAGAAATTAAAGATATCAGAGTGATATCTCTCATAAGGAAGTATCTGAACGCTGGGGTTATGATAAATGGAATTGTGACTACAACAGATTTAGGAGTTCCACAAGGCGGGAACTTGTCACCACTTTTAAGCAATATTATGCTTAATGAGCTTGATAAGGAACTGACTAAAAGGGGCTTAAGATTTGTTAGATATGCTGATGACTGTAACATTTATGTGAAAAGCAGGAGAGCAGCAGAAAGAGTTATGAAAAGTATAACCAAATTTATCGAATGTGACCTTAAATTGAAGGTCAACACAGATAAAAGCAAAGTCGATAGACCATGGCGTTGTAAATTTTTGGGGTACACATTTTATCACTCTAAAGGCGACATCAAAATGAGGGTGCATGAGAAATCAATAAAGAAACTCAAAGATAAACTTAAAAATCTGACTGGTAGAAGTAAAATTGGTAACATTAAAGCTACCTATGAAAAGATTAAACAACTAATAGTAGGTTGGATAAACTACTTTAAACTTGCAGATATGAAGGCTTTAATGAGTAAAATTGACGAATGGCTAAGACGACGTATCCGCATGTGCTATTGGAAACAATGGAAGAAAATTAGTGCGAAATTCAATAACTTAAAGAAACTCGGTATTCCTAAGGATAAAGCGTGGGAATTTGCAAATACAAGAAAAGGGTATTGGAGAATTTCCAATAGCCCTATCTTAGCAACTTCTATTACTAATGCCAGACTTGAGAAAGCTGGTTTAGTGTCTTTACTTAAAATATACACATCTAAATGTTAATTCTTATTGAACCGCCGTATACCGAACGGTACGTACGGTGGTGTGAGAGGACGCTAAATAAATTAATTATTTAGCTCCTACTCGATTGACGGTTCACATTTGAAAAAATAAGAGTGACAGTTGGGACGTACGAGAGACAAAAATAATTAATTTAGATTAATTGTTTTATTTAAGTTTTAATTAATTTTAAATGGGTATATGGAATATATAATAAAATGTATTAATTTTTCATATAAATATAAAGTCACTTTAGAAAAACTAATAAAAACTTTAATTTTATAAAAAAATAGGAGGATTTTTATGAGCTTAAAAGATTTAGCAGGTGGATTTATTAAAGAAACTAAGGAAAAAGCAGAAGAATTGAAAGACAGAGCAGAAGATATGCTTCAGGACGCTGGAGAAAAGGTCGGAGAACTAAAAGATAAGGCTGGAGATATGTTCGATGATGCTGGAGAAAAAGCAGTTGCTTTAAAAGATAAAGCAGAAGATGTAATTGATGACGCTAAAGAAAAAGCTAAAGATTTGATGGATAAAGGTAAAAAATAATATAAAAATCATGTAAAACAGGCGGAACTCTCCTAAACCGAGAGTTCCGTTTCATTAACTCCTTATTAGAGTAATATGAATGAAACATTGGGGACATACTCAAAAAATCACATTTTATTTTTGTAGAAATGAAGAAATAATTTTAATATATAATTAGTTAAAACTTAATTGATGAGGTGATTTATTAATGGTAACTATAAAAAAAGGAAATACAAGTTTTTATGTGGGAGAAACGGAAGAAAACCCATTAGCTGAAATGACATTTGTTAATTCAAGTGATAAATTTATAATTATTGACCATACAATTGTGTCGGATGATCTCAAAGGACAAAATGTTGGAAGGCTTTTGCTAAAAGAACTTGTTGATTGGGCAAGAAAAGAAAATAAAAAAATTATGCCTCTTTGTCCATTTGCTAAAGCAGAAATGGAGAAAAATAAAGAATATACAGATATGATTTATTGATAACAAAACTTAAAACATATTTAAAAGAAGCAGATCCTATTGATTTAGATATCTGCTTCTTTTTGAAAATATTTTTTGAAATATACCTCTTGACAACTACACTATTTAGTGCTACTATGTACCAGTAGTAAGTAATACTGCATACCAGTTATACAGAATAGCAAGGAGGGATTACACTGGAAAATCTAACGGAAATGCTCAAAGGCGTGCTAGAAGGCTGTGTCCTTGAAATTATAAGCCGCGGAGAAACCTACGGCTACGAAATCACGCGGAGACTGAATACTCTCGGCTTCACAGATGTTGTGGAAGGAACGGTCTACACCATTTTGGTGCGGCTTGAGAAGAATAAATTCGTGGACATTGAAAAAAAACCGTCCGATATGGGGCCGCCGCGTAAGTTTTACGTGCTCAACGACACAGGGCACGAAGAACTGCGGAGGTTCTGGGAAAAATGGGAATTTGTTGGGTCGAAAATCAACCAATTAAAGGAGGAGAAATAATGAATTTTTTGGAAAGAATTACAGGCAGCGACATGACTAAAGAAATGAAAAGTTTTGAATCGAGAGCCAAAAAGTTGCCAGCTGATTATCAAGATGCATGGGAAAAAATTAATACCAATCTTTGGGCACACTCAGATTTCACCGGTCGCAACCTCATGCCAATTATTGACGGTGTGCTTGACCTTCTCGAAGAAACAGCGGCGGACGGCCAGAGTGTCCAAGAGGTTTTGGGTGATGATATCAAAGGTTTTTGTTCAGCGTTGGTCGGCGAAGAAGGAGCAAAGTCTTATCGCGACAAGTGGCGTGAGCAACTAAACAATAATATCGCTAAAAAATTAGGTAAATAGGAGGATAAAATGAGAATACAAGAAATCATCGAAGGCAAAAAAGAGTGGCGAGCGCTCGTGGCACGTGTCAAAGCGCTCCCTAAAGATTATCAGATTGTTTATAAAGAGATTCAAAAATATCTCTTTAAGGTCGGCCCTGTTGAACTATCCGACGGGACGGGTTTGCTCTCTGGGATTATCGATCTTTTTGAAGAGGGCGCGACCTTGGGAAAAGAAGTGCTAGAAGTGACGGGCAGTGACGTAGCGGCTTTCTGTGACGATCTAATCAAAGATTCAAAAACTTACGCTGACATCTATCAAGATTCTGTTAACCAAGAAGTTAACAAGGCCATGAAAAATGTTACGGATAAAAAAAAGTAAAGGGGAGGACATGGGTGTTATACTTGAACATTCTCAAGTAAAGGGGTGGTACAGTGTATAATTACGAGTGGATTTTATGCCCGGTCTGTGGCAACAAAACTCGTCTCAAGATGCGTGATGATACAGTGCTTGAAAACTTCCCGCTATTTTGTCCTAAGTGTAAACAAGAGACAATAATCAATGTAAAACAACTGAATATATCAGTTATCAAAGAGCCAGACATTAAGATGCAGAGCCGATAAAATGTGAGATTGTTCACAGTTATCGGCTCTTTCTTTATAGTGCGCTGGATGAATTTATATATTGATTTTACGTCAGAAATGACTGCGGACATGGAGAGATTATAAAAAATGTACTTAATAAATGTTGTAACT
>Ga0074193_1003731_pt1 | contig 10655 bp, 8 predicted proteins | sample EPASupsiteHSE605_FD_64523 | JGI IMG/M metagenome (GOLD analysis project Ga0074193, IMG submission 64523) | Bioremediated contaminated groundwater from EPA Superfund site, New Mexico - Sample HSE6-05 | ecosystem: Environmental > Aquatic > Deep subsurface > Groundwater > Contaminated ...
ATGGGGATCAATAGGGATACAGTGACCGCCTACCCCTGGGCCCGGATAAAAAGGCATGATACCGAAAGGTTTGGTAAAAGCTGCATCTAAGACTTCCCATACATTTATGCCCATGCGGTCACAGAGTAAGGTTATTTCATTGACCAGAGCAATATTGACGGCCCTAAAAGTATTCTCAAAAACTTTAGTTAGTTCGGCTGCTTTTGCGCAAGACATGGGTACTACGTTTTCAATAGTTTGGCTATAGAAAGCTACAGCTAATTCTAAGGATCGAGGACCTACCCCGCCTACCACCTTGGTTGTGTTTTTGGTTGTATAGCGTCGGTTTCCGGGATCCACACGTTCTGGGGAATGTGCCAAATAGAAATCTTCTTCTACTCTAAGGCCGGAGGTTTCTAAAATTGGAAGCATGATCTCTTCGGTAGTTCCCGGATAGGTGGTAGATTCTAGGGATATTAGTTGTTCTGGTCGCAGATAAGGAACAATCGATCTAGTTACTGCTTCAATGTACTGGAGGTCAGGGGTAAGATTCGGGGTTAAAGGAGTAGGCACGCAGATAACAATAACATCCATTTCGGGAATCTGGTTGAAATCAGTGGTTGCTTGGAGTAACCCTTTCTTTACCAGTATTTGTAGTTCATGCTCATTAACATCCAGAAGGTAATTTTCTCCCCGATTTATCTTTTCTGAGCGACTGAGGTTTTGCTCTATACCAATTACTCTAAAGCCTACCTTAGCTTTTTCAATAGCAAAGGGAAGTCCCACGTAACCTAAACCTACTACTCCTACTAGGGCGGTCCGTTTTAAAATTTTGGTTTTCAAGGGGTCAGTAGTATTGCTAAACTCAATCCCGGCATTAAATTCAATAGTCACCCCTAAATCCTCCTCATACCAACGTTCATTTATACAATATGTGTCAGTTTTAAATAATGATCATCATACATACGAATAAATGTGTAAATTACAGCATGAGGGAAATGCTGAATAGTTTTAGTGGACATTGATAATTAACTTTTTCACGCTTAGCAGTTACTTGGGGAGTTAATTTACTCTATTCTGCATAAGGCAATAGTATGAAAAGCAAGTCATTACTCACCTTCCGAGGAATGACTGCATAAATATATAAATAAAGAATTAACCAAAATGTGTTTAGAAAGTAATTTCAAGGCAGAGGCGATTATTTATGAAATGTCAATTTAATTTCGATCATCTAGAGAATATTTTTCTAAAATTAAAGACTGGTGGTCACCAATCAATTTTTTTTTCAGAAGCATTTAACTCCGGTCTCCCAAAAAAGGCAGTAATCTTAAGGCACGATCTGGATCAGGATTTGGAAACAGCGTTAGTTATTGCTCAGTTAGAAAGCCAGTATGAACTTAAAGCTACCTTTTTTGTTTGGCTGGAATCCCCCTTTTATAACCCTTTTGAACCAAGAAATGCTGAAACCATCCATAAAATATTGAACTTGGGTCATGCTGTGGGCCTACACATCGAGGTAAATAAAGAAGATGTACTGGGAGATTTACCCCAAATAATAACCGTACAGGCTAAACTTTTAGAAAGTTTTTTTGCGGTTGATTGTCAGACCGTCTCATTTCATCGACCAAATAAAGAACTCTTAAACTATAACCAAATTATAGGTAATAGATTAAACGCCTATGCGCCATATCTAATCGATAATTTTCATTATGTCTCAGATTCAAGGGGTATTTGGCAGGAGGAATGTGTCTGTAAACAAGTTAATCAATATAAATACCCATATTTGTATTTGCTTCTGCATCCCCTTTGGTGGGGAAATGAAGATCTGGCACCGAATAGTAGGGTTCAAAAATATATACAACACAAAATAGGTCAGTTAGAGGATAACTGCCGATTACACATTTAAATTAAATTAGAAAAGTGGGATAAAGTTATGAAGGTTTTGGTTACGGGAGGAGCCGGGTTTATAGGCTCAAATTTAGTAAGGGGTTTACTAAATCGGTATGGCTTTGAGATTACCGTAATAGATGATCTATTTACTGGTAATAAGGATAATTTAAAAGATATTTTTAAGGATATTGAGTTTATTGAGGCCTCAGTACTGGACTATGAGTTGTTAAAAAAAGTGGTGCAGAATAAGGATCTAGTTTTCCATTTGGCAGCTAGAAATATTATAATTTCCTCTCAAGATCCGGTAATGGATCTTGAAGTCAACGCTAAAGGTACACTTAATGTTTTAAAGGCATGTCAGCAATCCGGGTATCTCCAAAAAATAGTTTATGCTTCGACCTCCTCAATTTATGGTACAGCCAGTTGTTTACCTATCAATGAAAATGATCAGGTTAACTTTTTAAGTTTTTACTCGGTTTCAAAATTCGCCGGTGAAGGATATTGTAATGTTTTCTACGAGTTATACGGTCTTCCGGTTGCAATTATAAGATATTCCAATGTTTATGGGTATCATCAGACCCCATCAAACCCATATTGTGGGGTTATAGGTAAATTTATAGAATGGGCCTTAAAAAATGAGCCGCTTCTTATCCACGGAGATGGGAAACAGACTCGTGACTTTACGTTCGTAGAAGATGCAGTAAATGCCACCATAGATACAGCATTAAGTGCCAAGTCTACTGGAGGCATTTATAATATCGGTACTGGATGTGAAACCACTATTAATCAGCTTGCCCAACATATTATCCAATCCTCGGGAAGCACTTCCGCTATTAAACACATTGATCGGCGTGATATCGATAACATTAGGCGTAGAGTTCTAGATATTGAACAACTACGGCATGACATAAGGTATAGTCCTAATTTTAGCTTAGAACAAGGCATTGAGCTAACAATTGCCTGGTTTAAAGAAACTATGGAGAACGCAAGCCTAAAATAAAAATAGTACTGGCCAGAATACTAGCAAAAGTAAAAATTCACGCCCTCGTAAAGAGGGTCTTTTTTTGTCTAGAAATCTGTTTTTGCATAAATGTCCGGTTTGGTTATTTAACCCCTCAAGTTGGTTGTTTAGCGGTTCGATGAAGGAATTACTTGTTACTTGTGGAACAAACAAAAATAACAAATAGGAAATGGACTGATTTTCAAACGTTAGGATTACTTAAATAGGATTTATGTGGTTTACCTTATGTCTATTCGAATATGTTCTAATTGAGGGTCAGATAGAAATTATCAAAATATGCAAATAAAGACTTGAATCATTTGCTGTTGAAGGAGTGTAAAAAATGTCTAAGCTAGAAGTAGGAATAATTGCCGAAGAAATAAAGCTATTAAGTGGTCTCGCTTTTCAGGCAGCGGTAGCTATAGAAAATGCGCGATTGTATGATACTTTTTTAACTACGGTCCAAACCCTTGCCGAGACTATTGAAAAAAGAGACCCTTACACCGGGGGACATACTCGTAGAGTAATGGATTATAGCGTAGCCATTGCTCAGGAGCTAAAGCTTTCCGATTCGCAAATTGAGAAGATCCGGTTGGCGGCTATACTGCACGATATTGGTAAGATTAAGATTAGAGATAATATTCTACTTAAGAATGGAAAGCTAACCAGTGCAGAATTTGAGGAAATAAAAATGCACCCAATTTACGCTGAAGAAATACTTAATCCAATTAAACATTTAAGGGACATTATTCCAGGAGTAAAGTACCATCATGAACGTTTTGATGGTACTGGTTATCCCGAAGGGTTGGAAGGTGGAAAAATTGATATAATGGCTAGGATAATAGCGGTAGCAGATGCCTTTGACGCTATGACTTCTGATCGGCCATATAGGAAGGGGCTGAGTAATGACGTTGCTTTGGAGGAGTTAAGAAACAATGGGGGAACTCAGTTTGATCCGGAGGTAGTTAGTGCTTTTTGTAGGGCTTATATTCGCTATAAGCTGTTAAATTAAGAAGATTAAAATATTAATAGTGGATGACGAGCCTCATACTATCATCGTTAATTTATTTTTTCATATTATTCTTGGTTTACCGCTTTAAATATCACTAGAAAAGTAGTGCCGTTAGGACCAGTTTCTACTTCGATTGTGGCGTTATGCCTATTGGCAATACTGTAACATATTGCTAGACCTAAACCAGTACCGGTTTCTTTGGTGGTAAAAAAAGGAGTGCCGATTTTTTCCAATAGGGGAGGATTAATCCCAATGCCTTGATCCTGTATCGATAAAATAATTTCTTGGTTATTTATAAATGTTTTGATAGTCAGAATTCCGCCTGGCAACATCGCTTCTAACCCATTTCGAGCCAGATTCAAGATAAGTTGACGCATTTCTTTTAAGTCTAAAAGTAAATTAGGGATCTCCCCTAATTCAACCTGGATGGTTTTATCGTGGAGCATAGCATCTGCAACGATTAAAGGAACCATGTTTTTAATTACCTTATTTAAGCTTTGAATTTGTAAATCAATCGGTTTATTTTTGCCTAGAGAAAGAAACTCGGTAATAATTTGGTTGGCTCTATCGATTTCATCAATCATAAGATTAAAGTATTCTTGGTGGGGAAGACATTCTGGTTTACTGCTAAGGAGTTGCAAAAAGCCACGAACGGTAGTCATGGGGTTCCTTATTTCGTGAGCAATACCGGCAGCCATTTCTCCAATCAGGTTCATCCGATCAAGTCGAGCTATTTCTTTTTCGAATTGCTTTTTTTCGGTAAAGTCAGTACAAATTCCAAACATACCAATATTTTTTCCCTTTTCATTTCTAACCACGTCTCCACGGAGAAATACTTGTACAATACGACCATCCCGGGTCCGCATTTCTAGTTCATCGCTCCAATAATGACCTTCCATTATAGCCCGATAAACTTTCTGTGCAGAATCAATGCAAGAAAAAAGCATCGGTGCTCCGCCAACTGCGTTAATCTCTTCCGACGTATAACCAAAAAGCTCAAAGAAAGTTCGGTTATAGTATGTTACGTTAATTCCTCTTTTATCAGTCATTAAAATAGCGTCACCGGCATTTTCAACGGCTTTACTAATACGCAAGAATTCTTCTTCTTCTTCTCTTCGATCACTAAGGGCAATGGCTTTTAATTTGGTATTTTGTCGACGCAATTCAACCAATTCATTAACTAGTTGTTCCTTGGTCAGGTTTTCATCTTTCATACCAAAATACCTCCGATTTAGGTAGCACTTATATTATTTATTTCGACATGAATATAATTTTTCCTTTGTAAAAAGTTTAATATGTTGTGTTAAAGTAGTAAAAATATTAATTATTGGAGCTAGTTAAAAAATTCATTATATTGTTATTAGGATTATGGGTGACAAGTTTTTGGTTGGCTTGAAAAGTAGTTAAGGCTGTGGTAGAATAAATCCAGAAAAGAAAATTTTCGTAGGACCCTACTGTGTACGTGTTCATTGCCGAAAGCGTTTTGAGCCAACATCAAAACGATAGGAGCTAATCTCTGTTAGTGGCTGATATGCCTCCTTTGAGAGGACATCAAAAACTTAACAGGAGGGCACCGACCTGCTTAGAGCAGGTTCAAAACATCGGCCCCACGGCATTGGTGGGGTTTTAAGTTTTAGGACAGGTTTTGGGACATATATTGTTGTACATTTTTGGATATTAGATTTTTGGAATTATTAACTGCACAGGTTTGACTGCCATAGTTATATGGGAAATCATGAGAGGATGTAATAGGAGCTAGAACATCCTCTTTTTATGTTTTTTTCAGGCAGGAGAATGATATCAACAAAGCGAACGCTAATGGGAACCGATGAACAAAATGAGCCAATGTAACAATTAACAATGTGTATATGTCAGAAACCAGTTAGAGGGGGGAGACGATCCTTTGTCGGATGTTGAAACCAGGCTTGCGGAGACTATTGAAGAACTAGTTTTAGAGGTTAGAGATCTTAAGGAAAGAGTGAATTCGTTAGAAAGTCGATTTGCCAGACAGTATCACGATCAAGAATTTTCCAGCGATCAGTCCGATCCGGTGCCCACCAGCGATAATTCAAAGCCGGTAGTTCCTTTAAAACGGAAACCTTTGTTTGAGGTGCCGGATTTAACCCCAAGGATTTCATTGGAGGAATTTATTGGTGGAAAACTACTGAACCGAGTGGGCGCATTGGTGTTAATTGTGGGGATTGCCTATTTCCTGAAGTATTCATTTGATAATAACTGGATTGGTGAGTTGGGTCGAATCGTCCTCGGATTTATATCGGGTATATTTTTCATGATTGCTGGACATATATTTATGCGTCGTGAGTATCCATATTTCTCTCAAGGTCTTACCGGAACTGGAATAGCCATATTTTATTTGTCTACATTTTTTGCAGCCAATTATTATCATCTCATTAGCCATAATGTAGCCTTTGCGCTTATGTTTTTGGCGGCCTTAACCGGTGGTTTATTGTCAGTTGTCCAAAATGCCTATGGTGTGGCTTTAATCTCCACCATCGGTGGCTTTTTAACTCCGTTTTTAGCTGGCAATCCAGAAGGTAATCAGATCGGTTTGCTGGGCTATATCGCTATTTTAGATACGGCCGTTTTATTTTTAGCGTATTTTAGAAAATGGAAGTCTTTAAATCTGCTGGCATTCTGCGGTACGATTTTAATTAGCTTATTGTTGGATCAGCTGATAGTTTCCCAAGGTGTGGATTTGGGACATAATGCATTTATAAAGCAAATATTTTTGACGATCTACTTTATAATTTTTGCCGGGTTACCCTTTTTATTTAGTTTCCGACATAAAACAGTCAGTGAATCTAGAGATTTTTTATTAGCAATATCCAATGCGATATTATTTTTTGCCCTAAGTTATTGGAATTTAAGTAATCTGCATCAGGAAAACTGGATGGGTTATGTTTCTCTACTAATCGGGCTTTTTTATTTAATTTTTATTGTTATAACTAAGAAATTACAGATGGGGGATGCTTCTTTTTATCGGTTATCTACCAGTTTAAGCTTGGCTTTTTCAGTTATTGCGGTTCCCCTGCAATTACAAGGTCCCTGGGTAAAGCCAGCTTGGTTGGCGGGAGCAATCGTGCTGAGCTATACGGGGGTAAAGGGGGACAGTATTTGGATTCGTTGGCTGGGAGTGCTGGCTTTGACCGTAACCTCTTTAAGTCTTGTCCTGGGTTATCCAACGTATTCATTAGTACCAATATTGAATCAATACTGCCCGGCTTTAGGTTTAGCTGCAGCTGGTTTCTTTATCCTGTTTTGCTTATTTCGGCAAGAGCAGGTATTAAATTTTGAACGGTTGTTTGCCTGGGTGTTTGTGATTAGCGCATCTTGTTTATTGTTATACACATCCAATAACGAGATTTACAATTTTGTGCATTACTTCTATTTAAGTAAATCTTATATTTTCATAATATCTCTATCTTGGGCGTTTATTGCGGTGGGTCTGATTATTTTAGGCATTAAAAAAGGGGTTAACGAATTACGCCTGGTCAGCTTAGGTATATTTGCGATTACTACTTTGCGAGTAGTTCTGTATGATCTATCTTACCTGGAGACAGTTTTTAAGATAATCATCCTTCTGGCAGTAGGTACTATTCTTTTGGGGGTTTCTTTTCTGTACCAGAAACGTGAAAGAGGGGTGGAATAATGAAAAGCTTCAGAAAGACAGCAATTGTCTTCGTCTTTGTACTAATACTATTAACCTTGTTTATGTATGTGCCGGTTTTTGCCTCTTTTCAGCCAGAGTCCTGGCAGTATTCCAAAGAATTGACTGCGGAAAAAAGCGGGTTTTCGCTAATTGATTTAGACGCAGAAGTTCTTAAACACAGCAATCAGGATCTTACGGATATTCGGATAATTGATCAGAATGGTCGGGAACTTCCATATCAGCAGGTTGGACTCGCTCCAGATTTAAAATCATACCCGGCAACCTTGTTTGACGTGGCGGTTAATGCTGATTACACTTTGGCTACTCTGGATGTTGGCAAAGAAGGTCGTTTACATAATGAAATTTCTCTGGATGTAAAACCTTTAAAAAATAGCTATTTGCGGGAAGTTACGGTAGAAGCAAGTAATGATAACCAAAATTGGGTCATGATAGCTAAGGATAAAATTTTTAATCTCAATCAGCAAAAAGATCCAGCTATGTTCGATCAAAAAGAGGAAAATTTTAAGGTTAACCAAAAAGATAATTACATTAAAAATGAGCTTAACTATGCACCAGTTAGTTATCGCTATCTAAGGTTAAAAATTGATCGTCAAGCTGGGGAACCGTTGGTAGTGACCGGAGCGGTAGTGAATTTTGCGTCTAATTCGGAATATACATCAGCAGTACTACCTTCGACAATCATTTCCAATAGAGGCGATTATAAAACCAAATTTACGGATATTATTGTGGATCTAGGGGTCCCTAATTACATAGTTAATGACATTCGGCTGGAAATCCAGGATAATAATTATGAACGTGCAGTTTACTGTTATACTGGAAAGGACCTTTCCGAGTGGAGTGTTATTGCTAAACAAGATATCTATAATTATCAATGGCAGGGCTATCAGGCAGAACGTAATGAATTAGAGGTACATTTTGTTAGTAACCGTTATTTAAAACTTTCAATTAATAATCAAGACAGTCCGGAACTCAGTATTAGTCAAATTAGCATCTATGGCAGTGCCCCCAAATTATTGGTAAATCTTCAGGAGGGCAACAATACACTTTGGTACGGCAATTCTTTAGCTCAGATGCCAGCTTATGATCTAAGTAAATTCGCTGCTCAAGTTGATCAGGATAATCTGCCCATTGTAGGATTAGGTGCAGAAAAATTAAATTCAATTTATCAGGCTCCTTTAAAACCTTGGACTGAAAGAAACCGCTGGGTATTAAATGTGGTTTTGGTGTTGACGGCGGCTATTTTAAGCGTTTTTGCTTTTAGGAATCTAAGTAAAGTATAGGAGAGAAATAGGGTGGTTAAATGAGCGTAGCGGTGATTTATCATGATCTATTTGGTAATTTTGGGGACCCAGAATTAAAAAGTAGAATTATACCTTCATTTGAAGCACTTAAAAAAGTTATTGTCGAGAAGGATATCAAAGTGTTGACCCCGCACATTTCTTTAGAACTGATTGAATCTTTAAAACAGGTACACACCCGGCAATATCTTCAGGAGGTCATGAACAGCGGATCCTACGAGAACGCTTTATTATCTGCCGCTGGTGTGTTACAGGGTGCCCAATTAGTGGTTCGGAAGAAATATGAATCAATTTTTTGTTATACCGGGAGTGCCGGACACCATGCCTGCCGCACTCGGTTTTGGGGTTTTTGTTATTTAAACGACGTGGCCATCGCGATTCACCGATTGCGTAAAGAAGGAGTTAAACGTTTTTTAATCCTGGACGTTGATCCCCATTTTGGAGACGGAACCAGGGAATTTTTTCACGATGACCCGCAGGTTATTCATATTAACTTTTGTCAAGAGGTATCATCTAAGCTGGATCATAAATTTCACAACTACGATTACGCCCTTAGAATGGGTTGGGACGAAGAATTTTTAGAAACCGTAGATATTTCTTTAAAACCCGATTACGAATTTGACCTGATGATCGTCATTTTTGGTCATGATTCACATTACCTAGATTATGGGGGATTTTGTCTTTGGGATCCAGCTTATACATTACTAGCCAAAAAAATTAAAGCCTATAGCAATGGCCGACCACTATTATGGGTGCTCAGTGGAGGCAGTGATATTGGCGTGGCCCAAACCGTGATTCCAGATATTATCAGAATCCTTGCGGAAGATTGATCTAAAATATCAGGGAATTTAATTTATAAAAGGCCGGATTCCCCTTATAGTGGAGATCCGGTCTTTTTGCGGTCTGTGCTAAAATTATTAATAAAAACCTGTCACAAATGCATAGGCTCGGGTGTCTTAACTATGGGTAGATTATTTTGGGGGGTGCGCACCCATTAGCAGCGAAAAGCCGGTAATATCAGAAGAATGTTTCAAGAGAATATTTGAAACTAATTACACCATAGTTTTGCGACACCTTGTTTTTCTTACCGGCAATGCGGCAGCAGCAGAAGATTTAACCCAGGAGACCTTCTTCAAATTGTATTATCAGGCTCCCGCTGATTTAGTTAACACCAAGGCCTGGTTATTCCGGGTAGCCACCAATCTTGGTTATAACTATCTGCGTCGGGAGAAGCACAAAACTGATCGAGAGGTGGAGGGTGTGGCGCATAGTATAGCCGCTGTCCATTATTTAGATGATCTAGTGACTAAAAATCAGGAAAGACTGGCGGTCCGTGAGGCTTTGCAAGGGTTATCCTTGCGGGATAGAAATGGTTTAATCATGAAGTTCTCCGGTTATTCGTACGCAGAAATTGCTCAAGCCTTAGGCATGGAAAAAAGTTCAGTGGGAACGATGCTAGTTAGGGCTCAGGAAAAGTTTCGCCGAGAGTATGAGCGGAAGGGAGGACAATAGACGTGGGTTGCTTGGATATTCATATTTTACGGGAATACCTGGACCGAGAATTAGAACCGGAAGAGATGAAATTGGTGCAAAACCATTTAAAGGATTGCTCCAAGTGCCAGCAGGAGCTAAAGGTTATCACCGATAACGATCGGTTTGTAAATTCAGTCCTTTCCCAGTATGCTGAGGAAGTTGAAGAAGTTACTCCGGGAACCGGGGATGCCTGGAACCGGATGAAAACCAAAATCATTAGTGATCATAAAAGGAGGTTGTGGGGATTGAATA
>Ga0074193_1003733_pt1 | contig 10649 bp, 8 predicted proteins | sample EPASupsiteHSE605_FD_64523 | JGI IMG/M metagenome (GOLD analysis project Ga0074193, IMG submission 64523) | Bioremediated contaminated groundwater from EPA Superfund site, New Mexico - Sample HSE6-05 | ecosystem: Environmental > Aquatic > Deep subsurface > Groundwater > Contaminated ...
GCTAAATGAAGAAGAGTCCAATTAAATATAAAAACTCAACACTATTATCTTTTGCATTTATATCAGCTTTTTGATTAACTAGATATTCAACAACACTAAGATGACCAGTAGAAGCAGCATAATGAAGAGGCGTCCAATCATATTTATCTTTTGAATTTATATCAGTTTTTTGATTAACTAGATATTCAACAACACTAAGATGACCATATCTAGCAGCAGAATGAAGAGGAGTATAATCAAATAAAAAAACTCAACTCTGTATTCTTTTGCATTTATATCAGCTCCATTTTCAATCATGAAAACTAATAAAGGTAGATGGAAAAACTGAGATGCCTTACAAACGAGATTTAGTGCCCCAAATTGTTTTCCTTGATAAATATGGAATAGATCAAAAGAACCACCACAAACAACCATCGATAACACTTTAGCATCGATCTCAAATCCTTTCATTAACAAATGCTTAAAACACTTGATCGAGCCAAAAAATCCAGAAAAAGCTAACAAATCAAGATACTCTGGCTCATAACTCCACTCAAAGGGACTCCATTTAGCTTTTTGATTTAAATTATCAATATTTATTAAATCATCAATCGCATCATACTTGAGACAATACTCAACACTTGATTGCAGATAACCATATTCAATTAATTGATCCATATCATTTTCATTCTCAAAGAATGATTCATCAATACCATAAGGCTTGGACTTATTTTTAATAAAACTCCCAAAATCTTTGATCTCTTTCCGAAAATAGTAGCTTATCAAGAAAGTGTTGTCATTTTTCAAACAAGGTTCGATTTCTTCAAATAAAAAAACACCTCTCTGGTACAATTGATATATCAAAACTGGGCATTTTTTAGATTTTTCTACTAGTTTTTGCCGGAAATCAGAATATTTGCAATACTCGACAGATAATCTCACTGCTTTGTCAAGTTGATGTGGCCGGATCTTTGGTAATTCGATAATTCTATCGACACAAAACTCAATATCATTTATTCTAATCTCATTTCCTTCTCCAAAAAGAAAATCCTCAAATGAAATCTTCTCTTCCATCTGATAAAAAATGACATTTGTATTTTACGATCAAGAAGAAGTGATTTAATTCCTGGCACACAATCCAAAAACAAAGAGAAGGTTTCTTCAGAGTCATGACAGAAATCATCTCGTCTGATGAAGATTTAATTTGAGAGCAAAAAAACTGAGATAAAGTAGAAAACATCCTCAAATTCAATTGATATTGATGTCCATTATGAATAATGGTATGATCAAACTTGACTTATCTGATCATCAATGATATCTGGGCAATCGCAGTCTTCCAAAAGTCTAATAAGATTAAGATTCATTTTTTCTTTGCTATATCTAGAATTTTCTAACAATTTCTAGAAATCCGAGAAACATTCTTGTGAATATGGTCCTTCCCTATAAAAATCTTTTCCATTTTCATAATGATCAGCAAAGAATACTGCTTTCATCATAGTCCGCCTGAGGATTTCACGTTTAACGTCATTATAAATCAGAGTCACTTTCGGTTTCTCCATTTGTTCAAAAATGTTTTTCTGCCTCAAGAGTCTCTTCTTGGAATCAGTTTGAGTCTTTAAAAAACAGGGATTATTTGTTGTCGAAGAAGTCGGATGTTGCGTTTTGCTTCTGATTCTCATTTTTTTTCTGATTGATTAGGATCTCTTCCTGCTATTATGTGATGAAAATTGTGTATATCATAAATTTTTTTCTCTATTGAGGCCTTATTGTCTGATCAATTGAGTATTGTTATCTATTTGACCTGAAATTCGTCGATACTTTGTGTCATCATCGCCATTTCTAGTGAGATTTTGCGTTTTCTTAGAAGTATCACTTGTTTTTCGAACTATTTCATATGATTGGGAGTTTAATATCGCAATTTGCCATTTTTTAAAAGTAATTCAACTATCTTTATGTCCTGTTTTCTTTATGATTGGCGAGTTTCGATTTTCGGTTACATTGTCGAATTCGATAATTATCCAACGTTTCATATTGATGGAATCATCAAATTTCTTGTTTCTTAAGAGATATTCAGTATAACCAAACAAAAACGCTCTTGAATTAGGCGCTGATTCAAGTTCAAATCAAAAATATATGAAGGGAAAACATGAATTATTAACAGAATATGATTTTTGGAGCCATTAAAGCAAGAAATCATGGTAACCAAATCAGATAAAGTCTGAAGGCAAAGACATTTTCTGTAAACACTCGTTTTTGAGGAATATTGCTTGAGTTGGCGAATATGAACAGAAAGAAAAGTGCACTGGGGCCCCCGTCATCTCGCTCAAGAAAATTTCTCCACAGGGCTTCTTACCTCAGACAGGCCGCTCTTTAGGATAAAGACAAGAGATCCCACGAAAATCATCTCTCGTGTAAGATGACATGACTGGCATACATGTCATGGTTCATGAAATGTGTTGTCGGTGATGTTGGAATACATATATCCCATTAAATGATCTCCCTCTCAAACCTCATTATTGAATTGAGAGGATTGAAAGTATCAATCAACAATTGAGAGGTCCCCAACAGGTTCTCAATATTGGGAGGAAGGAATCTGATCGGTACTCTTGAACCTTATGGGATTTTTTCTGAAGGTTTATCAAAAATTGAATGAAGAAAAAAAAAGGCAATTCCTTGTCACAAATCAGAAGCTTATTCTTGAAGTAAAATAATCAAATAGAAAATTTTTGCTTAGTATTATATTCTTCTCTTGCTTCAATAATGTTTGATGTGTTTACCCTTATATTTTGCATGAATCACACTTGCGAAAACTTAAAATACCGCTTATGATAAAACCATTTCTTCAAGCATTTCTTTCAATTTTGAGAGTGATTTTTGACTTTTTGATAAACCTTCAGAAAAAATCCCGTATGGTTCAAGAGTACCACTTGTTATTCGGAATTTCAAGTTATTCGGAAATTCGAGTGTTTCAATAATTTGAGTTATTCGGGAAAAAGGCACTTTTTCGGGAAATACCCCCTTATTCGTGAATAAAAAGTTTTTCGTGAAATAGTCTATTATATGAATCTTGATTTGAAATCGACATCTCTTTGGAAAGCCAATGACATCCATAATTATGGAATTGTCATAAAATAAATTCCCTACATGGTTCTCACCACCCACCTACCCCCAGCACAATCTTCTTCACCCAAAAAACACATCAATATGATGCATCCCAAAACTGGTCACTGGATAGATTAAAATGTTTACATATTGAGATATTTCCGTTTATACCTAATTCATTAAAAATTATTTCATTGTTACTATTCCAATAAATGAATTTTCAAACTTTGCTTAAGAGATCAGATATAGTTTTAAAAAAAGGAGAAACCATTTTTGAAGCTTTATCATCATTAACACACTTACATATGTCTGGTTTGAGGATTACCGATCTTCCTGACCTTAGCTTATTTCCCCAAGCAATTGTAGCATATTTATATGACAATAGAATCAGTAATATTGAAGGGATCAACTCTCTGAGCAAACTTGAAGAAGTTCAAGCCCAGAACAATGAGATACAAATTTTTCCTGTTTTTTCTCTTCCATTTTTGAAAAAACTTGATTTAAGGCATAACTTTATATCTCTTATTGATAATTTTGGGGGTCTTAACGAATTAAAGGAGCTATATTTGTCTCACCAAAACACTCCAAAGGTGTTTTTTTCACCAAATTGTTTTCAAAGTTTGCAAAACACACTGGAAATACTTGAAATAGCTGGATGCGGAATTGAATCATTAGAACAGTTTTATTGTTTGTCAAAATTGAAATTGCTTAATTTATCAAAAAATAGGATTTTTTTATTTGAAGAAGCCCAAACAATGCTTTCCCAAATGCCAAATTTGGAAAGATTGAATTTAAGTGGAAATCCTATATGCTCATCAATCAAGTATAGAGATAGAATTATTATAATGGGAAATTTTGTTGAGTTAGATGAAAAATTAATCCCAGAATCCCAAAGAATTGCTCTTCTCAGACTTAAATCTCGAAAGTTTAACAAGTCAAATCCAACAATTGTTGATCATACAGAATCCCCCATTCAAATAAAACACTTGTTTTAAAAGTGGTTTTTCCGTTAATTATATGAAAGAGAGCCTAATGGGTGAAGATAATCAACAACGATACTTTGCTCCTTGGATCCCTGCAATAATGGGATATATTCTATATGTATCAAATTATTGGATGATTCCATATTGGATAATCATGTTTTCCATATATATGGTTAAGAGTGTTATGATATTTGAAGGGGTTAATTCCACAGATTGGGTATTCTTATTTTTGTGGATTCCAGCTCAAATGCTTACCATTCACTTTGGAAATCAAATGCTGAAGTTAGCAAACTGCACTCATTTCTGGGTTTTTGTTTTTTCTTCTTTAACTATTCTCTTCTTTACTGTTTATTTTTTTACGGTTGCTCAAACGGTATTATTTTTCGAGAGCTTCATTTCCAAAATCACGTTATTCATTTTAGGATTTGAGTTTCTACTTGGATTCATCTCGTTTTTCATACAAAGAAGACCTCTTAGGATATCTCCTGAATAAAGATTTGTTATTTTAATTCCTGAATCTTTACCAAATCGAAATAATCGAGTGATAGTGTTTTTACCACGATTATTCAAAGCGGTTTTTTCAATAACCAAGCAATATGAGTTTGGCTAATGCAAATGCATTTCAAGAGCCTTTAATTCAGATTGAAAAATCCTATATCCAAGATAACATTAATCAAGGATTTTATTCCCGCTATTGTGGAAAAATGGATATCGGTTTAAGGTCAGATTTGGTTCAGGAAGAATTGGTTTGTCTATCTAATGTTTCTCATATGCCTCAAGAAATATATTGCCAATACTCATCTGCAAAGAGTACCTGTTTTTATGGAATTTTGCCTCGGTTATTTAGGTACTTCTGTGTTATTGACAATCAATTGTATCTATGGAATACTGATTCTAGCGTAATATCGGAAAAATTCTATGAATCAGATACTTCATTAATTTTAAGCGTGAGTGAATGTGAAATTCCTCAAGAAAACAGATCGGTTTTAAAAGGGATTGCAATAGCAACACTAGAATATGTGAAAATAATTTCTGTAATTGATGATTGCATCGATTTTTCTCATTCATTTTCGTTTTCTGTTGGGTTTAAATCCAAACATATGGTTCCAGGGAGCCCAGGGATTCTTTTCTGTGGAGCACAAGATGGGGATATATATATTATTAACCTTGCAGATCCTGATTCATGTTTCAATGGTACTTCTGGTTTGTTTTCCAGATTAACCTCTGGTTTGATTGGCTATTCGCATTCTCCAATTAGGGGAATGAGTACTGACATCACAGGTTTGTATGTTTGTTGTTGGAATGAATCCAATTATGTGTATTTTTATTTATTTAATCAGGATAATCTATCTTTTGAAATGATTGCAAAATACAAAATTGAGAACGAAAAAATAATCGGATCATCAATTTATTTCAATCCAGAATTCTCATCTATGCCGATGTTTGAAGTTTTTACCGAAAAAGGGAATCGTATTTTTTATGGACAATTAGCGCATACAGAATTTAGAATTCTTTTTTCTATTCCTCCCCCCAGGGGATTAATCAAAGAAAATGAATATGTTCTTTCTGGCTCTTCAATGATGGGCTGCACTGTAATGATAACATCAGAAAGAGCAATATTTATGAGAACTCAAAGTAATCATTTACAGGAATTAGAAGGGAAGCACGCAATCTTTTCTCTTCCTGGAACTGGGATTTTTTGTACGTTTTCTCCAAGACCCAATACATATTTATATCAGTCAATTGATGCTCACTTTTGGCAACATTTTGCAGAACCACCTAGCGCTTTTATTTTTACATCTTCTGGAGGACTTAGTGCTTCCTTTTACAGTCCATCAAAAGATATTCAGCAAATAGCTAACTGTAATGATATTTTACAATTGTTTAAAGAATTTCAGTATGAAGAGAGTGTAATGAGCTATGAATTTATATCTTCTCTAGTTTTAATATGTTCAACATCTCCTGATGATATTCTCAGATATATTCATCTTATTTTTCTGATTTCTTTGATTAAGGGCGATAACAACAATCTACAGTTTTCAACCGCTCTGTATTCTCGTATTTCTAGACTCTTGAGACCAATTATTGGTCAACCCATTTTTAGGGAGGTTGAAAAAATAAAAAATCCAGGTAAAAAGATTCAAATCAACCAATCATTTATGTCGTTACCTCCAGGTATTACTATCAATTTAAGGTTTATGATAGATCTCATATATCTTTATATTGATGAATATAAGAGATGTGATGAATCTTTTCCTATGGAAGTCAGAAAAAGAATGGATACAGAAATTATACGTATATCAGTTCTTTCTGAGTTTCTAACAATATTAGAAGAATCAATTAGGTTTATATGTACAATCGGCAAGCAAAAAAGTTCGTCAATTTCCAAAGTTTTTGAATGTTTTAAAGAGGAACCAAATATTATTAATGATTTACTACAAGCTCCATTCATATCGTGTCAATCATTCTCTCATATATCTTTGAACTTATTAATGATTTTTGGTAAACAATTTTTCTTGGAATCAGAGAGAACAGCTCAAACAAATTCTCTTGGAACGAGGATTTCCAATGAATGCCCTCATATATTCTCTTTCGCTAAATCCCAAATACTGAATGCTATGAATGAACTGGAGAAATTACGTTTTATTCCAAAAAGTTCTTCACAACCTATTCTCAACTCCATAGTTAATGTTTTCCTCGAAAATTCAGCAGAGCCATTACCACTCGAACAAATCTGTATCAAATTGCTACACATGGGTTATCCTCATAAGGTTGTTGATGTCGTACTAGCCAGAGCCAAATCTATTGATCCTGAAAAAAGGGCATATTATTGGCTTAGAAGTGGCGCTGATCCTAATGACAGGAAAGCCGAATCCTTATTTATTGTATTATCAGGTATTTATGAACAATCATTTAACTCAATCCTTGTCTCAGATACTTTCGATTATTCAATGAAACAAAATGATGAACTATTTATTCAGTGTTTGTTTGGTTTCTTATTAACAAGTGGTAATACAAACATTCTCCTTTCATTAGAATCAAAAAAAGTTGAGGAGTTTTTGAGAAGGATAAGACCTGATCTTCTTTGTAAGTATTTTATTCATCATAATGATTATAAAGCTGCAGCTGATGAACTTTGTAACCTTGCTGATCATCTTGAGAATGCAACCCCACAAGATAGAAAAGAATATGCAACAATTGCCCTATCAATGTATACATCAATTGGAAACACTGAAATGATAAGGAAATGTAGATCGAAGATTTCTAAATACCAATGATAATAAACTAGACAATTCCACTCAAATTGTTTTTGTAAAAACTATTCAAAAACTTCATATCATTGAATTATATTAAAAAAGCTCCACACATATCAGTTTATTAAAATGATAACTCTCTTTCTATTTGTGTTCCAAACACAATCTTCTTTTTCGAAAGATTTCGTTATATTATCGCCATCAGTTGAAGATTCTAACAAGAATGATGAAAATGAGAAAGTTTATGAGCTAGAAACTGACCCATCCAGTATTAATACTGATAGAAATGAAACTGGGGTTATTAATAATGAAAACATTACTGGCGAAGTTTTAAATTTTACATATACTTACACCTATTATTATTCTATTACAAATTCTATTACACAGTCTCCATTGCATAACTCAGAAGGTAATGAACCATATACATACACTATTTCGATGACAAGGGTGATAACATATATTCTTTCACGGTTGATCGTTTCAAATTCTAGTCAGTTTTCAGCAATTAGCACTACTAAAACGGCAACTCCAACAAAAGCGTATGTTAGCGATTTGTTTAAACCCACATTATTAATTGGGGGTACGGTTTCATCTTTATTTGTTTTTGGTGCATTGTACACTGCTTGTTGTAGAAAGAGCTCAAATGTTAATTTTGATGCCTTATTAAGAGCTCAAGTAGGTAAAGGAGATATTCGTGATAATAGCTCAGATTCTATTGAATCATTGTCTAAAGAAAAGCCAAAGAAAAAGAAGAAGAATAAGGTTTCGATTAAGGAGATGAATGAAGAAACCGAGCCAAAGGATAAAAAAAAGAAGAGGAGACATCATTCACGTGTTTGATTTCTGGATTTAAATAAATTTATTGAACATTTTATTAGAATTGCCTGCTTTTTATGTCCAATATTGGTCTGAAGAAAAAAGAATACCAATATTGTTTGATAAATTGTGAGGAGGCATTACATTGAATTCGTAAATTGTCACATGATAATGACATTCCTCTCCCAAATCAAATGAAGAGTATAAAATTCTAGAATTTCCATAATAGAGTTATTCATGAATAACTCAAATATTTACAAACTTAAACCAAAAAGTCAGGTTCACTTTTATTAAGTTTACATGATAAAGTATAGTATTTTGATAAAAAGGAGGTTTTAATTGTAATAAAAAGTGTACCTGACTTTTGTTCCTAAACTGAAACCCAAAAGTCAGGGACACCATTCAAAATTGCGGTTTAAATGAAAAGAACAATCGACAATGAGATCAAACATTCCATAACGGTCGAAAAACTTTCAATTCGTGACATTAAAAAAAACTAAATGTTGGATATGATCGAATTAAACGTGTAATTGAAACTTTTCAGCAAGGAAAAGAGCCTTGTCACAAGATTGGCAGGCCTACCAAATGTGATGACAATATTACAAAATTAATCGAGCTTGAAACTCTAAAAAATGCTTTAATAACTATAAAACAATTAGAACTCAAAATTCTTCATGAATTTGGTGTTAAAATTGGGTGCAGTACAATTAATTGTGTCAGAAATGGTCTATTGTTTCGATGGAGGCCGCCAAGAATCAAACAGAGTCTAACCAAAGCTCAGAAATGCATCAGATTTCAGTTTTGTAAAGATTTTTTAGAAAAGACTCCTCGCCTCCCAATTTATTTTAGTGATGAATCTAGATTTGAACAAAAAGCAGATTCTTCCTGGAGATGGATTAGGAGAGGTGATTATAATGATTCTTCATATTCTCCAATTAGCAAATCATCGACATCCGTAATGGTATGGGCTTGTATTGGTCCTAACTATAAATCACAATTGATGATAATCGATAATAATATTAATAGTGAGAGCTATTGTGATGTTGTAGTCAAAAGTGGATTAGTTGAAGAAGCTAATCGAGAAAACATGATGTTTGTATGGTTTTTTCACCATGATGGCGCCCCATCACATAACTCTCAGAACACAACAAATGAATTGTCCAATATTTTAAATATTCTCCCAGGCTGGCCTCCAAATAGCCCAGATTTGAATCCAATTGAATTGCTATGGGGGATAATGAAGAATATTTTGAAGAAGAAGGAGATTTTGGACAAATCCACATTTATTTGCATAATTAAAGAGATATGGGAAGCGATCCCCATGAATACAATTAATAGTCTTGTTGAGAGTTTCAATCGTAGAATTGAAATGTGCATTAATAGTGGAGGAGAATCCATACAACACTATGTTAGGAACAATTTATCAGAAGTACCGGTTCAAATCCAAACTGATGTTCAAACGATTCCAAATATGTGGACTAAAGAAGATGATGAAAGGATTACAGCGGAAGTTAACGAAAAAGGCCATAAATGGAAAGAGATTGCTAGTTTATTAACGAATAGATCGCCCAATGAGGTAAAGAATAGATATAATACTACAATCTTAAGGTCTAGGATTAAACAGCCGAGATATTTGATACCTCCAGTTGATGAATTCTTGGAATTATTACAATAGTAAATAGGAACCAAAAGTCAGGTACATTTTTTATTACAATTAAAATCTCCTTTTTATCAAAATACTATACTTGATCATGAAAAACTTAATAAAAGTGTACCTGACTTTTGGGTTTCAGTTTATTTACTTTTGTAATAATTCCAAGAATTGGGTGATTTCTAAATGGACATTTCACTCCAAATAAACTATTGAAAAATGTAACCAAGTGATTTGGCTGAATTAATATAAACAATTGAATAATTGATAAGTAAGGTCAAATGGCCTCTCCCTTCCTTAATGACTCATTTGTTGTGGAAGTACCACCCATAATGGAGAGTTTTCTATATAAATATATAAAGAATTATTATTCAACCGTGTTTCGAAAAACAGTGGAATCTCGAAAAAATATTGATTCTTATAAATTTTTTATTAAATCATCAGTTTTCTTTGTATCCAATACGATTTAGAAAGAAATCCAATTATGCAACAATTGTTGTTGTAAATGAAAAAGCTTATAAATATAAATTTCGTGTTGATTTCTCAAATCCAAATCATATTGTAACTGTTAAATGGTGTTCTCTCAAAGATTATTACTCTATGAATTATTATTCCTATTGTTGTCTTGATGATCATGGAAGAACCACCAAAAATCCCATCAAAACCAAGTTCTATCAGTTTTTTTACATTGTTAATCCTCCAAAACATGAAAAAATGTTAAATGATTCGTTAATACTGTACTCTTGAACGAGTGTAGACTTTTTGACAATGGCCCTTAAAAATTGACCTTCATTCAAAAAATTATTTTAAATATTCAATTCAATCAGAATTCATTTTATATTTTTTACTTTTTCAGAGTACACC
>Ga0074193_1003734_pt1 | contig 10649 bp, 11 predicted proteins | sample EPASupsiteHSE605_FD_64523 | JGI IMG/M metagenome (GOLD analysis project Ga0074193, IMG submission 64523) | Bioremediated contaminated groundwater from EPA Superfund site, New Mexico - Sample HSE6-05 | ecosystem: Environmental > Aquatic > Deep subsurface > Groundwater > Contaminated ...
GCATGAACTAATTATACCAAAAAGACGGGTCTCTGGACTCGTCTTTTTGCATAATTGCACGAAAAAGGGGTTGCCTCTCCATAGAAATTATATTTCTATTTTGAGACAGCCCCTTTTGTATTGTACAAGATAGATGATAAGAGCAAACATTTGAAATCATGTCAAGAAAAAGGTCCTCGTGACCCACAGGGGCTTCGACCAAGATCTTAATTAAGCCTTCGGAGTCTAGAGTAAGCCTCTGACAAAAATAGGTCTTTGGTCATTTGACAGCCCACAATCAAAGAAGCTATCCCAAAATGAGCTGGCCCTTTGCGATTGACCAGTAATATAGATTTTAGTTACACTATTTTAAAGCGAAAAAATTGTCCCTTCGCTTCCTTAGTTTCTCGGGGCTTGATATATCGCATATAATAACGGTAGTTGAATTGGAGCATGTTTATTATTTTGATAGTACAGTTTGGAGAGGATAACATTGGACGCAATCATTAATGGGAAAATTATTATTGGAGACGAACTAGAAACAAATAAAGTAATAATATTCGAGGATAAAATTATTGATATTATCTCAAAAACTGAAATCTCCAAATACCCAATTAATAATTTAATTGATGCCAAAAACAATTATGTTTCACCGGGTTTTATCGATATTCACACACACGGAGCCATGGGGCATGATGTCATGGATGGCAATTATGAGGGAATAAAAGCGATAAGTGAAAGTTTTGTTTCACATGGGGTCACAGGATATCTGGCAACTACTATGACTATGAATTGGGCTCAAATTGAGGCTGCTCTACAGACTATTGAAAAAGCGATGGTTGAGACTTTAGACTCAAAAGTATTAGGGTGTCATTTGGAGGGCCCCTTTATAAGTTTCCCCAAAATAGGTGCTCAAAATCCAACTTTCTTACGAGTTCCTGATTTTGATCTGATGAAAGATTATAAGCAGCTTATTAAGATGGTCACAATAGCTCCAGAACTTAAAAATGCTGAATATTTCATAAGAGAATGTGTTAACAATAAGATCGTTGTTTCTCTAGGGCATAGCTGCGGAACTTATGAGGATGCAACGAAGGCAATTGGAAACGGAGCACGAAGCATTACGCATACTTTTAACGCCATGACTCCTCTAAACCATCGGGAACCGGGAATTGTAGGTGCAGCCATGTGCTGTTCTGAGGTATATTGTGAACTGATTGTTGATAACATCCATATACATCCTGCAGCTCAGAAAATATTACTACAATCAAAAGGAATTGATAGGATAATTCTTGTAACTGATTCAATGAGAGCTAGTGGACTAGGAAGCGGCTGCTATGAACTCGGGGGACAATCTGTTGTGGTTGAGAATAATAGCGCTAGATTAGCAAATGGCACGCTTGCTGGCAGTATTCTAACAATGGATAGCGCGTTAAGAAATTTTAAAAAAAATACAGGAATAAGTATTGTAGATGCTGTTAAAACTGTAACTGTAAATCCTGCAATTCTATTAGGAATGGAACATAGTATCGGAAATATTGGAATAGGTAGGGATTCTGATCTTGTTATTTTAGATGATGATTTTATAATACTATATACTTTTGTTCGTGGAAATTTACGCCATATCGCCGAGCAGGCTAAATAACCTTGCTATTTATGACGGCACCATAAGTTACTGACGAATAATACAAAATATTTGGTATTTTCCTCCTCTAAATCTATAATGTAACTGGTCAGACCATCAGACGATGTGATATGATAGAAAAGACTACTAGTTGAAATGGAGAGCTAGAGTATGGTGCGGAAGCTTAATGAATACATTGCCCAGAAAATAGTAGAATTTATCCATGAACAAAGTGGTTATGCAGTTATCGTTTGTGATCAGAGCGGGACAATCATAGGTGATTCTGCTCGGACTAGAATAGGGATGCAGCATAAAGGAAGTCAGCAAATATTAACCACGACTAGTGACGTTGCTATTATTACTGATTCGGATGCCGAAGCATCCGGAGGTCGTCTTAAAGAAGGTATAAGTCTAGCAATCAAATTAGACGGTATTAAAATAGGGACATTTGGAATTGCTGGTCCGTTAGTGATTGTTAAGCCAGTTGCCACAATAGCTGCAGGCATGGTAGTTATGATGTTAAAAGATGAAGAGTTAAGGGCCATTATTCGCAAGCAGGTTGAGATTTTGAGCAAGTCAGTGGAGCAAGCGGCTAGTTCAATCCAACGTACTGCTACTTCTGCCCAAGAGGTGGCTGCTATTAGCAAATCTATCGCTGAAGAAGCTCAGGAAGGCAATACTCATCTTCAATATACCTCGAGTATCTTAGACCTTATACGGAAAGTAGCTAAACAAACTAATCTATTGGGTTTAAATGCTGCGATTGAATCTGCTCGAGCAGGAGAACAAGGTCGTGGTTTTTCAGTAGTAGCTGGTGAAGTACGCAAACTTGCAAAGGAAAGTAATAACTCTGTCAAAGAGATAAGTGAGATCTTAGAGCGATTTCAACAGATTATTAATAAAATTGCGGAGAGTTCTCAGCGTAATCGGGCAATTACTCAAGAGCAGGCTCAAGCCAACCAGGAAATAGCTTTCTTAGTTGAAGAGGTACAACAAGTAAGTCGTGAATTACTAACTTTGTCTTCAAATTTATAACAACTGAGATTTACATACTTTGAAATAAGTAATCCCAGAAAAATTTACGATATAAAATCATATAATCTTAAAGGAGATGGCATCATGGAAGTTAATTTAGCTTATGGAAAAAATGGATTGAAGGTTGATCTTCCCGAAAATTCGAAAATTATCGAGCCTACCCATCAAGCGCCACCAGACGATGATCATGAAGTTGTGCTAAATGCTTTGCGGAATCCTATCGGAACCAAACCTTTGAAAGAAATGGTTAAATCAAGTGATCGAGTTGTTATTGTAATTAGCGATATTACAAGACCAACTCCAAATCATAAATTGATTCCCTGGATACTTGAGGAACTTCCTCATGTTCCTTTAGAGAATGTAACAATCATCAATGGAACAGCTACCCACCGTGACCAAACTAGAGAAGAGTTTGTGGAGATGTTAGGGGAAACCGTTGTAGATACAGTTCGGGTTATCAATCATCACTGCCATGAGAAATCAGAGCTTACGCACCTCGGCACAAGTCGCTTCGGCTGCGAGGTATACCTCAATAAAGAATACGTTGAGGCAGACTTTAGAATTGTTACAGGATTCATTGAACCCCATTTTTTTGCAGGGTTTTCCGGAGGACCAAAAGGAATTATGCCTGGGATTGCGGGCATTGAAACTATTCTTACGTTTCATAATGCCAAAATGATTGGCCACCCGATGGCTACTTGGGGGGTCTTAGAGAATAATCCGCTTCAAGAGATGACTAGAGAAGTTAACACTTTTTGTAAGCCGGACTTTCTCCTTAATGTGGCCCTAAATGGGAAAAAGGAGATTACGAATGTTTTCGCCGGCGAATTAGCGGCTGCTCATGCAACGGGGTGTGCTTATGTCAAAGAACATGCTATGATCAAGTGTGATCAGCGCTATGATGTAGTCATTACGACGAATTCTGGCTACCCGCTAGATCAAAATTTATACCAGGCCGTAAAAGGTATGAACGCTGCCCAAAAGATCGTCAAACAAGGAGGAACCATCATTTGTGCAGCAGAATGCATCGAGGGTATGCCTGAGCATGGTAATTTTGTTAAGATCTTAGACATGCGTGACACACCAAGTGAACTTTTAAAAATGATTAACGAACCCTCTTTTCAAATGTTTGATCAGTGGGAAGCTCAAAGATTAGCTATGATTCAGGAATGGGCAGAGGTCTACATGTATTCAACATTGCCCGATGAGTCCGTTCGAATAGCTAAACTGACACCAATCAAGAGTATCGAACAGACTTTGAATGAATTAGCAGATAAATATGGTGATAAGATGAGTATTGCCGTGTTACCCCTAGGTCCCTTAACTATTCCTTATGTAGAAGAATAAGTTTTGAAGGTTATTAGTTTACAAAGTGGGTGCCTATTATAAAGTAGGTGCCCACTTATAGTAAATATATCTTGATATAAGACAATCAACAATCAAGAACGGGACGAACGTTTTTTGAAACGATCGTCCCGTTGAGGGGTATATTTCATATTCCCTTATCCTAGTCCATAATATCTGCACCCTTTTCTGCCATTTCCTTTTCTGCAAAGGTAATCATTTTTTTAACCATGTTACCTCCAATTTGACCAACTTCATGTGTTGTCATATTGGCGAACCCCTTTTCTTGAATATCATCGTCTAGATGCAGTTCTTCAGCTACTTCCCACTTAAGTTTATCCAACTGTCTTTCGGATTCAGGAACTTCTGGTGTATTACGGCTCATTTTACCATCCTCCTTTTCAGTTGTTGTCATTGAATCATTATTATCCTATCCAAGAAGGAAGACTATATTCACTTTCGTAACACCATAATTTGTAGAAGATTGTAAGTTTTATTAGCGAAATCCTAAAGGATATATTCTAATTCTGTCGAAATGTTATTGTATGGCGGGCGGGGTGGATGGAAATATAGGAATGGTTTAAGAGTTTCAGAGAAGATCTCTGTTTGAAACATTTTTTGAACATAAGTGGATAAATAAAAAGTGGGATAATCGTTACATACATGGAGGAGGGATAATTTGCACGAGATGTCTTTGATGGGAGGAGTATTTGAGGTTATTGAACGGACCCTCTCTCAGCATGAAGTAAAGCGCGTGCTTCAGGTTAAACTAAAAGTCGGAGAGCTTACTAATGCAGAACCAGATGCCTTAGACATGGCGTTCGAAGCTTATAGCAAGGATACAATATGTGAAGGAGCAGAGCTGATCGTAGAGCGTGTTCCGGTGCGCGGTCGTTGCCGTAATTGTCAACATGAGTTCACAGTGAAAACTATGTTTTTCCTCTGCCCAAACTGTCAACATACCGCTATTGAAGTAATTCAGGGAGAGGAACTATTACTTGAAAGTCTGGAGGTTGAATAAATGGATCATAATCGTCGAGAAATTGAAGTGATGGCCAACTTACTTGGTTCAAATGATATGCAGGCGGAAGTTAATCGTACGCATTTCCAAAAGAATCATTGTCTAGCCATCAATGTAATAGGTTCGCCGGGCGCAGGGAAAACGACGCTTCTAGAGAAGACATTGCCTCAATTAATCTTGGACTTCCAGGTGGGGGTTATTGAGGGAGATATCTTTACAAGTAAAGATGCCGACCGCATTGCGGTTCACGAGGTCCCAGTAATTCAAATTAATACCGGCGGTGGGTGCCATCTGGACAGTAGAATGGTGAGTAAGGTTTTGCCGGAATTTAATTGGCAGGCACTGGATCTCATGATTATAGAAAATGTTGGTAACCTTGTTTGCCCGGCCGATTTTGATCTTGGAGAAGCGTTTAAGATCATTGTTTTAAGTATTGTCGAGGGGGATGACAAGCCGGCTAAATATCCTGTAATTTTCCGCAATGCCAAAGCGGTTGTCCTCAATAAGATGGACCTGGAGCTGTTGACGGATGTGAATATGGAGTCGATGAAACGCGATATCAAGCTCATCAATCCGGAAATTGAGATTTTTGAGGTATCTTGTCGTAACGGAAATGGCCTCCAAGCATGGACAAGCTGGTTAAGTCACGAAATAGAGGCCTATAAGAAAAACGAAAGTTAATTCCACATGAAGGGTAGAAGGTGCGTTCTTTATTAAGAGGTTTTATGCTACTAAGTGCTTTGCAGTTCGAAAAATATCCTAGAAGATGTGAGCGGAGAGACCAAATTTTGTGATAGAGAAAAACACTTATTAGGTGCATCTTATGTTCCTGATAAGTGTTGCTATTTTGTCAATCAGGAATAAGTTATAGGACTTGTATAGGGAATTCAAGGAGCTGTGGAGGCATGAATAAATATATGAGCATGGACAAATTACTGTCCTGCATGTTATGCTGATAATACCAATAATTGGAGATAACAAATTCTGGTGTGAAGCATTGTGAAACTATTTGCGAACTGGAGTCGTGAAAATGGATAGTGTTCTAGAACAAATAAAAGAGATTTCCCGTCAATATAAAGTTGATAAAATTGTTCTATTTGGTTCACGTGCAAGAGGCGATCATTCACCTATCAGTGACTATGATATAGCAATTTTTGAAAACCATTTGTCTGCTTTAGATAAAGCCTGTCTAAGAGACGAAGTTGATGAAATCGCGACACTTAAAAAAATTGATATCATATTTGTCCAAGAAAACTTTACAGACAAACTTATGGAAAGTATTAAGAGGGACGGTGTAATCCTATATGAGTAGGCTGAAGGCTAAACTCAATAATTTTAATCATGCACTTCAAAGACTTAAAGAAGCAGATAAAGAGTTGAATAAGCAAGGGGTAAGCGATGTAGTCCGTGATGGGTTTATTCAGAGATTTGAGTTCACCTATGAGCTTGCCTGGAAGACCACTAAGGTGTTCCTTGAAGATAATGGAATAGTGGATATCAATTCTCCAAAAGCAGTGATTAAAGAGGCATATGCTCAAAAACTTATTAGTAATGAAAAGAACTGGCTACTTATGTTAAATGATAGAAATATGACTTCCCATATGTATAAAGAAGACATGGCGGTGGAAATTGCCGAAAGAATTTCTGGTTATTACATTAAAGAATTCGAATTGCTTTTAAAAGAATTGCAGAAAGCATAGGGACGGTTCTCTTGCTTCCTCTAGAGGAAGCAAGAGAGGTATAGGGTATTTTAGAGTTTATGGGGTACCTCTAAAATATCGCTGGAGGAATCGTGGGTAGCGAGACCAAATTTTGTTATTAGAGAAAAGCACTTATCAGATACATTTTATATGTACCTGATAAGTGCTTATATTGTGCAAATTAAATAAGGTTTTAGGGCTGAAAAGACAAACATAAAAAGGAAAGGGAGACAGTTCTCTTGTCTCTATTAGAGGAAGTAAGAGAACCGTCCCCTTGCTTCCCCCTTCGTTTTCACGTTGTTGGGGCCGGAGTGAATTTCCCTTCGTTCTGAATGAAGTCAATCTCGCGAAGAACGAATTCTGCAAGACGAGGAAAGAGCGCTTCGATTTCCGGGCTGATGTCCATCCCCCAGGCTAAGCTCTTGGGCTGAACGCCAAAAATTAAAGTCTGAGGTGCTTTCCCTAGCACATTGGCCATGGTCAATACTTCAACGATTCCAATTTGATGAAATGAAACCTCGTATTTCTCCGGGAATACCTGAATATCATCCGGGTGAAAACGAAACAGTGCCCCTGGCTCTGCTTTAGCATTGACTGCATCCACGATAATCAAAAAATCGACTTCTTGAACTAGGTGGACTAATTCGAGTCCGGCTGTACCTCCTTCCAGAAGCTCCACATTTTCAGGAAGCGGCATCTTAGTGAGTTCATCCAGAAAGCGAACGCCTAGACCTTCGTCAGACAAGAGGATATTGCCTACCCCCATCACCATAATTTTTGGTGAATGCATGCTTAGATTCCCTTCTCGTTTCTTATTTTACCAAAAAACATGAATAAAAATTGGTCATAGGCTGCTGTAAAGACAAGATAAAGATGAATGCCAACGATGGCGATAAACAACCACATAAAGACGTAATGAAGTCCGCGAACAGCCGCTAATCCACCAAAGTAGCTGGCAAGAGTGGATAATTGTACAGGTTTGTAGAGTATGGCTCCTGTTATAGCCTGAGCAACGGTCAAGATAGGGAGAGAGATATAAGCTATTTTCTGCAAAGGATTATACTTTCCGACTTTTGGATGGGGACCGATAAATAGATAGTACTTAATTTGGGGCCAAATCGTTTTAAGATCTTGGGTATTGAATAGAATGTCCTTATAATCACTATATTTCCCAAAAAAGGAGTAATAGAAACGCACAATTCCGTTAATCATTAAGAAATTCATAAAAATAAAGTGTAGACTGCGGATTAGGCTCATTGGCATGCCGGGAAAAGGGGAATGAATAAACCAACCGGTGACCCCTAACACTAAGAAGTTAACTAAATTGATCCAGTGGCTTACACGTTGGAATAATGGGTGGTCTAGTGGGTTAACCATGTCCTTTCCTCCTTTTCTACCAGCCAATCTGGAATTTTTGAATATTATTGGTTACAGGATTGATGAGGTGAATTGCGCAGGCCAAGCAGGGGTCATAGGAACGAACGACTCTTACGATATTGACGGGGTTCTCCAGGTCGGGAACAGGGACGCCAATTAAGGCTTGTTCAACCGGACCGCGGACACCATTGTCATCGCGTGGTGAGAAATTCCAAGTAGTCGGAACAACCATTTGATAGTTTTCAATTCTATGATCGGCAACTTTAATAAAGTGGCCGAGTGAGCCGCGAGGCACTTCAGTCATGCCAGCGCCTTGCCCGGTAGCTGGAGCTTCCCAATGCTCAGTATCATGGATGCGGAAATCTTTTGATCCCATTTCTTTCTCTAAAGCATCTAACCAGTTGAACATATCTTTGGCAAGAAGAAGGGTTTCATAGGCTCGGGCGGCATGCCGGGCGACAGCCCCAGGTTTGATATTATTTTGAGCGATGATGTCCATCAGGCCTTTTGGTTGCATAACAAGCATCCGAGCGAGAGGTCCAACTTCGATAGGCTTTGTATCATAGCGAGGCGCTTTAACAAAGGTGTAGGCACCTTTCTTATCGAGATCAGGGATGGTATCTTCAGTATAAGGTGTTTTACCGTTAGCACTGGCTTTATACCAGGAATATTGAACATCCTCTGTGATTTTCCGTTCATCGACTGGTAAAATGTTGCTCAAATTGCCGTCCATAATAAGACCTGCTTTAAATAATAAATCTTTACGTTCATTATCTCGGGCGAAGCCGCCATAAGACATGTAGTTGAGAGCCCCACCACCAACCCCTGCTTGAGCCAAGGGGAGCAGCGGTCCGGTACCGAAAGTTAGTACATCTTGAAGATAGGTTTTTTCCACAAACTCCAGCTGCTCATAGAGCATCGAACGAAATTGCTCAACAACTTCAATATTGGGAAGCATTGTGACACCACCAACAACGATGGAAGATTGGTGAGGCTGTTTTCCGGCAAACAGGGCGGACATTTTCTTGGCTTTCGCCTGCATCTCCAACGCTTTAAGATAGTGGGCTACGGCCATGGTCACTAACTCTGGGTCGTTGACACTGTAAGCATCCGGTTTGTAACGAGGGGTTAAAGGAGCAGTATCTCCGGCAGTAACGAGTTTCACGATTTTATCTTTAACAGCTAGAAGTCCAGGGTCTTTACCTTGATACTGGGCCACAGCCATGACATCTAAGTAGTCCAGAGCGCTCAAATGATAAAAATGCAGCGGGTGATCATGCAAAAACATAGCTCCTATGATCAGGTTGCGGATAATTCGCCCGCCGGCTGGAACGTTTGCCCCAAAAGCATTGTCCAAGGCCATCGAGGATGCCCAACCATGGGAACCTGCACAAACTCCACAGACCCGTTCTGTAACATACGTAGCATCTCGAGGATCACGACCACGGAGCATCGCTTCGATTCCACGGTACATGGTTCCGATGACATGGGCGTCAACAACTTTGCCATTTTCGACTTCGACTTCAATCCTTAAATGTCCTTCAATGCGTGTTAAAGGATCAATAACTACTTTTGCCATCTACATCTCCTCCTTATGATCCTTGTTACTCAGTCTGCCACTGGCTACAGTCGCAATCAAGTGCGCACCTAAGCCAATTGCCGCGGCCCCTCCGATAACTGCTCCAACGGTATCTGCATTAATCTGGCCGATGCCCGGTAACTTAAACATTTCTTGTTTGGCATATAACGGGCTGAATTCTTTATAAAAGCTCTTCTCGGAACATCCCGAACAAGGTGATCCGGCATTAATACAGAAGTTAGCGTTGTCATTCCACCAGACTTGGGCACAGTCCGTGTAGGTTTTGGGACCTTTGCAGCCTTTTAACATAAGGCAATATTCCTTTTGAAGCGGATCGTTCCAATCGGTGAGGAATTCTCCGTTTTCAAAATGCCCGCGTCGTGGACAGTTATCGTGTAATAAGCTGCCATAGAAGGCCAAGGGACGATTCTGCGAATCAAGGGGAGGAGCTTTATGATACGTTAAGAAATAAACGACCGTACCTATTAGAGTAGTAGGTTTAACTGGGCAACAGGGAAGGTTAATAACAGGTTTGTTAATTCCTGCGTTGCGGAGGACTTCAGCTACCCCGACGGCACCCGTTGCACAGGCACCCGGTATGCCAGCCCCTTCAGAGGCACAACTACCAATGGCGATAATAGCCTGGGCCTTTTGGGCTGCTTCAATAAGCGTTGTGCGGAACGGTTTTCCACCAACCATGCAGTAACGGTCATCTTTGGCTGTGGCCGGACAGGAACCCTCTACAATTAGAACGAAGTCTTCTTTAAGTGCTGATTGGTAAGCTTCCTCTGAGGTTTGACCGGATCCTGCCATAATGGTTTCATGATAGCGAATTGAGAGCATGTCTAGAATGAGCTCAGCGGGTGAAGGGTTTAAGGTCGCGATAGCTGATTCCGTACATCCCGTGCAATCCATGCCCTCCAGCCAAATGACAGGGGGCTTCTTAAGTGCTTGTTCTAGTGCGGATGCGGCTTGAGGGACCAAAAACTC
>Ga0074193_1003735_pt1 | contig 10649 bp, 10 predicted proteins | sample EPASupsiteHSE605_FD_64523 | JGI IMG/M metagenome (GOLD analysis project Ga0074193, IMG submission 64523) | Bioremediated contaminated groundwater from EPA Superfund site, New Mexico - Sample HSE6-05 | ecosystem: Environmental > Aquatic > Deep subsurface > Groundwater > Contaminated ...
CATAGTATGGATTATTTAAGTGATAAAATGAATATAAAATGTTTTTCTCTTCATTTTCATCAATCATGGTGATGATAATGCTTAATGAAACTGTAGCTCAAAAACTAATTAAAATTATAGCTCAAAATAGAGTTGGCGACGTTCAGCTGGTTCAGATTTCATTAATGGTTTTATCCTGGGGTTTATAGTTAATTGGATTAATAAGTTCGTAGAATGAACTCAGCAAATAAGTTGATTTTTTAGTGATTTTTTAGTGATTTCTTAGTGATTTTTGCATTAAACAGTGTTTAAACCCCAATAATTTTTACCAGGTTCTTCTTAATTCCAAATAAATATCTTTTTATTAAAGAAAGTTCAAAGTCGTTGAACCCTCCCAACAGAAACATTCCAAATAGATAGACTAACACACCTATTCCTGTTACCTCAAAAATCTTATCGATGTTTGAAATATCGAAGTAAGAAATAAAGAGGTACATAGTCAACGAAGACAAAATACTTTTTGCAATATCATGAAAATAAAATTCATGTTTAAAATATTTTAAAGACATATGAATACATAGAACTGCCATAAAGAAATATGAGAGTAGAGTTGAAAGAGCAGCTCCGACAATACCTATTGAAGGTATGAGTAGAAGATTGATCAATACGTTCGAAACTGCCGCAGCAATATTGATATAAGTTTGTGCTTTTGTTTTTTTGACAATTAATAGTGTATTGATAAAAATTTGAACAACTCCTGACATAAGGCCAGAAAAAGCAATAACAGGAATCACAAGCCAGCCAGATAGAAAGTCTTCAGTTGTAAATATTCCAAGTAAAGGTTTTGCGAGAGCTGAAAGCCCAAAGACTGCAGGAATGGAAATGAAAAGGAAATATCGCAAAGAATAGGACATATATATGATTATTTTGTCAATTTTATTTTCATCAAATAATTTTGTAAGTTCTGGGAGAAGAATAAGCTGAAGGGGACTTACAAAAAACTGTGTAAGGCTACCAATGGAACAGGCTGCCGAATACACGCCTACGCTTTTTAAACCGAGAAAGAAAGTAACCAAGTATCTATCACTTGACTCTGTAACCCATCTAATAAGAGCATTAGGGGTAAGTGGTAAAGAAAATTGCAGGTATTCTCTTATATAAATAAATTTAGGGATAACAAATCCAATCTGTGATACAATGGTCAGAAAAGCAATTAAAATAATCACGCTCTGTACCAGTAATGTGGCTGCTATCAAACCAAGAAGCCCGTATCCCATTTTAATAAGAACAAGAGTAAAAAGTAGTTTTCCGAATACCTCAAAAAGGGTAAGGTACGAGAATTTCCGGATCTGTTTAAATACCCTAAAATAATAAAGAGACACAGGCTCGAGCACATTCAAGAGAATCAAAAGTGAGCCTGCTTGAATGAAATAAGCTGCCCCAGAATCCTTGAAACCAAATGTCGCAAGAGGTTCCGCAAACATATATAGCAAAAAAGAGACTAAAAGACCAGACATAGTCACGAAAAAAAGAATGGAGTAGACAGCTTCCCTTATTTTGTTTATCTCTGTTTCAGAAGACAAGAATCTGACAAGAGCCATTGAAAGACCCATAAGTGCAAATGGAGTAATAAGAGACGCAGTGATATTGATCTGAGCCCAAATACCATAATAATATGCTCCAAGGCTTTTTGTGATTATCGGAAGTAGGAAAAAATTACCCAAGCTTGTAAGCACTTGAACCGTGCCTATAAAGCCAACATCTCTTGCAAATTTTTGATATGACATTAATTAACCTTGAAAAGAGTTCTGTTTTTAATATAGATAACGAGTAAACTCACAAAAATAATATTTCAAAAATGCTCCGGACATTTAACCCGGCTTATAGTCAAGATGGTATTTAAACTCTTTTGAAAGGCACCTGTTACATAAGAAACTTTTTTATACTCTGTTAGACTAAGTTCATTATTTCCAGAATTCCAAATTTCCAGAATTTCGAATTGGGATACAACTTACAACTAACAAAAGTGGCACAAAATTCTTTGATCAACCTTTATTTCTAAAAAAGGTTGAGGGGTAGTTTACGGCAGTTAAATCTATAATGGACTTCTTTGGTCAAGCTTTCTTTTTAAGAAAGGTTGAGGGGTAGTTTACGGCAGTTAAATCTATAATAGACTTCTTTGGTCAAGCTTTCTTTTTAAGAAAGGTTGCAGCTAACAAAAGTGGCACAAAATTCTTTGATCAACCTTTCTTTTTAAGAAAGGTTGGGGGGTAGTTTACGGCAGTTAAATCTATAATGGACTTCTTTGGTCAAGCTTTCTTTTTAAGAAAGGTTGCAGCTAACAAAGCTCAAGGTGTAGTCAATTCTCTTGAAACCGACGAATCCGCAGTTATTTCGCTTCCCTTCAGGCTTACGGTCTCAAGTATCCTTTTTGCTGTGATTTTACTACTCTCCTTCGTTTACCTTTATGATTTTCTGGAAGAAGCAAAGGAAAAAGCAGCTATGGATGAGATTTCAAGGCTTACGGCTGCTGCCGAACAACTTTCCATGCGTGGAGAAGGAAGTGAAGTTTTCCTGGAGCTCAAGCTGTCTGAAAGCGTAAGTGCGGATTTCGGGGCTCTTCCTGGTAGGCAAGACAAATGGCCTGAGGATGCGAACGATTACTGTGTCCATACAGGAGAGAAAAGCACTTTCTATTATTCTGATGCCTCTTTCTCAAATCCTGAAATTAATGGGCCTGTGTTCCTTGGTTCAGGAAGACACAAGCTCCTACTCTCAACAAAGCTCGAACCAAAGTCAGGAAGGCTATTCGTGCTTATTTCCGAGAACAAAACTCTAGATAAAATCTAACTCTAAATAAAATCCGATACTCAGGAGAAGATTGCTGTGAGGGATTTTGCTCGCGATGACCTTGCATGGGCCGATTTTTTAATATCGAAATCGGCACTTATTCTTGCAAGTGTTATCTTTTTTGCAGCACTCTGTAATCTCATTGCTGGATTTAAGGAACTCGAAACCAGAGAAAAACTTGATTTTTTGGTTCTGGACTTTAAAACCGCAGTAGATGAAGTAGGTTCAGGCAATTTAGAATCAGGTAGTTACGGATCAGGCAATTCAGAATCAGAGAGTTACGTTTCAGATGACTCAGGACCAAGAGATGTAGAATCAGACAATTATCAGGCCAGAGATCAACAGGGATTTCAGAGTGAACTCCAGAGTGGACGTATGGACGCTCTGAATGAATCTCACGAGTCTTTCTATTGTTTCAGTGAACAGGAAATTTTCAGGGATTTACCTTTTACGGAAGATATAAAGGTACGAGTTTCTGGAGAATATGTCTGTCTGGAAGCCGATTTAGGGGAACGTAATTTCAGAGCTGTAAAACCTTTTGCCTTCAGGGTTCTGCCTCTCAACGAATCTATCCTGCATGAAAAACTCAGTGCAGAATTTGGAGTTACAGGTAACGAGGAAACTCCTCTTACAGCCGATTATTCTGAAATTAAGGTTTTCCTTCAGGCATTGGGGACCGAAGAAGCAGTCCTGAACCCGGGTGAAAATATCTCATTAAAGAAAGAATTAATTTATGTGAAAGATGAGGAGGGGATCTTTGCTTTTGGATGCGTCCTTGTTTATCAGTAATTCTTTGTTTATCAGTAATTCTTTGTTTATCAGTAATTCTATGTTTATCAGTAATTCTTTGTTTATCAGTAATTCTTTGTTTATCAGTAATTCTTTGTTTATCAGTAATTCTATGTTTATCAGTAATTCTATGTTTATTAGTAATCTACTCAAAGTTCTGCTCAAAAAGAGACTCACAGCCACAACTCGGCTCAAAGATGTCTTAAAATCCGTAAAGAAAACTTGTACGTTAATGTTCAGGGACGATAGCGGAGTACTTGAACCTCATACCGACCTACTCTCCGTAGCCCTTGCAGTGATAGGTTTTATGGTTTTCGCAGTCCTGATGTCACAGACTTATCTTGGATACGAAGACCGTTCTTTTGCTCTTGAAAATTACGAAACCGCATCTTTTCTTGCCGAAAACCTGGCAGATGCTCTTGCTCTGGAAGCGGAAAGTTCAGGCTTGATTTCGGCAGCTTCACTTGACACACTTTCGGGTCCGGACGGAGTTAGTAAAAGAGCGAGGCTTTTTGCAGCTTACTCCGGGAATTATCGGTTCCTGGTTGAAGTCAGGACAGGAGACGGTCAGTGGCACTGGAGAATCACACCGGACAACGTTGATCCTGAAGCCTTTGCTGACGACCTGGAAAAAGTTGCAGCTTCCGTACCCGTTATTATAGAACTGAATCCTGCAGAATCTATCTCTGGGATGCTTACTGTCGTGATATATAAAACAGAATGGAACTGAAAAAGAGAGTCAGTAAATGAGAAAAGCTGAATGAAAGTTAGAAAACCATGACGGAAGTTAGAAAAAATATATGGAAGTTAGAAAGTCCGAATGGAAGTTAGAAAATTTTAAAGGAAGTTGGAGAAGCTTGAAAGAAGTTAGAAAAGCTTAAAGGAAGTTGGAATGAGTTTGAAAATGAGAAATATGGCACGAAAATGAGAGAGATTGTATGAAAAGTAAGAAAACTGGAGAGCCCATAAAAAGGAGCAGGAAATCAAAACTAGAAGGACAAGATAAGGTAAGACATCCAATGGTTCCTGAAACTCTCTGGAAATCCCAAAGGAAAAAAGGTAAGTTGATTGCAGAATGCTCAGGTTATTTCACAGTTTTTGATGCCCTTTTTTTACTTGTCTTGATTTCACTTGCAGGTATCCTGCTAATGCCTTCCATGCAAACAGAAAAACAATATTATGCGGCCGAATATGTCACTTCTTCGGAACTTGATGTTTATCTGCTTGAATCATTGGTTTCCTGTAAACTTGAAGATTTCGAATATGAGATTTCTCCTCTTGAAGCTCTTAATATATCAGTACCTGAAAACTCGGTTGTGGAAAATTCTTCTCATGCCCTCTTCGGAAAAGAACAGAAACACAGGACTTTTGCTGACCTGGTTGCGGAATATCTTGCCATTTCTCTTGCCATCACAAGTAATGGCTCTTCAGTTTTCCTTAACCCTCTTACTGCAAATTATTCTTCCCGGAATGCAGAAGCTATCTCAGCATATCTGGATCAAAAAATTGCAGGAAGGTTCTCCTACAGGTTTGAGGCTTACTGGCATCCAGTGGAAGTTTTTGCTGCACAAAGCGAGCTTATTATTGGGGAAGAACCTCCTGCAAATGCAATCCGGCAAAGTACAAAGCTTTCCATGCCTCTTTACGACAATGCTCCTTCAAAAGCTGCACTGCTTGATTCTGTTAATGACTCTGTGCTTGAAACTTCCCTGAACTCCTCAGATGAAGAAGCCAGCAAGATACTCTTCCAGGCTTTTAATGCTTCGCTTGACGCAGCAGCTCTGGAAGGTGCAGAGGTAGTTACCGGGCTGCTCTTCCCATCGGATTATTTCGGATCAGGTTTCGGGGAGGAAAATGAGGAATCTTTTCAGACTCTTCTATATGGAATCTCTGAAAATCCTTTAAAGGGAAACTCCGGCGAAGAGATTTTTACGGCATATTTTTCAGATTTAATTAGAACCGGGCTTCTGGACAATTCAAGTGCTTTTCCTGAAAATGCATCAACAACCAACCTCTCTTTACTTGAAGACCTGATAACAGAACATATAAAAAGTGAAATTCGGTCCGAACTTGAAGCTGAGTTCTCAGGTGAGATTAACGAAACGGTTTATTCCATTCTTGAAGCTGAAGATCTTACGGAAGCCCGAACTCTTCGTGATGCACATATTGAGTCCGTTAACAGGCAGATAAATCCTGGAGGGGCGAGAATAGTTTTGATCTCCTGGAACTCTGCCTCATAAACTTGAATATATGCTTATGGAAAACATGCTTATCACTGAAACATATGATTGTGGAAAAGTGCATTACTGAAACGTTTCAATCTGGAAGAAACCAGATGACTCCTTTCCCGACACAAACTATATATGTTATGGTGCGTTCTCTAGTGATGTTTTTACCGAAAAACTCATGCTTTTCCAGGGATTCCTGAAAAGTCACACAGCAGTTTGCTGTGACGGATTAGAATCTCCCGATCGATGTGTTGGTCCGTTATAATCGGTAAAGATATAACTTCAGCCCGGAAGAGCTCTCTTCAGGGCATCGATCAATTGATATCAGGAGAAATATTATGGCAAAAATGCATACTAAAAGAAAAGGCAAGTCCGCTTCGTCCAGGCCCAACAGAACCGAATCGCCTGAGTGGTGCAAGATCAGCGAAGAAGAAGTTACTTCAATTACCCTTGACCTCTGGAAACAGGGTGTATCTACTTCTGAAATAGGAATGACCTTAAGGGACCGTTATGGGGTTCCTGATGCAAAGCTCATCACAGGCAAGAAGATCACAACCATTCTTAAGGAAAACAACGTTGCTATGAACGTTCCCGAAGACCTTACAAATCTGATTGTAAAGGCCCTGAGGCTCAGAAAGCACCTTTCTATTAACAAGAAAGATGTCCACAACAAGCGTGCTCTCAACCTTACTGAATCCAAGATCAGAAGGCTTGTTAAATACTACAAGCAGGAAAAGGTACTCCCAAGAGACTGGTTCTACAAGCCTGAAACTGCAGAAATGATGATTACCAGGTAAAAACCTGGAAATCTTTTTCGGGTCAAATATTTTTTCTGGTCGGTTTTGCCTCTCGGGCAAACCCACCGCTATTTAAAATCAACTTTCTCTTTTCTTTACCTTTTTCTCTGACTACTTTTGAAATTGCTGTTTACTTTTTCTCCCAAGGGAACTCCTTACTTGTGTTGGTTTTTACGGGTTATGTGCGAGTGCTACTTCAGGGCTTCCGGGAACCACACACCTCATACCTGCAATCTCCCCGATAATTACGGGAAGGCCATAAACCTCCTCGATCACTTTAGGTGTAATTACCTCGGCACCACCGCACGCGTGAACTTTCCCTCCCTTCAGGAAAATAAACCGATCTGCATACCTGAGAGCCTGGTTAAGATCGTGCATTGTCATTATGGCTGCAATTCTGTGCTCAAGGACGATCTGCCTGATAATAGCTAGAATCTCAACCTGATTTTTCATATCAAGGCTGCTTGTAGGTTCGTCAAGAAGAAGGACTTTAGGTTCCTGTACGAGTGAACGTGCAATTGCAACCTTCTGGAGTTCCCCTCCGCTCATTTCATCGATATATGCAAGGCGGAGTTTTTCCATGGAAAGTAACTTGAAGATTGAATCGACTATTTGAAGGTCTTTTTCGGTAACATCCCATTTGATATGGGGTCGTCTTCCGAGTAAGACTGCATCAAAAGCTGTCAGTCTCCCGGTTTCTACCCGCTGGGGAACATACCCGACAAGGCGTGCGATCTCCATTGTTCCAAGGTTAAAAAGGTTATTTCCGTCAAGATGAACTGCTCCTCCTTTAGGGCGAAGAATTTTGTTAAGACACTTTAAGAGCGTAGTCTTGCCAACCCCATTGGGCCCAAGGATTGCTACAATTTCTCCTTCCTCGATAGAAAAGGCTACTTTATGGAGAATTTTACGGTTGCGATACAAGAATTCAAGTTCTTCTACTGAGAGAATCATCGTTTATACCCCTTAAGAAGTAAGTATATGAAAACAGGCGCTCCCATGAAAGCAGTAAGGATAGATACGGGAAGCACATACGGTGATATTATAAGCCTTGCAGCAGTGTCTGATGCCAGAAGCAGAATTCCTCCAAACAGGGCAGAACCGGGTATCAGGTACCGCTGGTCGTCCCCTATTACCCTTCTGACCATATGAGGACAGACCAGCCCTACAAACCCTATAACCCCAAGAAATGCAACAAGCACTGCAGAAACAAAGGCTGCGATTACCATGCCTGTTAACCTTATCCTTTCCACATTGACACCGAGTCCTTTTGCAGTTTCATCTCCGGCATCTATAGCATTATAGTTCCAGCAATTGGCAACGAAGTATATAATTGCAAGCAGAACAACGCCTGCCATTATCTTAAGTTCCAGCCAGTTCACTCTTCCTACATCGCCAAAAGTCCAGAAGACTACTGCTGCAAGCTGGGTATCGTCAGCAAAGTACTGGAGGAATGCTGTGCCTGCGGTAAAGATGGAAGAAAGCGCAACTCCTGCAAGTACCATTACCTCGGGGGAAGCACCCCGTATACTCGAGATTAGCAAGATCACTCCTGTTGCAAGGAGACAAAAGAAAAGGGCTACTATTGTTGTCAGATAAGGGTTATTGATTATCACGGCATTTGCAACTGTGGACTGTACTTTCCCTGTGCCAAGAACCACAACGGACACTGCAGCTCCGAAAGCCCCTGCATTTGAGATCCCAAGCGTGAAAGGAGATGCGATAGGGTTACGCAGGATAGACTGCATCGCAACCCCTGCAACCGAGAGTCCGGCTCCTGCGACTATTGCAGCCAGGGCTTGAGGGAGACGGATGTTCCAGATTATTAAATTCCATTTTGTAGAAACACTGTGCCCTGTTATGGTTTGAAGCACTTCGTAAGGCGGTATTGTCACCGCTCCTACCGAAATTGAGTAAATAAGCATAATGAAGAGGAATAGAATCCCCCCCATTATCCAGAAGTATTTTCTGCGTATGTATGCAAGATAATCTTCCGGAACTGCTCCTTTGGCGAAATGCACCTGTTAGTACCCTCCATCTTATTACAGAATTTGCTTAAAGCCTGTATTATTGTATTGTCCGTTCAGGTCTGAGAACACAGGTTTACCAACAAAGAAAGTGTATATCTCGTTGGCTTTTGCTTCCGGATCGATATCTTTAAACCTGTCCGGATAGAGCACTTTTCCGATAAAATAAGCATTTGCAAGTACGGACTCATAGTTGGTGCTGTAGAAGTTATAAGGGATTACTCCATAGACTTTTTTGTTTTTTACAGCCGAGAGCCCTGCGAGGGACGTATCATTCTTTAGCTCGCCAACTGCACCTTCATTACCAAGCTGGAGGGTTCCAACATCAATGAATATATACTCTGGATCCCAGTCTATGAGTGCCTCCTTAGCAATATCGGCATGATCTGTGCCCATTCCGGCTGCAACATTCTTTGCATTCACCCAGAGGAATGGCGCATAAGCAGGTTCTGTAGAGATTATTCCATGAGCTCCAGACAATCCAACCCCACCGATATAGACAGTTTTTCTTTCGGATTCAGGAATGTCTGCAGTCCTGTTTTCAAGATCCTGCATTGTGGCATTGATGTAATTGATTACTTCCTCTGCTCTTTCCTGTTTGCCTACTACCTTACCCATTACCCGGAGTGAATTGTACATTTCAGCTTTCTGTGTCTCATTATTCAAAGAACCGTAAGGGAATGAGACCACAGGGACACCGGTTTTGTCCTGAAGAGCATCGGCTTCAGTAGCAGTAGGTGCCGCTGACTGTCCAATCATACTGGTCTTCAGGATAACCTGGGGGTTAATCTCAATGATTTTCTCAGGGTCATCTTTACCCCTGGCCTCTCCAATAAGGGGATAAGTTTTGAGCTGTGGATTCGCATATACATAAGGGCGTCCATCGAGTTCGTTTTCCTTCTGATCCATGCTATCAACCCCTACTACATATTCCTGGGCCTGCAAGTATACGAGGTAGCGCAGGCACCCGGCTCCTGAGCAAACAACCCGTTCTACACTTTCAGGTATAGTGACTTCTCTACCAAACCCGTCCGTGATTGTAAGCTCTCCGGACTCTGCTGCCTTATCGGCGCCTGAAACTCCTGAGGCTTCTGACGGAGATGATCCTTCCTGATTCTTGTCAGATGCGGACTTGTCCGCACATCCTGAAGCTACTACCAGGGCAGCAAAGACGACTCCTATAAAAATAATTTTATATAATTTGTTATTATAATTAAGTTTCATGTTACATCCCTCTATGATCAAAGAGTAAAAGTATTACATAAAATTAACTAAATTATCTTAGTTAATATCCAGTCTAATGAATTTTTTAAAAATGATGAACTATTGTGACTTTTAAAGCCAGATAAGAATAAACTTATGGTGTAACCTTAACCGACTTGCCTTTAATTGTTGAAAATGAAAACTTATGGTAGTGGCTGTTTTTTGGAAGATTAATGCTTTTAAATGTTAACTCCGTGAAAAATTAATCCTGTGAAACTGAAACAAAAAAGGAAGTAAAATTAAAAAAACAAGATAAAAACATAACTAAACTAGAATAAAAATAATAAAAAATAGATAAAAACTACGTGAAGCAATTGAGTTCTGGACCTGAAGTAATTTTAACTTAGGGAGTTCACTCAAAATTACTTCACGTAATCTTTGGGAATACTAAACTGAGGAACTACTAAATTGGCACAACATACTTTTTATAACTGATTATATCGGAATCGCTTTGAACCCAAGGTTGCCATACTGTCCGTTTATCTCGGAGTATAAAGGTTTACCCAGGAAGAAGGTATAGATTTCGTCGGCTTTTGCTTCCGGATCGATATCTTTAAACCTGTCCGGATAGAGCACTTTTCCGATAAAATAAGCATTTGCAAGTACGGACTCATAGTTGGTGCTGTAGTAGTTGTAGGGAATCACCCCATAAACCTTTTTATTCTTTACAGCCGAGAGTCCTGCGAGCGACGTATCATTCTTTAGCTCGCCAATTC
>Ga0074193_1003736_pt1 | contig 10643 bp, 14 predicted proteins | sample EPASupsiteHSE605_FD_64523 | JGI IMG/M metagenome (GOLD analysis project Ga0074193, IMG submission 64523) | Bioremediated contaminated groundwater from EPA Superfund site, New Mexico - Sample HSE6-05 | ecosystem: Environmental > Aquatic > Deep subsurface > Groundwater > Contaminated ...
ATTCAAAGGGGGCAATATTATGCAATATTCAATAGTCCCACCTGGCAGTCACCAATTACCTCCATTACCTTATCCTTACAATGCTCTTGAGCCGGTAATTAGTTCCACAACACTCAGATTTCATCATGATAACCACCACAAATCCTATATCGAAGGCTTAAATAAAGCTGAACTTAAACTGGTAGAAGCACGACAAAAAAGGGATTTTGCCCTAATAAAACACTGGGGACGCGAACTGGCTTTTCATGGTTCAGGGCATATACTACACAGCATTTATTGGACTAGCATGGCGCCTATTAGCAGTGGAGGGCAACCCGGTACAGTAACTCAAAGTCTAATCAATGGAACCTTTGGAAGCTTTCTTATTTTTCAGGAACAGTTTACGAATGCCGCAATAAACGTAGAGGCTTCCGGTTGGGCAATCTTAGTATGGCAGCCTGCCTGGAGACGGCTCGAAATACTAACTGCTGAAAAACATCAAAATTTGACCCAATGGGGTGGTATTCCTATACTAGTATTAGACGTATGGGAACACGCCTATTACGTGGATTACCAATACCGGCGCCCCGATTACGTCAAAGCTTGGTGGAATATCGTTAATTGGCGCGAACTTGAAAGGAGACTTCTGTTAGCAAATCAGGGACAATTACCGTTAACCCTTTAACAAAACTATCGGCTCTTCAGAAGCAGCATTGCTCTTTTTACTACATCCATGCCGTATTTTTCCTTCAACCCATCAACTGCTTTACTTAATTGCTCATCCTTTTCCTCAAGCAGGGACAACTGCTCGTGAGAATCCAGGTTGGATATCTGCACCCCAAACAATCTCCACAGTATTAGGCCTTTCAGACTAAATAAAGGCAGCAGGTCCATTACAATTCTTTCCCATTCCAGCAGTATGTGCAGATTTTATCCTTGCCTATACCGATTGCATCAATCATGTCATGAATGTTTTGGTACTTTAGTGTTGATAAGTTGAGTCGATTACTGATGCAATTCACCATACAATTGTACTTTTCAGTTGCCGGATCACAATATGCGTCAAGAGACTCCGCTTCTTTTCCTTCAAGCCTGATGATGGCCTGTCTTGCTGCAAGATCCATATCTGACCGGGAGGTTGAGAAGTTTAAGAATTTACAACCGAAAACAATAGGGGGGCAAGCTGCTCGAATATGAACTTCTTTGGCATTGCATTTATACAGCAAATCCACAGTTTCTCTCATTTGTGTACCGCGGACAATTGAATCATCGCAAAATAGCAGGCGTTTGCCAGAAACAAGTTCAGGAATGGGCATCAGTTTCATCCTTGCAACAAGATTTCTTATATCCTGATTCTGCGGCATAAAACTCCTTGACCAGGTTGGGGTATATTTTATGAAAGGACGCCCATAGGGTACTTTAGATTGGTTTGAGTACCCGATGGAATGTCCCACACCCGAGTCAGGCACTCCGGCAACCATATCAATTTCTACATTGTCGTTTTTGGCCATTGCTGCACCATTTCTATAACGCATAACTTCAACGTTCATTCCTTCGTATGTTGAGGATGGATAACCATAATAGACCCATAAAAAAGCACAAATTTTCATTTTATCCCCAGGTGGGGCAATTTTCTCAATACCGTCCGGTGTCAAAAGAATGATTTCTCCTGGGCCAAGTTCATAGTTGAATCGGTATCCGAGGTTTGCAAAAGTACAGGATTCAAAGGAAACGCAGTAAGAACCTTCTTTCTTACCTACTATTAAAGGCGTCCTACCTAGTTTATCCCTTGAAGCATAAATCCCTTGCGGTGTCAAAAGCAGAATCGAACAGGAGCCCTGAATCAACTCCTGTGCTTTTAGCAAACCATCCTTAATAGAATTTTCATGATCTATAATTACAGACACAAGCTCTGTAGGATTAATAACACCCTTGCTCGTTTCCAATAAATGAATATTTTTTAGATTGGAGAATGCTTTGTCGGCTATATCATCCAAATTGTTAATTCTTCCTACTGTACTTATCGCATAGTGACCAAGGTGTGAATGTACTGTCAAAGGCTGAGGTTCTGTATCGCTTATGCACCCAATGCCCATATTGCCTTTTATTTTTGAAAGTTCAGCTTCAAATTTTGCTCTGAACTGTATATTCTCGATGTTATGAATCGACCTGTTGAAACTGTTTCCACTCCAGATCGCCATTCCCCCTCTGCTAGTTCCCAGGTGCGAATGATAATCCGTACCAAAATACACATCCATTACGCAATCTTCTTTAGAAACAACGCCAAATAATCCACCCACAGAAAAATACACCCCTTAAAATTTATTTAAACTGATATATTTTGTCGAATTATATATTAAAGTCGACAGAAAAGCCCAAAATATATATTAATAGAATTACATTTTTACAAACATATTGCAACAGTATTTTATTGCAATATGTTTGTATTAAGGCCCAAAAGCGTGCAGCTAGATCCCTTCCATTATGATGCTTGACACATGCGGCCGTTTGAAACCAGAAAAGTTATTTCTGCAAAAATTCTACAACATCCCCATTATTCCTCTTTTAAAGGTAGAGCACTGTAACGAATGCAGCGAATAGGCATGTATGTTCAAATCGTGAAGCTGAGGTGGATGTGTCAAGGGGTTTACCTTTGCACAACAGTTACTCAGGCAGCTGATAATTTGGATTCAACAAAAGACGAAGTCAAAGAAGTAGTTGCATAGTAAGGTTTAGAGAATTGGCAGCACCAGGTGATGTCAGGTTTTTGATGTCTTTTAAAACAGTATATATCACCAATTTTGTTAGAGACCTCAAAAGAATTTTGCTAGATTATTTCAAACATTGACCTTATTCCTGACCTATTATTACAGGAGGCTCACATGTTTCAACCCTATCTGCTAAATCTTTTAAATCCTTCAAATAGTATTCACTCCTGCAAGATACTTCCCTTAAATCATAAGAGTGTAAATATTCAGCTTTATATTTTTTGACATAACTTAGACTTTGATTGTCGCGTGAAGCTATATCAATTTTTTTACCCATACTATTCCGATTTTTCGTTTTATATACGACATACAGCTTATTTCCCATTCCTAATTCAAATTCACTAAGATAAACAATATCCTCAAACGGTATCTGTACTTTGGTTTTATTGAAACAAAGAAAACCAAACTTAAACGCTGAAATTTCCATTATATTGTCATAAATCCTAATTTTCTCAGATGCATTTGAAACATAATGCAAAATCATAATAATACATAGAATGGTCCCCAAGATTAAAAAGGTTAGATCGCCTGGGGAAATATCATAATTTCTGTTCACTAAAGTAAACATTATTATCGAAAAAATCAAGCATAAGATAATAATAAAACTCATTATTCTAGCAAAAAGTGTAGGCATTAAATTACTCAACCTTTCCCTCTGAAAATTTACTTATTAGAAAATAACATTAAAACTATGTTCATTATAAATTTATAGTGTTTATTTTTTGCTGAATGCCAATAATTTATATACAGCAAGTATACTGGTTAATCGAACAACAAACAATAGAGTCTGAGCAGGAGCAGTACAATGATCGGTACCGTGAAGCTATGTCAAGAAAACCTGTTTAAGAAGTATATTTTATAGGTCACGTTGAATTTAACAAGATTCCTACGATCATTGGGATGGTACAGGTTCGTACCACATGAATTATAGCGAAAGACAGGAGGATTTATGGTGGCCAAACAAGTCGTGGTAATTTTCGGCAGTCCCCGCAAAGGACGCACCTACAAGGTGGTGAGCCGGTTTGAGCAGGAACTGAAGAGACTGGAGGCGGTCGATTTTGAGTACATCTTTCTGAAGGATATGTATGTGGAGAACTGTCGGGGTTGCGAATTGTGCTTGGCCAAAGGCGAACAATTTTGCCCTCTCAAGGATGACCGGGACAAGATATATGAACGTCTGATGCTAGCAGATGGCGTTATTTTCGCCAACCCGGTATATTCATTGCAGGTAACGGCCTTACTGAAAAATTTACTCGATCGAATGGCCTATATTTTTCATCGGCCACGTTTCTTTAACAAAATCAGTATTGCCATTGTGACCCAGGGTGTGATCGGTGGTGATAAGGTAGTGAATTACCTCAATGACTTAGCCAGCTATTGGGGCTTTAAAGTGTGCCCGGGTTTGACCTTGACCATTCCCTGGGAAAAACCCCTGCCTGCTGAAGATCAGAAGATTGAAGCAGCCATCAAGAAAGCGGCCGCCAACTTTCATATTCTCTTAAAAGATCCTGAACCCCCTGTTCCAACACTGAAACAAGTAATAATATTCCGTGCCGTGCAGGCAGTCCATGCAGTTGAGGCTGGATTGACCACCGACCACAATTACTATAAAGCTAAGGGCTGGTTGACTTCAAATTATTATTATGATACGAAAATCAACTGGATAAAGCAGTTGCTGGGTTCCTGGGTGGGCCGCAAAGTCATGCGCCAGGCTCTAGAGACTAAAAAAGAGCGGCAGCTAATCCCGTAAAGTGGAAATCAGCCGCGCTGCAATAATATTATAATTTATTCCGTTTAGTTCTGTTGTCTGTAAGAATATATATTTTCATATATAAAACAGCCCCTCATGATACAAATCGCAATTACGTTCAGGTGGGCAAGTTCATCGGGGATTTTTATAATTTTTTACGAATGGAACATACTGGTATTTCGAGTAAATCTTTTACTTGGATATCATAGTTTTTTGTTTCAGTCAATTCCTTTACCTCCATCTTTTTACCGAGGCATGACTCCCTTGGTCGTGTTGCCCACCGCATTTGCAATGATCCGCTCCGGTAACTAGTTGTCCGGTGAGAAAGTCATTGGCAACCTTTTCAACTTCTCCGGATACCCCGGTGATAACCTGCAGGCCCGTGTGTAAAAGTATCTCTGCCACCGGCCGGCCGATTCTACCTGCAATAATGACTTCCACGCCTTCAGCCTGTAACATACTGATCAAGTTTTCATAGTCCAGATTGTTCCATTTTATTTGCATCTGACATAGTTATCGCTCCTTTAATACCACACATGAACCAGAAAGTCGCGACCAACAACCTAGTGAATTTTTTCAAGTATCAAGAAAGATAAGCAAGTTACTTTTTGACTATAGTAACCCTTTATTAACTATTCCATAGTCCCCTCTATTGGCAGTCTATAAAAAAGCGTGATCGGGTGGATCACGCTTTTGTCTTCAGAGATGACTTTAGTGATGTCCACCACAGTTGCGTCAATTGAAAGTTTCCTCCGGCTATAGGTTGGCTTGGGTTCTGTACTTTACTTCAGAAGGAGTTGCTAAGGATATGGCTGTTAAGTAGAAAATGAGTACCGCCAACAAAACAATGATTTCGTACGCTAAGCAAAATTTACAAACTGGAAGCCGGAATTCCTATAAACTGAGGAATTCCGGCTTCGTCTTTTAGTGCTCCTAAACTCTAACTAAAATAGAAGCGGCTAAAATATGTTTATTCACGTTTTGCCACCTTGGTAAGTTATTTTAACGGGTGGCCAAGCGCTGGCTATGAGCCGCAGGGCGGCTTTTCATAAACAAAGCAGCAAAGCCAGCAAAAACAGGTAGAAGGAAAACAACGAAAATCGCGGATGTTAGCCCCCAGATATCGCCGATGCGGCCAATAAATATCACGGCGAGCCCACCTATGCCTCCAGCGAATCCCATTGTTAGCCCTGCTGCCAGTGCTTTATTATCCGGAATAGCCTCTTGGGCCGCTACAACAGTGACTGAGAAGCTGGACAATAAGGCTGCGCCGGCCAAGGCTAAGAAAATCGTGCTCAAAGCGCCTTGCGTATAGAGAAAAGCAATAAATAAAGGTGTGGCAAGAACGAGGGAACCAACAATTAAACGTTTGCGACCGTATAAATCCGAGATAAATCCACCTAGGATTCCTCCAATAGCTCCTGCAGAAAGCATAATTGTAACTAGGTGACTTGCAGCTATATTAGATAAGTTTTGAGACTTAAAGTACAGCGGAAGAATAGTTAACATCCCCGTATAGGCTAAAGAACGAATGGCAATAACAGAAACAATAGCAATAAGTTCCCTGGCTGCGGCTTTAAGAGAGTTCCGCACAACTGAAAGTGCCGGGGTGACGCCGGACAAAACATTATTGCGTGGCGCATAGAAAAATAATAGTATGGCTACAAAAATTCCAGGAATCACCGTCACGATAGTAGCATGTAAACCGTAAGACTGGAATAATGGGACCAAAAGGAGCGGACTTAAGGCAAACCCCATATTGCCAAATGCTACAAAGGCTGAAAGTATAACAGCTTTACGGTCACCACTTAATACGTTAACCATAGTGGATGCTTGAGGATGGAAAGCAGCTGTCCCAAGGCCGGCTAGTGCAGCAAGGATAACAAGAAATCCATAGCTCTGGACTAATCCGGTTAAGCTGAGCATAATCGCCATCCATAAAGTTCCAACGTGAACGAGCCAACGTTTGCCTTGACGATCCAAAAAATAGCCAAATAGCGGTTGCACCAGCGATGAGGTTATGGTAAATGCAGAGACTAAAATTGCTGCTTTGGTCGCTGTAAAGCCTGGCGTCAGCACAACCAGAAACGGAAGCATCTGGGGAAGGTAGTTGCTGTACATGTCATTGAGCATATGGGCCAAAGAGAGTATACCAATGGAAGGATATTTAATCTGATTTTTGTTGTTCATGGAATGGCTCCTTTCAATTATGCAATTGCTTATAGGCTGTTTTGGCCACCATGGTTGCTCTGGATGGTTTTATAACGGGACAGGAAAAACTCAAAATTTTTATAACGCAGGTCAATATCCTGCGCTTGTTCATGAAGCACCAGCAATCCCTTGGGAGTAATGGTATACCATTTTCTTGGTTGCCCAGTCTCTTGTGTCTCCCAACGTGTCTCTACCAAACCGTGCTTCTCCATCTCTTGCAAACTACGATAAACGCTCGCGCTGTCAGAAAAGCAATGAGCAAGTTCGTTTTGCAATCTTGTTAAAAGCAAAGCTCCGTAAGAAGGAGCTTCAGCTAAAAACAGCAGTAAAAACGCTGGCGTGTGCCGGCCATGTTTTTTTGACATGATTTTTGTCTCCTTTCCTACTAAAAAGATTTCTACTTCTAAACAGCTTATACTGTTTAACACAGCTTAGTGTTAATTACAGTATCATAAAAACATTAGAAAGTAAAATTGAAATTTTTATAAATTGCGTTATGGAATAATTTCCAGTAAAAGAAGAGACACTACCGGAGGTAGGGCCTCTAAATAATTCGTAAATGTTATTTTACAAACATCTTACTCTGCTACTTGGCAGTTTCTACTTTATGTGTCTTTTTCAAGGCCTCTGAATCTGCCAAATATTCATTCGATACTTTTTCTGCGTTGGTTAGCTTTCCATTTACAGTTTCCACTAATTTTTTACGATTTACTTCGAAGATCGGTTAGATTCAGAAATGGCCATATAAAAACGAGTTTAACGCTTTAGTTCTGGCAATACCTAAAAAAGGAGCACCCCTTTTGACAGAGTGCTCCTTGAGAGCTTACTATTTTTTCTTTTCCTGACTGCTTGGTCTGGTGCTCTCGGGTGCCGGCTTAATTCTTGATACGTAGGTATCTATAAATCGTCGTTCCTTTTCTTTTATTTCTTTTTTTTCTTTCTCACTCACTGACAAACACCACCTCATTGGTAGTGTTGCCTTGATGTTTTTTTTTAAACGTTATGTGTTGTTTTGGCTATTATAAGTTTTGAACGTCATTTACTACTGCCACTTCTATCATTTCAAGATCATCAATTTTTAATATAATTCCCTGGTTTTCCGGTAATTCGAAAATTCTTTCTCTGTTTACATTTAGGTAGGCAACTCTTGTTAAGTACACTTCACGAGGGCTACTTTCGACCGAAGCCATTTCAACACAGCCTTCAATATATCCTTCAACGCCATTTCTATATGTTAGCCAGAAACTGACATCACTAGGGTTAACCTGGTATTTGTCGCATAGTAATGCTGCGTAAACGTTTGGTGGTTCAACGGCGTTCCCGAATCTTATTAGGAAATTTTGCAACCAACTGGAACGGTAGATATTAGAATAGATTATGCCCCAGATTATGCTGGCTACCACCATTACTAACGCGATTAACACGGGTGCCCATCTGTTGCTTTTTATTACGGTGTCAAGCGTATTGGAATTAATAATTGAAGGACCAAAAAATAAGACCGCTATAGAGTAAACACACGTAAAAATTACGGCTGAGTGTGTAATACTCAGATAGAGGTCTAACTGACGGTCTTTACCTCTTGCCACCATAGCGTTGAAAACGCTCTGGCTAATCAGCCCCGGTACTACCAGTACAAGGATAAGATAAATAATTTCTGGTTTTAAAAAGTTCATAAACTATCCTGCCGTTACGGCTATTTCATGTTCAGCCTTTTTTATAGAAGTAGATTTTATTTGTAACTTAATCCTTATATTACTTGGACGGGTTTCTTCGGGAGCCGGCTTAATTTTGGTTACATACGTATTAATTAAACGCTTTTTCTGTCTCATTTTCAAACCGCCTCCTCGTTATATGTTTGTTTTAAGTTAATCGTAACTTTAAAACTGAACAAAATCAACGATTATTTTTGTATATGCTCCAAAATAATCCGTATAGTTGAACGGGAGTGACCCTTTATTCCTCATCTCCAACCCTTAACTTTCACACCACAAGGGCAACCACGTCCATGAGCCAGTCTCGGTGGGCATTCAAAAACCCGGCTCATCACCGAGTTGATTGTTACTCGACCTATTCCCGTTTGCTAGTGTCAACTAAAAAGTTGACCACTTATTAGAATATTTCCACGTTAGACTTTTAAAGTCCTGCCGACTAGCGGCGTTGTTTACCTGCCCCGGACTACACCTCCAAGAAAACTGCTATCAGATGAGGACAGCGCATAGAAGTTATTTTTTGCCCCATAATTTTACCTTAGCCACATGCCGCCAAACTAATTTCCAACAGACTTCTAACAGATTTCGGAAAGACTTCGGAAACAATTTTCCGTGTCTTGACAACGAGGTGCATTATATATTTCCTATTACTTGCCTTTTCTCGTGTATTTGTGGGAACGATAAGACAAAGCAAAAAGGTTATACTGCTATTTGTACAGATTTCAAGAAAAAGGCTAAGCGGGTTGTGTAGACAATACCTGTCTTGACTAGAAGGAGAATTTTAGAAAACCTTTACACTATAATAATATTTTTGTGGTAAACTAAAAATAGCTGGAGGTGTTAATAGTGATTTTATTAAAACGAATAACTACCGATTCGGAAGTTTGTCACGGAGCTGCTTGTATAGCTGGGACCAGAATCCCCGTTTCAGTTATTTTAGATAACCTCGCAGCGGGCGCAAGCCGGGAGGAAATTCTGAAAAATTATCCGTCTTTATCTCCTGCCGACATAGATGCCTCCCTGGCGTATGCTGCCCTACTGGCAAAAGAAGAACATATAGCCCTTTGATCCGGAGATAAATATGAAAATAAAAATTGACGAGAACCTACCCATTGCAGTGGCGGAGCGGTTTAGAGCTGCAGAACATGATGCTGAAACTGTTTATTCTGAAGGAATAGAAGGTTGTTCTGATAGGTATTTAATTACTGCCTGTAAAAAGGAACAACGAGTTTTAATGACCCTGGATTATCATTTTAGCAATATAAAGACATACCCCCCGGAAGACTTTTGTGGCATAGTTGTCTTAAGGGTTGCCGACCAAAGCCAAGCCAATATTTTAAGCTTAATAGATAAGGTATTGCCTATATTATCAAGGGAAGAACTTCACGGACGTCTCTGGATTGTAGAGACAGACCGTATACGCATACGTAGGTAAATACCCCGTAGCAAGCAGCCTCCATAGGGTCTTTGTCCATGCTTGCCATCATCACGATCTTAACTTCCTCAGTAATCTTCTCCCACTTTAGGGCTTCTCTAACTTCCTTAGATTAGTGTTGTCAATAACCCCGTCCCTTCGTCCCTTTGACACCCTTGTACGAATTTTCAGTTGCTAAATTACCGTCAGCATCGTATACATATCCTTTCGAATAACCCTGTAATCCGTATCTATAGGTCAATGTGTCTAATCGATCCACGCTATCATAAGTGTAAGTACTATTCTATCAACTTAGTCTGCTATATACACTAGACTAGGACAGGCAAATGGCACAGCCCAGAAGTGTTAATCTTCGTATACGATTTTCCCTTTTTGAATGATCTCATCAAATATAAAGTCACCCTGCCTTGCCTTCTGGTATTGCTCAACCGAATATGGCCGTGGTGAAATATCTAAGTCAATCCCCCGGGTGAGCTTTTTAAGCATCAGGGATTCTTTGAATCTGTCCCGCCCAAGATCCGGAGATACTATGGCCAGGTCAATGTCGCTGTCCTCGTCACCAGCGCCAACAGCCAGAGAACCATAAAGAATGGCTTTCATTACACGGATATTTTTAGATCTGAGGGCTTCAAGGTATTTAATTATGCTCACTTCAAATTGTTTTTTAGCCATTCGAAAATCTCCCCCGTTTGTTCGAGCATGGCATTTGTAACCGCCTGGGTACAGTTCTTGGCAAGAGCCTCTTTGTCCTCGGCATACCTGGATTCTATATAGTAAAGAGAAAGTGTATC
>Ga0074193_1003737_pt1 | contig 10642 bp, 9 predicted proteins | sample EPASupsiteHSE605_FD_64523 | JGI IMG/M metagenome (GOLD analysis project Ga0074193, IMG submission 64523) | Bioremediated contaminated groundwater from EPA Superfund site, New Mexico - Sample HSE6-05 | ecosystem: Environmental > Aquatic > Deep subsurface > Groundwater > Contaminated ...
AACTAACTTCTTAAATACATCTTCTTGTGCCATATTACGCAGTATAAAAATTATTCTAACTTTAAAGCATGCAAAGTAAGTGATTTTTTTCGATTATGTTCGTATATTTGCCAAAGCATGAGCTAAATTTAGCATTATATATGAGACCGGAAGATATTACAGAGCTGAACGACAACGAAGACAACAAGGAAAATGAAGTGGAGTTAACCGAAAACGACAAACAGGAAACCTCCACCCATTCTGAATATAAAATACCTGGAAAAACAGAAGGAAGAGTATCATATCACCTTTCCGGCATGTATCAGGACTGGTTTCTTGATTATGCTTCGTATGTGATATTGGAACGTGCTGTACCTCATATAAATGACGGGTTAAAGCCGGTTCAACGACGGATCCTTCACTCGATGAAGCGTCTGGACGACGGCCGCTACAACAAAGTGGCAAATATTGTTGGTCACACCATGCAGTTCCACCCGCACGGAGACGCATCCATTGGCGATGCCCTCGTACAGTTGGGACAAAAAGACTTGTTGATTGATTGCCAGGGAAACTGGGGGAATATACTTACAGGTGATGGTGCTGCTGCGCCCCGTTACATTGAGGCCCGGTTATCCAAATTTGCTCTGGAAACGGTTTTCAATCCTAAAACAACTCACTGGCAGCAATCGTATGACGGACGTAATAAGGAACCTATCACCCTGCCGGTCAAGTTTCCGCTTCTGCTGGCTCAAGGCGTGGAGGGTATCGCCGTAGGTCTGGCTTCAAAAATCCTTCCTCATAACTTTAACGAACTGCTTGATGCCAGTATAGCCTACCTGCAAGACAAACCATTTATCCTATATCCTGATTTTCAGACGGGGGGATCTATCGATATATCCAAATACAACGATGGCGAACGGGGAGGTTCTGTTAAAGTAAGGGCCAAGATTTCCAAACTTGATAATAAAACGCTTGTTATCACTGAAATTCCTTATGGAAAAACAACGTCTACCATTATTGAGTCCATCCTGAAGGCAAACGACAAGGGGAAAATAAAGATCAAGAAGGTCGACGATAATACAGCCCGTAATGTAGAGATCCTCGTTCACCTTGCGCCGGGCGTTTCCTCGGATAAGACGATTGATGCGCTGTATGCATTTACGGACTGTGAAATCAGCATATCACCCAATTGCTGCGTAATCAGAGACAACAAGCCCCACTTCCTGGGTATAAGTGAAGTCCTGCGCCACTCGGCAGACGACACCCTCCACCTGCTGCGAACCGAACTGGAAATTGAGAAAGCCGAGCAGGAAGAGGCACTGTTTTTTGCATCGCTGGAGAAAATCTTCATCGAAGAGCGGATTTACAAGGACAAGGAATTTGAGAATTCGAAAGACATGGACGAGGCAGTAGTGCATATTGATATGCGTCTGATCCCGTTCAAACCATCATTTATACGCGAAGTTACACGCGAAGACATTCTAAAGCTGATGGAGATCAAGATGGGTCGCATCCTGAAATTCAATTCAGACAAAAGTGAAGCCTTTATCGCTCAGACAAAAGAGGCAATCAGCAAAATAGAGTATCACCTTGACAATATCGTCCAATATACGGTGGATTGGTTTACCATGCTGAAAGAAAAATACGGCAAGAACTATCCCCGAATGACCGAAATTCGCAATTTTGACACAATCGAGGCTTCCAAAGTTGTAGAGGCAAACGAGAAATTATACATTAACAGAGAAGAAGGATTCATCGGAATGAGTCTGAAGAAAGATGAATTTGTATGTAACTGCTCCGACATCGATGATATTATTATTTTCTTCCGCGACGGAACCTACAAAGTTGTTAAGGTTTCGGACAAAATGTTTGTGGGAAAGAACGTTCTCTACCTGAATGTATTTAAGCGGAACGATAACCGAACCATATACAACGTAATTTACCGGGATGGCAAAACGGTTCCGTATTATATCAAAAGATTTGCAGTTACCGGGGTAACCCGAGACAAGGATTATGACTTAACCAAAGGGACTGCCGGTTCAAGAATTGTGTACTTTAGTGCAAACCCCAATGGTGAAGCCGAAACGGTTAAGGTTATCTTAAAACCTAAACCCCGTCAGAAGTTACTCGTGTTTGAAAAAGACTTCAGCTCAATTGCAATCAAGGGACGTGCCTCCATGGGTAATCTGCTCACTAAAGCCGAAGTGCATAAAATTTCACTGAAGCAGAAAGGTAGTTCCACCCTGGGGGGAAGGCAGGTCTGGTTCGACAGAGACGTACTCCGGTTAAACTACGACGGCAGAGGAGAGGCTTTGGGCGAGTTCCTGAGCGACGATCTTATTCTGGTAATTTGCCGGAATGGCGACTTCTTCACCACCAATTTTGACCTGAGCAATCACTATGAAGATAATATCCTCATTATAGAAAAATTCGACTCGTCGAAAGTGTGGACTGCCGCACTGTGGGACGCAGACCAGAAGTACAATTACCTGAAACGGTTCCAGCTGGAATCAAGTTCGCGTAAGCAAAACTTTTTGGGTGAGAATACAGAAAGCAGGCTCTTGCTTCTTACAGATGAAACCTATCCGCGTATCGAAGTCATATTTGGCGGACACGACAATTTCAGGGAAACCCTGGTGTTGGATGCCGAAGAATTTATTTCTGTAAAAGGATTTAAAGCAAAGGGAAAACGCATCTCTACTTACGAGGTTGAAACCGTAAATGAACTTGAACCGGTTCGTTTTGCACAGGAGAACAAGGATACAAGTGAAACGGTTGAAGAGGATGAAGAAAATTTAGACGATAAAAGCAATACAGATATTCTGGATGAAATAACGGGACAGATGAAACTATTTGATGAATAAAGCCTATGAAGCGTATAGTCAGCCTTCTGATCATAACTCTTTATCTTTCGTCTTCGCTTGCAGCTCAAGAAGACAAAGGAGAACAACCATGGTCAGTCAATGAAGCAACCCTTGTGGGTGCGGGTGGGTATAATATTAAAGACACCTACCTGTCTCCCCTCAAGTACACCGGATGGGGTATGAGAATTCTTAATGAAAGGATGAAGATGACAAGGCTGGCCAATTACAACGTATCCAGGCAACAGTTTATCAATCTGGATCTTGCATTTACCCGTAATCCGGCCGAAACAGCTTCCTCCTTTGCAGGGTTTGCCGATTATAGCTTAGGATATCATTACCACTTCCTGCCCGACCCAAATCTCAAGATACTTACCGGTGCCTCACTGAAAGGATTGTTCGGTTTTATTTACAATACAAGAAATGGCAACAATCCGGCTTCGGCCAAGGCAGAGATTGACCTGAATCTCTCGGCAATGGCTATCTATAGGCTTCAGCTGAAGGAGTATCCTGTAACCTTGCGTTATCAGGTAGAGATTCCATTATCCGGAGTAATGTTCTCCCCTCATTTCGGACAATCTTATTACGAAATATTTAATTTGGGAAATAACGATGGAGTCGTGCTATTCAGCTCACTGCACAATAAATTCGGCATACGTAATTACCTTACTGCCGACTTTCCGGTTGGTAATTTCACAATTCGGGCCGGTTACCTCAATTCCTATTACAATACAGATGTAAATGGAATACAGAGTCACATCGTATCTCATTCGTTTCTTATTGGTTTTGTAAAAGAATTTGTATCTTTTGGCGGTAAAAAGCTTAAGAAGACTAACAGCTATAACAGTGCCTATTATTGAGATGATGAAAAAAAGCATACCATATTGCCTGTTTCTCCTTGTGTCGCTCTGGCTGTTTTCGTGTGAGAAAGCCGACGAGTACTCTTCTGCTCCGAGGGAAAACTTCGAAGCTCTCTGGAAAATTATGGACGAACACTACTGTTTCTTTGAATATAAGGATGTGGATTGGAACGATGTGTATGCCCGTTACAGCGTGCAGGTTACCGACACCATGAAGCAAGATCAGCTGTTCAAGTTGCTTGGAGAAATGCTGAATGAACTCAAAGACGGTCACACCAACCTTATCTCCTCCTTCGATATCAGCCGGTACTGGAAATGGTATGAAGACTATCCCGCTAATTTCTCGGAAGATATTCAGGAAAACTACCTAGGAACCGATTACATGATTGCGGGCGGAATGAAATACAAGAAACTTTCCAAAGATGTTGGCTACATTTATTACGGAAGTTTCTCCAATGCCGTTGGGGAGACCAACCTGGACTATATTTTAATGTATTTCAAAGATTGCAAGGCTATTATTCTGGACGTTCGGGATAACGGGGGTGGCTCACTCACCTTTTCCGACAGGATAGCGGCGCGTTTCCTTGATAATAAAATCACAACCGGTTATATTTTACATAAAACAGGAACCGGGCACAACGATTTCTCCAAACCTTACGAACTTACCCTCATTCCGTCCGAACGTGTACGATGGCTGCGTCCGGTGGTTGTACTCACCAACCGGCATTGCTTTAGTGCAACAAACGATTTTGTGAACAAGATGAAGATGATGCCTCACACAACCGTACTTGGAGACCGCACCGGAGGAGGAAGTGGTTTTCCTTTCAATTCGGAACTTCCCAATGGATGGAGTGTCCGGTTTTCTGCCAGTCCGATGTTAAATGCAGCTATGGAGCATACCGAATTCGGAATCGATCCGGACGTGAAGGTCAATATGCTTACCGAAGACATGCAACGAGGTAAAGACACCCTAATTGAAGCTGCATTGCAGCTTATCGAACGGATGAACATTAAAATTTAAATCATATATTGAATAAAAATAACTCAAATACTTGTTTCTTTATAAAAAAGCATTACCTTTGCACCGCAATCAAGAGCGGCTGTGGCGTAATTGGTAGCCGCGCCAGACTTAGGATCTGGTGACGAGAGTCGTGGGGGTTCGAGTCCCTTCAGCCGCACAAACAGAAATCCTTGCAAGTTTACTTGCAGGGATTTTTTGTTATTCTTCGTCCTTATCCGTACTATCACCCGGAACAACGCTTTCAGGCTGAATCTCTTCGTCGACTGAAACTCGCTCTTCAATATACTCTTTTTTGAAAATATCTACACAAAGAATAAAAACCGATATTAATAACGGACCGAATATAATGCCCATAAATCCGAATAAGGAGAGACCGATAATCACGCCAAAAATTGTTATCAGGGGATGAGTATCCGCAATTTTTTTCTGCAAAACAAAACGAATCAGATTATCTATATTGGTAATTATGATCAACGAATAGGCCAGCAGACCGATTGCATTGCCCCACTCACCGGTTAAGAATAGATAAATCACCAGGGGTACCCACACCAATGCAGTACCAACCACAGGAATAATGGTAGCCACACAGGTAAGCACACAAAAAAGCAATGCACTGGGAACACCGAATATAAGGTAAGCAATCAGGGCAATTAAGCCTTGAATAATGCCCAATAACGGAATGCCGATGGCATTGGATCTCACTATTACATTAATTTCGGTCAGTACATTCCGCTTTTCCCTGTCATTGAAGGGCAACAGATCATACACATAATTTTCCATCTCCTTCCCTCCTATCAACATAAAGAACAGGACGAAAAGCAACGTCACCATATTCACGGCAAATCCACTTAAACTCCCTACCAGCACCTGTCCGATATTAGGCAACAGCCCAAGCACCATATCAATATTCTTCTTGTCAAACAAATTGTATCCCGTCTTAATCCGGATCAGGTCGGCAATATGCTCGGCAGTACCTAACAATGAAGCAGTATCCAGATTAAGGTGCTGAAGCTTATTTACTAACAGCCACACTACAAAAAACAGAGGAATCAGAAAGCAGAGAACAGCCTCGGCCAGTAATAGAAGAGCCACCTTGTTTTTTTTGAATCTCTTTTTTACAACCAAAAAAAGCATCTGCTTTCTTAACAGGATATAAATGGTGAAAGCGCCTAAGATTCCACCCAGGAACGGAATAAATTCAATAAATAAAACGATCCCCAGGGCGATAATAATTATAATCAGAGAATATTTCCAGTATTGTTCTTTAAAGCTCATAATATCAATTATTGTTGATGCATGTAAAAATACGATTATTTCAACAAAAAATAACATAAACTGTAACTGATTTACAATACTCAGCATTACATCAGATTCATAGTCCAAACTCCTGTGTAACAATCTTTATATTTGTTAAAATAAGCAGAAAAAAAGGAAACTGAAACCTTAAGTCAAAGCAAAAAACGCTTTTTTTTATTATTTTTGTAACATACGCATTGATAAGTAGGCATACTAACAGCCAATTATCAAAATAAGCCGGATAAAGCTGGCTGACACAAATTATCATTTAAATCATAAATTAAAGAATTGCCCATGTTTCATAATGCCGAAGAAGTTTTATTAATCTGTTCAGTCATTTTATTTGTAAGTATCCTGGCAGGTAAAGCCGGCTTCAGAGTCGGATTACCCGCCCTGCTATTATTTTTAGGAATAGGGATGCTCTTTGGAAGCGACGGTCTGGGTCTACAGTTCAGCAATCCGCAGATAGCCCAGTTCATCGGGATGATTGCACTTAGTATCATTCTGTTTTCGGGTGGTATGGATACAAAACTATCCGAAATAAAACCTATTGCATCGCAAGGAGTTGTTTTGGCAACGCTCGGGGTACTGGTAACTACCGCTATAACGGGGTATTTTATATTCTGGCTTACTGGGCTTGTTGCCGGTTACGAAACACTGACACTGGCAGAATCATTACTAATGGCGGCTGTTATGTCGTCTACCGACTCAGCTTCCGTTTTTTCGATCTTGCGAAGCAAAGGGGTTTACCTCAAACAACGCCTTCGCCCCACCCTCGAGCTGGAAAGCGGAAGTAACGACCCGATGGCCTATATGCTTACCATAATACTGATTGCCTATATACAGAGTAACGGAATGGATTTTCAGGATGGTGCCATTTCGCTGGTTGTTCAGCTAGTATTGGGGTTAATAGCCGGGTACATTTTAGGAAAAGTATCGGTCTGGATCATTAATAAAGTAAATGTAGAGAATCAATCCCTGTATCCGATACTTTTGCTGGCAGTCATTTTCTTCATCTTTTCAATCACATCGCTCTTAAAAGGAAATGGATATCTGGCTGTCTACATTGCCGGATTGGTGGTTGGAAACACGAAGATTATCCACAAGAAGAGTATTGTAACTTTCTTCGACGGATTCACCTGGTTATGGCAGATCGTAATGTTTATCACGCTGGGATTGCTGGTTAACCCCCACGAACTGCTTCCAGTGGCTGGAATCGGACTGACGGTTGGTATTTTTATGATTATTTTTGCCCGGCCGATAACCGTATTTCTTTGCCTGCTTCCTTTCCGGAATTTCACCACAAAAGCCAAGCTTTACATTTCGTGGGTAGGACTACGCGGAGCTGTTCCCATCATCTTTGCCACCTATCCTTTGATAGCGGGCATCGAAAATGCCAACCTTATTTTTAACGTGGTATTCTTTATCACCATCCTTTCTCTTTTGGTGCAGGGAACAACTGTAACCCATGTTGCCCGGTGGTTGCATCTCACAGACGCTCCGGACAGGAAAGATGAGTTCGGCATTGAGCTGCCGGAAGAGATTAAGTCGGCCATGAGCGAAATAGACATCACCAAAGAGGTGTTAAGTCACGGCAACAAACTGATGCAGCTCAAACTGCCCGATCACACATTGGCGGTTATGGTTAAAAGAGATGGGAAATATTTCATACCCAAGGGTAATACCGAACTGCACGAAAACGATAAGTTACTGATGATATCAGACAACGACGAAGCGTTGCTCCAATCGTACGAATCATTGGGTATAAAAGGTTTCACAATGAAAAAGAATTAATACCGACAAATTACGTACATTTGTGACAACAATATAACGGTTAACAATGGCAGCAAAGAAAGACAGAATCTTATGGGCAGATGATGAGATTGATCTATTAAAACCTCACATCCTGTTCCTGCAAGACAAAGGGTACGAAGTCGTACCTGTAGTAAGTGGACAAGATGCCATTGATTATTGTCGCGAGCAGAGCTTCGATATTATCTTCCTTGATGAGAACATGCCCGGACTTACGGGGCTTGAGACACTGGTATTCATCAAGGAGATTGCTCCCTCCGTGCCGGTTGTTATGGTAACCAAAAGTGAAGAGGAAAGCATCATGAACCAGGCAATCGGCAATAAAATAGCCGATTACCTGATCAAGCCTGTCAACCCCAACCAATTACTTCTTTCAATAAAAAAGAATGTACACCAGCAGGTTATTATTTCTGAAACCACAACGGTTGGTTATCAACAGGAATTTAACCGGATCGGCATGCAGATAAACGACTCGCTTACGGCAAACGACTGGGTGGAGGTATACAAGAAGCTGGTTTATTGGGAACTGGAGTTGGAAAGCGGACAGGGACCGATGACCGATATGCTGCGTATGCAAAAGCAGGAAGCCAACCAGGCTTTCGGTAAATTCATTAAAAAGAATTATCTGGGATGGATGCAGGATTCTGCCAAGCGGCCCGAAATGAGTCCGGATCTATTCAAGCAAAGGGTATTCCCGATGCTGGACAATGAAGAGAAAGTATTCTTTATCCTTATCGATAATTTCCGACTGGACCAATGGCGCGTTGTAAAAGAGTTGTTGGCCGATTACTATACATACGATGAATCCCTGTATTACAGCATCCTTCCCACAGCAACCCAATATGCGCGTAACGCCATATTTTCGGGACTCATGCCTCAGCAGATAGCCAAGATGTTTCCGGAACTATGGGTGGACGAGGACAGCGAAGAGGGTAAAAACCTGAACGAAGCGCCGCTTATCCAGACACAGATAGAGCGGTTCCGCAAAAAATATTCATTTTCCTATACCAAGGTGTACGATTCCGAGCATGGCGAAAAGCTAATATCCTCCCTGCCCCAGTTGCTTCACAACCAACTGAACGTAGTGGTACTCAATTTTGTGGACATGCTTTCGCATGCCCGTACAGAAAGTAAAACCATCCGCGAACTGGCGCAGACCGAAGCAGCCTACCGGAGTCTTACCCGTTCCTGGTTCCAGCACTCTTCCACCCTCGAGCTCTTTAAGCGGATTGCGGAGAAGGGCTATAAGGTAGTTCTTACTACAGACCATGGTACAATCAGGGTAAACGAAGCCGTAAAAGTGATTGGCGACAAACATACTACCACCAATTTACGGTATAAAGTGGGAAAAACGCTGAACTATAATCCGCGCGAAGTGTTTGAAATTAATGATCCGGGAAAGGCGGGACTCCCCTCTCCCAACATCAGCAGTAAATATATTTTCGCCATGAACGATAGTTTTATGGCATATCCGAATAATTACAATTATTACGTTTCATATTATAAAAACACCTTTCAGCATGGAGGTATTTCTCTTGAAGAGATGATAATACCTTTCGTTGTGCTGGATCCCAAAAGATAACAGTATAAAAAAAGATGACAACTATTCAGATTAACAGTTTAGATTCTATCCGCGAATCGGCAAAGGCTTTTCTGGCGGCAATGGACGATCGTACAGTATTTGCCTTTCATGGTCAGATGGGCGCAGGCAAGACAACCTTTATCAAAGCCATCTGTGAGGAACTTGGCGTTGAGGATGTTATCAACAGCCCCACATTCGCTATCATCAACGAATACCGTTCCGAAACTACCGGCGAGCTTATCTATCACTTTGATTTCTACCGCATCAACAAACTGAGCGAAGCCGAAGATATCGGAACAGAAGATTACTTCTATTCGGGTGCCCTGTGTTTCATCGAATGGCCCGAGAAGATCGAAGACCTGTTGCCGGGCGACGTAGTGGAGGTTACAATCAAAGAAAACCCGGACGGTACACGTACCGTAGAAATAAACTAAGACCATGGGCCCCTCAGAGTATTTTATCCTGGCAATCTTTATCGCATTGGGACTGTTTTCGCTTACAGCAGCCATCCTGAACATCGATTGGTATTTCAAAACCAGTGGAGCTGCCACGTTCATTAAATTATTCGGCCGTCAAGGAGCCCGGATATTTTATGGACTCCTTGGGTTGGCACTCATTGCCTGTGGGGTATGCGGTTTACTCTATTGGTAAAATTCATATCAAATAATTAGCATGCAAGAAACAAAAAACACCGGAGGTATACGTTCGTTTAGTCGGAACTTCTGGACTGTCATTCTCATGGAGCTCTTCGAGCGGGGCTCGTACTACAGCGTTATGTCTGTGTTATCCGTCTATCTGGTACTGGGTATTGATCAGGGCGGATTAGGATTTTCGAAAGAGAGTGTGGGTGTTATAAAGAGTACCATCACACCGCTTCTGTACATCCTGCCCATACTTTCGGGGGCGATTGCCGACAGATACGGATATAAGAAGGTGCTTACCTTTGCTTTTCTCGTGATGTCTACCGGTTATTTCCTTACCAGCTTAAGCACAACCTACACCTTTGTATTCGCAAGTCTTCTGCTGATGGTGGTGGGAGCCGGCTGCTTCAAACCCATCATTTCGGGCACCATTGCCAGAGAAACAAACGAAAGCAACTCCACCCTCGGGTTTGGTATTTTCTACTGGTCCATCAACCTGGGAGCCTTTATTTTCCCGCTGTTGCTGGTACCTTATCTGAAGGCGATATCCTGGAACTACATATTCATTATGGCAGCGGTGGGAACCGGCG
>Ga0074193_1003738_pt1 | contig 10640 bp, 9 predicted proteins | sample EPASupsiteHSE605_FD_64523 | JGI IMG/M metagenome (GOLD analysis project Ga0074193, IMG submission 64523) | Bioremediated contaminated groundwater from EPA Superfund site, New Mexico - Sample HSE6-05 | ecosystem: Environmental > Aquatic > Deep subsurface > Groundwater > Contaminated ...
CATATTCCATCATTTTGAAAGGAAAACCGGCTGCTTGGGCTTCCACCTTAAGATTTCTGGTTGTATTGATTAAGATGTCAGCATTATTATCAAGGAATTTGATAAGCTCTTCATGAGGCAAATATCCATTAATGTTTATTACATGCTGCTTTGGAACCATTTCTATATCATGTGCCAGTTCTGCGGGTAACGGTTCATTGCTAAACAACTCTACCTTACAGGGTATATTTATATAGCTCATCGCCTTTATGAGCAAATCGGCTCCTTTACCATAAAACAAGCCTCCAGTTAAAACAAGATTCACATAAGGTTTGTCAGTTATGTTATTTTGTTTTTGTGTAATATTGTTTGTAACATCATTATTGATTATGCCAGGGGTTAATGCAGAAGGAATGTTGTTCAACTGATTTACCATCCCATTACAAACAACTAATGCTGCATCTGTTTTCGACATAACGTATTTAAATATCACTTTTCTCCACCATAGATTAAGTTTACTAAATCTAGATTCATACGGCTGGTTGAAGATGTTGTCCTCGTACTCCAATACTCTTAATGAATTCTTGAAGAGATCAATCAAAGCATATGACCCACTTTCAATATTATAGTATACAAAAGCATCATAACTTTCATGATTCAAATCTCTTGCAATTAGTCTTCTAATGAGTTGAATATTAATAATTGAACATCCTGTATATGAAAAGACTCGCGGATATTTAATTGTCAGGTTCCCCTCTGGGTATGACTCAACCTCAGAAAAAGCAGGAATTCTAGCTCCACAAGATAGTACACCTGGACTATATATTACGACAGAATTACCTACAGCCATTAATGCCCGTGCGATTCCTTGTGATTTTAATGTACCTGATAATGCATATTGTTTTCCTTTGCAATGACGTTTAGTAAACTCTTTACCTACGTAATAAGAGAAATAAGCTATTTTCATAAACTATTTTTTATGATGTGTCAGATAATACAAAATTGAAGTTGATGCCACAAACAATAACATATTTGAAAATACTAACGAGTATGAGGCAATTGCCAATGTATCGCTAATCGTGTAATTTAAGATAAACAATGAGCCAGTCTGAAATAAAATATACAATAGAGGTTGTACCCATATCCATTTATATTGTTTCATTATCACGCATATCATATTACACAATTTATAACCCACGAACATCATGGCAAAACATGCTATTTTTATATATGGTGCGGATTCTATATACTTGGGAAACAAACCAATAATATCGTCAATAAATAAAAATACAACCAAAAAAGCCGCTACACCAAGAACAAGAGATCCAAGCAAAACTTTCTTCATGCTATCCCAGAAATAAATGGGACTACAACCCTGCCCATAAGAATATGAAAATTTGGGATACAAGTAACTACTTATCGTATTAGGTATAAGAGATACTATTCCCAAAATAATTAAAACAGGCGAAAATAAACCTAATTCGCGAGAGGATCCCTCTGATATGATATACAAACGAGGAAGTGTGTCAACAAACGTGCTTATATAACTTGATAGGAATATAGATATGCCTATCGTAAAAAGTTGAACAAAACAAGAAGTGTTAAACTTAATCTTTACACCTTTCATTGGCCTATAATAATGTAGCAACATTGTATTTAATGCGACAGCTCCTAATTCTCTAATTAAATAACCATTGTAGCTCCATAACAAAACCAAAGAAATTGACAATAGGCGGTAAATGCCCATATAATACTGAGTTTTACTCAACTTATCGAAATTATCACTCGTACGAAATGTTCCAGATAGGTAACTTTGATATGGCTCAAGAATGATTGTAATAAAGAATACTAATGCTGCATATCTATATGCGTTGGAAAACTCGTTGTGGGCATCAAAATCAAACAGGAAAAAGAATAGTACGCCGAGAATTAACATCAATGCCATATTTAGTAAAGTATAGCATAAGGTCGTTGACGTTATTAACTGTGCTTTTTCATATTCTCCTTTCCCTAAATAATAAGGCAATTCTCTGTTCATTCCATTCACAATACCCAGCCGAGCAAATGTTGTTATTGTAGTGAATGTAGAAAAAGTAGCCCAAATACCAAGAAAATCTGGTGCAACGTATCTATAAGTTACAAAACTTACCGCTAAAGTGATACCGTATAAAAATACGGTAGATCCCAAGAAGTTAAGAGGCGTTATATGAGCCTTGATTTTTTTCATAGAGCGAATCAATCTATATCGTTAGCCGCATAAAACATAGGTGCAGATATACAGAATGGCAATATCGTGTAAGTCCAACTCCCTTCATAAACAAGAGATATTAAGGCAGAAATAGCTACACCAACACATATGACTTTATATTGAGGTAAATTTTTTTTAGCAATCTTAGGTAGTATCTTTGTGTATAGTTTAACGTAAAAAAGTGCATATAATACACCTCCTTTATATATTATATTGGCATATCCGACATGAAGTGCATTGAGAATACCTTCGCTATTTCTGATAGATAGAGCAGATGCATAATGACCGATTCCATTGCCGAATAACAATTGGAAAACATTAGCGGCATTAAAATAGTTAGTCATCTCAACATTTCTGTCCTGCTCTGCAAGTGTATTATCGTCTGCGAATCTGCTAAAAAGCAATGAAAATACATTATCAAACAAAGAAGGAAGAAAGACTTTAGTTAATGTAAAAAAAATCATCGATAAAACCAACAGTTTTTTGATTGTTTTTGACTTATTTTTTTGTAATAAGAAATACAAGATAATAATAATAATTCCGTTCAAGAATGCACTTCTTTTTAGAAATAACACACCCAGCACAAAATAGATCAATAAAACACCTATGCCTAATTTAAAGTTTTTTCTACACAATAACGCATACAAACCCCAATAGGCAAAGCAACCAGCACTAGCCCACCATAAAAAGTAACTGAGTGTCCAACTATCTTCACGCCCTTCAATAACTTCAATAGAAAAGTTAAATGTCAGCAAAGCATATAATCCCATAATGATGGCTATTAAACCTACCCAAATCATCAGTTGATGGAAGAATACCATACCTCGTTTAGAATGAGCAAAGCAGCACCCAGCAGCAAATAATAGTACAAAGCGCAAATCCTGACACAATATGAATCCGATTATATTATTTGTAAGCGTTATCCCAGATAGAATACCAACAATCAGAAAATATGGAATAAGTTTTATGTAAAAGCGCGAAATACTATTAAGCGTATGTGTTTTTATGAAACTAATAATAGAAAAAAATAACAGTACATCAATAATGAACCCCCACATTATACCAGCCACATTTGACGCCAGAGTAAAGTATGTCTGATAAAATAATGTTAATAATACAGCAATACCCATTAAGCAATATTGCCAGTATTCTGCTACTGAATATTGTGTTCGATCTAAATTTAGTATTCTCATAATTAGTTATTATATCTGTGAGAAAAAGAAATCGATTAATCTACTTGTTGTGTTTTTTGGCCCAAATGATTCAACTGCATCTTTATAGGCTTGGTTGGCAATATTCATAGCCTCCGCGTTGTGCGATAAAATAAAATCAAGTTTAGCGGCGTACTCTACAGGATTACATGGCTCCACCATAAAGGTGTTGACATTATCTGTAACGTAATTATGAATCTCACCAACGTTAGTAACAAGCATTGGAGTATGACTCATCATGTATTCTGCCATTTTTGTAGGGAATCCTCCCTCAGCTCTTTTGGTATTAGGTTGTGAAGTAACTAAAACCTTTGCATTTGCAAGAATTTGAGCAACTTCGTTGTATGATACTCTACCCTTGATAAAAACACGATTTTTGATATTTAATTTTTGAATTATATCGGTTAGTGCTGAAAGATCCTTTTCAACAGGTGTCCCATATAAATATAAATCAACATTTGGATGTGCATCTTTTATCAACGAAAACGCTTGTATGATGTTATCTACATTGTCTTTGGCAAGCATCATATTACCCATGTAGCATAAATAATCACGCTCTACCTCCTTTCTAATAACGCCTTCAAATCTATCAACATCAACAATGGAACTCAAAATACATGTGGGTTTAATACATACCTTTTCGTCGTAAAATTTTTTCAGCGCTTCTGTCATCAATATTCTATAACCGATAAAGTGATAAGCAAGTTTATAACCCGCAATAAAACGGAGTGGTACGTTATCTTTCAGTTTTCTTATTGGTTCGGGATATTCATCTCCAATAAAAGCAATTTTGTACCTACATATCCATAGAGGAAGTGCAAAAATAATTAACCACAAAGGATCATCAAAACTTAATAGTATGAGATCTATTTTTTTTTCACTATTTGATTTTCGTATATATCTTAGTGTGTTAATGATGGCCTTTGGTCTATCGTAAAGATGTCTTGTAAATTTAGATACATTTCTACGCCTATTAATGTACTTATATTTAATTCCACTTATTTTTCCTTTATCAGGATTCTTGTCTTGTTCAATCTTTGGAAAGAAACAAATAACTTCTGTGGTTACTCCATTTTGTACAAAGCCTTTTGAATAGGCCACGATTCTTGTAGTTGGTGCCATGCCCTCAGGGAACTCATAAGGGCAAAGTATGCTTATTTTATTTATCTGCATGCTATTTTTTCTATTTCTGAGACATAATGATTGAGTCCCTTTTCTGAAGACATAGGTGAAGGGCAACCCTTATGGAATTGGCTGATCATCTGTGCTGCAAACGTCTCTATCTGATCCTTGTTTGGAAGCACATACTCTTCTTTTCTTAATTCGTCTTTCAGTTGCCTAAAGCTCTCGATTCTCTTTACGCCATTGCACTGATCAAAGAAGATTTCACCTAAAACAAAGACAGGTTTGCCTAAGACTAGTGCTTCCCATCCAACAGAACTTGTAAGAGTTACTACTGCATCACACCTATCAAGTATAGGGAAACTCAATTCATAAGAAGGGAGATAGTAGAGATTTGAGTATATTTTCTTAAGTTCTTGAAACTTGTCAGATAATAAAATTCCTGGATGTTGTGGGTGTTCTTTTACAATCACAGATTGATTGACTTTGGCTGCCTTGATTATATTTTCTATTACTTCTATTTGAGTATAATTCTCAGGAACAAAGTAACTAAGAATAGCTTCGGGCTCTACATGCATTGGATAGAACAAATAATTTTTCTTCTTAAACAACTCGAAGTTATCATAAGAATATTTTAATTTTCTTACAAATTCTCTTTGGTTAGCAAAGAAGAAACTGGAGTAGTCTTCATACCTAAATATTTTGAACTTCTGACTATTTTTCTCCTGAATGTAACGTATAGCATCCCCAATAAATGAAGATAATAACTTCTTTATAGTGACATTTCTTCTGTGTGTATTTGCAACATAAAAAGGTCTTTCCTGTTTTTCAACCATGTTTTTTACGTATGTTCTGGCCATAGTAACAGCTTTCTCATCAGGCTCTATAGAGTTGATGTCATTCAATCGTCCTGTAAAAGGATCTGGTTTCCAATAGAAAGTACCTGGAATAAAACCAAGTAGAGAAGTATAAAAGGGTATATTCCTTTTCTTAGCCTCGATAGCCATTACCTCCGCTATTTCAACAGCTATAGTTTCATTCACAAGAAATGACGGTGATGTGGTATCAAAGATCCTTGACCAAAACGATATTTCTTTTCCCAATATTTCCATTCTTTTTTCATGGTCAAAGCGGCCAAGAAACCGATCGGAATGAAATGAAGTCTTCAAATAATTATCAGCGAATTTGGCTACTTTTAAGGATTCATACTCATCTTCAAAACAACCATATACATTCCAACCTTTTCCTTCAAGGAATGTTTTTTCTTCATGTGTGAGTGTTACAAATATGGGTTCAATAATGTCTGATTCAAAATCTGAATAATATTCTGCAAGGAACGATCTAGCGAAGAGCAAGACCTTAACTTTATCTCTCAATTTATTCATTTTATATGTTTTACCAATTCTTTTGCTTTTTGATACTCTTGAAGATTGCCAATATCTATCCAAGTTCCATTTAATGGGAATCTTATGACCTTATATCCATTTTTTATGAGTTTATCCATGAAATCAGTCGCATTGAAGAATTCTCCTTTTGGAATATGATTTAACAACTCACGCTTGATGAGATAAATACCCGCGTTTGCGTAATAATTATAGGTTGGTTTTTCCAATACTCCTTTTACATCACGACCATCCAACTCAAAAATACCATATGGGACAGAGATAGTATAGGGGACAGCTGCAATGCTCATATCTGCATCATGCTCCTTGAAGTGGAGGAAAAAGTCTTCGTAATCGATATTTGTAAAAAGATCGCTATTCATCAAAAGTACTGTATCAAAGTAGAATTTTTCTACAAACTTGATACTGCCTATTGTCCCTAAAAACTTTGGCTCACAAACTGTCTCTACCTTAATATTGTTTCTTGGTTCAGCAAAATGTTCTTCTATCTGCTTTTTTAAATAATTTACTGTAACGGAGATGTGGCGTACTCCATAGTTGATAAGGCGATCAATATTATAGTCGATAATGCACTTTTCTCCGACCTTTAATAATGGTTTTGGAGTAGTTTCTGTCAAAGGACGTAGACGCACACCCTTACCTCCAGCCATCAAAACAGCATCAATCGGAAGGTATGACTTTTGTTTTTTGAGATTCACAACGTCTACAATCTGCATATGGTCGTTAAGGACAGGAAGTAGTTCAATACCTTTTTCCTTCGCAGTATGGATCTGCTTTACGTCAAAACCTTCAGCATTGAGAAAAGTAAAAGTACGATGTGTTATCTTACCTACTTTTGACTCAAGAGTCTCGCCATTGATAAGACTTCTTCGGATGTCGCCATCAGTCAATGTGCCTATAATAGAATTGTTAGCGTACTCTACGAAGAGAGTGAGAGCTTCATTTTTACCCATCTCATTGATCTGCTTGAGCGCATCTAGAAGGGTTTTATTTTCGTTTATGATATATTTAGCAAACATCTTTATTAGTTTTGTTTTAAGATTGATTCTATTAACATAAAGTCATAGATATCATCAATATCAATTGACGATTCTTTTGGCATTACATATTTGACTTTTTTATCAAAACCACCCATGCCTTTAGTTTTCAATGCACTAATATTAATAATATAAATAGCACCATTGAATTCGTAGAAAGTAGGTAGGTTTTGCCTTCTTGCTGCTTTATTGTTGTAAATTAGTTCTACAAAACCATTCTCATTATCATTACATAATACCGATGGTGCATGTGATTTTGTGACTGACACAATCATATCAATATCGTCATGATAAAGCTCCATTGCCTCTTTAACCTCCTGGACCTTACGAAGAGGAGAAGTCGGCTGGAGAAGAAGCAATTTGTCGAAATTACGACCTTTCTTCTCGTAGAAATCTACAGCATGCAACAATACATCATTTGTAATTGCTGTATCGGATGCAAACTCCGCTGGACGTACAAAAGGTACGTGCAAGCCGTAATTCTCGACAGCGTCAATGATCTTTTTATCATCAGTGGATACACAAATGTTTTCGTCTGTAGTGATAGCGCGTGCCACATCTATAGAATAGGCAATTAGTGGTTTACCACAGAGATCTTTGATATTCTTGCCTGGGAGTCCTTTGCTGCCTCCGCGAGCAGGGATAACTACCAGAATATCGTCCATATTTTTACAAGTCATTAAATGATTTTAAATTTAGACCAGCAAGTTCTACAGACTTCAGTTCATTGAAAATGAGGTTTGCTGTATTTGGTTTTGCGTATGGATTTTTGTACATCTTTGTAGCCTTTTGTGTTTTTTTTGAGAGACAAGTTTGCAACCCTTTCAAAATCTCTTCTTTGGAAGTCCCACAATTTATAACACTTTTGGATGCCAATCGTCCTTTCTGACGGTCACCAATGTTAAGAGTTGGGATTCCAAAAGATGGAACTTCAATTATGCCACTGGATGAGTTGCCCACTACTGCCTTTACAAGTTGGAGGGCGGAGAGATAACGCTTCAAACCGAGGGATGCAAAAGCCTTTGTTGTTGTTGGATGCGCTTTTACATATTCATTAATGGCAATGGTAATCGCATCGCGACCAGTATCTGAGTTTGGCATGGTAAAAATAACACTCAATTTCTTAAACTCTTCGAGTGCAGAAAGAAAGTCGTGAATATTCTTTGCAGGATCACCTCCAAGTGTAACTGGATGATAGGTAACAAGAATGACGTTGTATGTAAACTTGAAATCCAATGAAGTTTCCAGTTCCTCTTTGCTCATTAGAGGGATGTACTTGATATTCTCTACACCAATTGAACCCACATTGAACACTCTTGAAGGATGTTCTCCCATCTGAATGACACGTTTTCGATATTCTTCAGTGGATGTAAAATGTAAAGAAGACATTTTGCTAACTGAATGACGAATTGCATCATCGAAAGCTCCTTCCGTCACTTCACCACCATGGATGTGTGCAATAGGAATACGATGAATGAGAGCCACTTCGGCAGCCACAAGGATTTCATAGCGGTCGCCAAGGAGAACAAGAATATCAGGATTGAGTTCAGCAAGGGCTTCATTCATTCCCTTCATCTCTTCAGCCATGGAAGTAACAATTCCAATAGCATCATCAGATGACTTGTGCATATACACCTTGTGGTCAATATGAAAGCCATCTTGTTCTATTTCTTTGTAGGTCTCACCATATTCAGGAATAAGGTGCATGTTGGTAGCAATGATTTGCAGTTGCAAGTCTTTGTCATCTGCTACTAATCGCATCAAGCGACTGAGTAAGCCATATTCTGCTCGAGTGCCGGTAACGAAACAAACTTTTCTCATAATACAATCATATCTTCTTCGGCATAGTCTTGTGTAGCAACTGTACCTACAACTTCATTCCAACGCATTGGGTTGATACCATTCCCTGGGCGCTTGACAGTAAGGTTCTCTTCAGTGAGAAGTTCGCCAAATTTGATATCGCGAGCAGCAACAATACTTTTGCGTGCAATCTCGATGTTTTTGCGTTCGGAAGCAGAAATTTCCTTATGGCCTGTTCCTAATGCCTGTTCTATAATGCGGATGGATGAAACCATCTGCTTGAGTTCTCCAGGCTCCAAGGAGGCCTTATGGTCAGGACCTTCCATATTGCGGTCGAGTGTGAAATGTTTCTCTATGACCGTTGCACCCAAAGCAACTGCAGCAATAGGAACTTCAATGCCATTAGTGTGGTCAGAATATCCAATCTTCACTCCAAACTTCTCAGCAATATTGAGCATTGCTTTGAGGTTAACATCCTGGAATGGAGTTGGATATTCGGTATTGCAATGAAGTACGGTGATATCGTCCTTTGCCAAACCTTCTGTAATCAACACATTGAGAGCATCTTCAATATCAGTAAGTTCACACATGCCTGTAGAAAGGATTACAGGTTCGTGATATGATCCTATCATCTTCAAATAAGGATAATTGGTGATTTCACCAGAAGGAACCTTCCAAAGTCCCAAGTTGAGACTATGGAGGAACTTGATACTATCCAGATCAAAGGCTGTTGAAAAGAAACGGATATTGCGCTCATTGCAGTATTGAATCAGTTCATTGTGATTCTCTACAGAGAGCTCCAACTTCTTTAGCATTGCCAATTGACCTTCGTCCTTCTTTCCAATGTTTTGTTGCTGATATTTAGCTTGTTTTGCAGTCTTTGAAACCAGTTTCTCACTCTTGAAAGTTTGAAACTTAATGATATCTACATTAGCCTCTACTGCCTTATCAATGAGCTGCTTTGCTATCTGAATAGAACCATTATGATTGACTCCAGCTTCAGCTATGATTAGTACGTGATTCATTTTGTTTTGATTTTGAGGATGGCAGGATTGCCAGAGTAGATGCCCTTGATTTCGATGGTCTTGCGTACAACAGAACCTGCACCAATAATGATATCATTACCTACTGATATTCCATTAGCAAGAACCGACTGACTGCCAATGAAGACATTGTTGCCCACTATGCAATCACCATTTACCATTGTACCTGTAGAGATATGGCTTTGGTCACCTACCACAGCATCATGCTCAATGTTGGTAAAGGTATTTAGAATAACATTGTTTCCAATTTTTGCTCCAGCATTCACAAAAGCCTGATGCATAACAACAGTTCCTTCACCTATAGTTGCATAACGAGAAATATGTGCTGTAGAAGCAATGATAGTCGCTAGTTTGCCACTAGACTCCTTTACCATATTATATAATTTAATACGGAGTGCTGGATTCTTGATGAAACCAACGGTAATGATGAATTCTGCTTTATACACATACTGCAGAATGTCGGCATCCACACCTATCACCTTGTAGTCAAGTACATGCTTACCTACTTCTTCTGGACGGTCAAGAATTCCAAGAATGGTGTAGCCAGCACTTTCAGCCACCTCAATGACTGATCTACAATGGCCACCACCACCAAGGAGAATTAGATTCTTTGCCATTATAGACGAACTGAACTTGGAATATTAACGACTCTATTTGAAAACCAGATGGTGTTCTTAAGACCATCGTTCTCACACTTCTCGAACATAGGTAGAAGGTTCATGAGCTCCCAGATAGGACGAGTCATAACGCCATTGTCGTTTGTTTGCTGCAGAAACTCTAACTGAGCGTCCTTATCT